>Ga0315899_10003674_pt1 | contig 16706 bp, 22 predicted proteins | sample LakEriMetagenome_2_FD_203518 | JGI IMG/M metagenome (GOLD analysis project Ga0315899, IMG submission 203518) | Freshwater fungal communities from buoy surface, Lake Erie, Ohio, United States - Buoy 4 MA112 | ecosystem: Environmental > Aquatic > Freshwater > Lake | place: USA: Lake Erie, Ohio... | reverse complement strand
CTGTAGCTTCGGAGGACGAGAAAGACATTTGTTTAGAGGAAGAGGAGTGGCTTGCGGCGTGGCTGGAGCAACCCGGAGAGCGGCATGGCGAGCAGGGGCCTGTTCACGGCAGTGTGTGTGGTGCTGCTGCTGTCCCCGGCGGGCGGGCTGCACCTCCGCGCCGCGCCTCCAGGCGTGCCTCCGCGGGGCGCAGTTGCAGCACAAACGGCGTTTGCCACCGCGCCAGGCGCCCGGCTGCGCTCTCCGCGCCACGACGCGTGGTGCGCGGCCCGGAGGCCATGTGCCGCGGTCCTGAACATGTCGGGCAAGGACGGGATGGAGAAGTTCATCGACCGCATGCTGGACAAGCTGGAAGCCAAGTCGAAGAAAAAGTGGGACAAGGTGTGTGCAAAGACCGAGCGGTTCCAGGCCAGGTTTGCCCGCCTCATGGGCTCCAGCTCGTCGATCCAACCGGTAAGATTGTGTGATTACTTTGGACCCATCGCGGTGGGTGTTTGCGCCTTGCGCGTGGCACAAGTTTTGCGCCTTGCGCCTGCCGCCACGCACGTGTCCTCACGCCAACCTTCTGCCCCGCGCGCCTTCCGTCCTCCTCTCTCCTCTGTCCCCTGCTGGCCACAGACGGAGGACGTGTCCTTGGCCGGCAAAGTTGGGGGGGGGAGGCAGAGATTGCAGCGGGTGTGGGCGCTTGCGACCAAAAGTCCGACTTCGATGGTGTTGTCGCTTGCCATTTTTCTCTGCGCGCTTCCGGGGCTCTCAATGGCGTTTGGGGCGGCGATCGGGGTGGTCTTGTTCGCGCTTGCGCTGGGCCAGATGTTCCTGGTGACTCTTGCGCCAGCGGGCATGCTCCTGTTGGCCGGTGGCATCCTGTGGTAATATAATCTAAAAAAAACTGTAATAATTTTTTGTAACCGGTTCTTGTGGTAATATACCAAAAAATTAGTAGTAGATAAGTATTATCTAAAAAAAACTCTAATAATTTATTGTAATTGTGTAGGCAACCGGTTCTTGTGAACGTGGCCTCATCATCAGTGGCACTGTTGACGCTTGTAGCCGCAGTGATGTTGCGCACGTTTCCGCGCATGCGCGGCGCAGCGGGGCTGAGCATCGGGACAGCTCTGCCTCTGGCCAACCTTTGGCTTGCTTCCATCCCTGTCCACTCGTTTGAAGTGGTCAAGAGCATGCGAGTCTTTGACCCGCTCGCCGCCATCCTCACCGACCCCTTCTTTCGCCCTGTTTTGCCGGACGTGAGTGCACCCCTAAACCCTGAACCTCACACCCTGAACCCCTATGCCGTTTTGCCGGACGTGAGTCCCACCCCACCATCCTCGAGCCTCGAGTGTGTGTGCGCCTTAACTTCTGCAAGGGCCTGCAGATTAACAGAAGTTCGACCTTGTTCCCTTATTCTATTCCACTTAACCCTAAACCCTAAACCGGGCGCGCAGATGTTCTTCTCGGACTTTCTCGACCTCATTCCAGATCCGTTCCTCTTGCGTGGGCCGACAGTCTTTATCGAGAGGTAAGATTCATTTAAGTAGATTCATTGAAGTTGAAGTTGAAGTAGATTGATTGAAGTTGACCTTTGTAAACCTCAGACTCTGACCTTTGTAAACCTCAGACTCTGTTTCAGACTCAGTCAAGTTCACCTTTGTAAACCTCAGACTCTGTTTCAGACTCAGTCAAGTTCACCTTTGTCAAGTATGGTGCCTTGTTCCTTTGTTTGGTCCCTTTGTTTCGGGGTGCGCAAGAATCCTGGTGAAGAGAAGCAAGTGATATGGAGCACGTTATTGGTGTGGGCGGGTGGGTGGGTGACACGGTGTGTGTGGGTGGCAGTTCTTGGTGGAAAGAGCGATTTTGGCAATTGAGGGCTCCGGGACCCCTGCTGGGGCTCAAGACTGCCATTTCCGTCGGAGCTAGCTAACTAAACTAAACTAAACTAAACCAGTTCGGCGCCGGGTCCCCTGCTGGGGCTCAAGGCAGCCATTTCCATCGGGGCTCTCTTGGTCGCTGCCTACTACTGGTATCAGGTATGTCCGTTTAGGGTGTAGGAAAGAAGGGAGATGATCCAGAGCAGAAAAAAAAAGGTGGGAGGGAAAGATACTCGGATTTAGGGTTTGGGGTTTAGGGTTTAGGGTTTAGGTCTCTGCTCTGTCATTTGATAAAAAATGCCAGAAAGTAAGATACAAGGGGCGTGTGGTTCGCAGGAGCGAGGAGCAGTGGCAGGGCAGCTCCAGCGCTTTTTGGCCACAGACAAGAGCGCCGAGCTGAAATCCGCATCGGTGGACACGTCGCGCGACCTGGACGGGATGCGCGAGGAAATGGGCAAAGAGGGTCTCAAACTGTGGGAGTCCGCCTACAAGCTCCGCCCGGCAACTAGGCCTCAAAAGTCCTCTAAATAGGTGCTCAAAAGTCCTCTAAATAGTTACTTTATACAGGAAATATACTAGGGTGATGACTTGGAGAATGTCTGGCAGGCGCCGTCGATGCGGCCGAGCGACTGGTCGGTGGACGACTTGTGCTGGATGCTTGAGCAGCGTGGCCTGGCAAACTGCTGCGACAGGTCTTCTTAGATATGAGAGAGAGCCTGCTTCTTAGATATGAGAGAGAGCCTGCTGCAAGCGTGGTGACATGCAAGCAGCATGCGTGATATGCAAGAGGCATCTATGCAAGGTGCCAAGCGTCATATGCGAGTGCCGTGCGTGCCAAGCGTCATATGCGAGTGCCGTGCGTGATATGCAAGTGGCATCACCCCAAGCAAAAAGTAAAGGAAGTAAAGAGTAACTAAAGGAAGGAAACAGGATGCGAAGTGCCGGCATCGATGGACGCGTGGCGCTCACGCTCACCTCTGCCGACGAAGCAGAAATCCGCGAGGTATGTGCTCCTGTTGGCGCATGGCTGGCGTCCGATGTGACTGGCGTCTGATGGTATGGTCACTTTGTATCCTTGTCCTGACTTTGTAGGCATGTCTTTGGTCTCTCGAGTCCCGCGGGGTTAGCTGTCCCGTGTCAAGCAACGACACGGGGCCGCAGAGCTTCGAAAGACCTCGTTGGGCTCCCTCTGTTGGCTTCTGTGCGCATGTTTGGCGTTGCTGTAATAACAAGAGAGGTTCGGGGGACAGGAGCTGGGGTTGGACAAGCTTGGCCAACGGCGACGCCTGCTGCTCTTCCTCGACGAAATGCGCAGCATGCAAGCAGCTGCTGGCGCATCGCCGCCTGATGCCGGGTCATCTTCGTCCGCCGCCTGATGCCGGGTCATCTTGGTCCAAGGGCATGGCCTCATGGACAGACAGGGTGATGGCGACATATGGCCGCAGGTTGATGCAACATGTGTCGCCGCAGGTTGATGAAAGACATGGAGAGGCACTTTGATCAAAGTGCCTCTCCATCGCCCACTCACCTTGGTGCGCGTCATGCTGAGTCCCCTTTGCACTTTGCCGCGATCGAAAGAGGGAGAGAGGGAGATTTTTGTACCGAAGTGGGGTACCCCAGGGAGGGCACAAGGAGACGTGGGAGGCTCGGGGTATGACCCCGGGAAAAAAAAAACAGGATTTTACTACGGTGCGCACCACGTTTACAGTGATTACCATTATTAGTGTTGTTCCCTTTTTCGTATTTCGTATCCCTTTTTCGTATTTCGCCCACGCCGGCGCAGCCGGCACAGGCATCCCTCCTCGGACCGGCCACTGTGGCACACCCTCGGTGTAAGGTTTTGAGCGGCGGCCTCAGGCCGCGCATCTGCGGCCCAAGATGTTGAAATATGAAAAGGTGCACGGCCACGCCCTCCTCGCGTTTTTGCTCCGCGGAAGTCCGACTGACCGGGTCTGTCTGCTTCGCAAGGGTCTACTTAGCTTTTGTTATGACTTACGTTTGTCAACGTGTTTGATCAACAATATGCACTTATCTCTCTATCGCCCTATCTCTTGATCGCCGTATTCCAGTTTACGTCAGCTCCTTACGTCAAACGCTCCTGGAGTGTGATAAAGGGTAAAAGGGTGCCCTTTATCTCTCTATCGCCCCATCTCTCCATCGCCGTATTCCAGTTTACGTCGAACGCTCCTGGAGTGTTTAACTCCAGGAGCTAAACACTCACATGTCGAACCGTAGAACCACGAACAACTGTGTGTCAGCGGATCTTGCCTCCTACGAAGGAGGCGTAGGAAGGACAGCCCGACGCCGCCGGCTCAGGACCGCCGGACCGGCGGCACGCCGGCGTGCACTCAGCGTCCACCTCGTTCACCGCTTTTGCTTTGAATAAACTCCTCCAACCCAGTGCACGTCCTCCAGCAGCGCGTCCACACGGAGGATGGAGTAAGGTAACAACAAGGCAGGCTTAACGCTGCTCTTGCGCACCCTTGCTCGACTGCGCTACCTGCTTGCGGTCCTTTCTTTACCCGAAACTTTGGCTGCAATGGCCGAGCGGTCGCGCAGGAGCTTTGCCCTGAGCTCCCGGCGTGCCTGTTGCAGCGTCGGCAGTTCCGTCGGTGGCGGTGGCGTGGGTGTCTTGATGTCGGCGTAAGGCAACGGCTCCTTGTCCGCCATGATGGCCTGGGCGAATGAGGGTTTCGGACATTGAAAGTCCTCTTCCCTCAGATTCAAGTACCGTTCAGCAACGCTCTGCGCCGACGGCGCCTCGGACACGTCGCTCCGAATCTCTGACTGCCGCCCGCTCACTGCCTCCTCCTCCTCTTCCTTCCTGTCCGTCATCTCCTTCTGTCGCTGCCAGGTAAGTCCTTGACGGTTGGTTCGCAGAGGCAAGTCAAGCTGCATGGCACACGAGGATTGAGTGAGAAGACGGATGGCCACCACGGCGTTTTCCACTGCCTGCTTCTTCTTCGAGGCCCGTGACAGACGCAGCAAGTGATCCAGCCTGCCGCATCTCCCACAAAGTCAGACCCTTCACTGTCTTAGGTGCTTGCGTTGCCCCGCGTTGACCAGGCATGCAATGCCTGGTCAGCGCCAGCAACGGCAGTGTCTACCATCCGATGCTGACCCTCGTGAGCTGGCTCGAGCACGGAGAAGCTCGCAGAAGGCAATCACGTTTACAAGCCCGGGCGCCGAGCAGCCTTGCCAGGTTGAGCTCCTCCAAACAGCCTCGCGCACAAGGCAACATGTACAACGCAGCATGCGCGTGCGAGCCGAGTAGCAACGCGCTGCATTGTGCCAGAAGCGCGTGTTTCCCAGCCTTTTCCCCATGCGCTTTTGCGCTGGCTGATTGAAAGGGGGAAGGCAAGTGTGTGAGTGAGTGAGTGAGTGTGTGTGTGTGCATATACAGGGCATGGCGGGGATGGAGGGGAAGGAGAGACCCGTCGACAGACTCGCATCGGCGCACGCCGTCTCTGCCTCCTCCCTCGAGGAGCACACGGAGAGCAAAGGCAGCATGCTGAGCCTGCTTCAGGGCCAGATGCTGCTCGTTTTCTGTCATGTGTGCCTCGATCTGCAGCAAGCCGACCATGCACTCGACGGCGCCCAGTTTGACAGCCTCAGCAACCGCTTCAGGGTGCTGGCACAGGAAACCCAACGCCCACGCTGCTGTCCCAGGCACCTCTGATACTGCATGGCGCCGCATGCCGTCAGACACCGCCCCGTGGTGCGCCTACAGGCCATACGCCACTGACTATGCTACAGACTGCACGGCATACCAAGCGACCAGACGCAGGCAAGACAAATCAAAGGACTCGGGGCAGCGAGGCGGATGGTCTAGACTTGCACGCGCTTGGGACGCGCTTCAAAAAAGCCTAGAGTTGCATGGGCTTCAAGAAGACTGGACGCGCTTCATGGGACGCGCTTCATGACCTGCACGGGTCATGGTCTGCACTGGTCTAGACGCCTCACTGCACCAGCTTCAACGCGTTTCAAGACGCGCACGCCCCTTGATTCTTGTCCTACACATGACATGCACGGCGGGCGAGGAAAGGGCCTACACCAAGCGCCTACACCAAAGGGCGTACACCTCACACTACACCTCAGACACCTCACACTACACCTCAGACACCTCACACTACACCTCAGACACCTCACACTACACCTCAGACACCTCACACTACACCTCAGACACCTCACACTACACCTCACACTACACCTCAGACACCCCTGCCCAGGAGCGCCAGCAACCACAAGAAGGGGGCGGGGAAAGGCGCAAGGAAGCGGGGGATGACGGGAGCAGAGGGGCGGGGCAGCGGTACCGGGAAGGATGGGGCTCAGAAGGTCGGGGCCTGTCTCGGAGTCGCCCTCACCCCCCAGCGCGCCCTCTCGTTCTTGCACGGTCGGATGGAGCGGGGTGGCGGGAAAGGGGAAGGACATGCGAACCAGCATTTTCACGCCATCATGCTGCACATGCAATTCTCAAAAGTCAGCGTATAGTGTCTCTATATAGTGTCTCTGTGGCAGCGACAATGACTTCGAGAATGTGTTGCCTGCAATGTAGTACGCTGCATGGTGGCGTCATTCTCCATGAGTGAGCCCAGCACCCACAGCGCATTCAGCTTGCACTCGTCGTCATATGCTGAGATAAGCACCTGCCCGAGCCACGTAGACGTGAGCCTAGCTGGACCTGCCTCTACCAACCTCCACCAACACCTTTGCACGCCTCTTGGTCGCATGTCGCCACACGCGCATGCGCAAAGACGTCAGTGGCAGGGCCAGTCATGGGGGGGGTATGCCCTCTTGCTCTCGCCGTTTCCCTGCACCCCGTGTACAGCAGCAAAGTAGAGCGAAGGGGGAGACCTGGGTGAGGGTGAAGATGACGGCCTTACCCTCGCTCCGCGACAGGCGCCGGCGCGCACAGTCGTGCTCGGTGACGAGGGCAAGCAAGCAGAGGAGGGCTCGGCGGAGGCTGGCGTCTTGGGTCATGAGCATGGCTTCCATCGCCACCTCCAGCCCTCCTTGCCCCAGGTCTGTGCTCCCGTGTATGGTGCGTCCGTGCATCATCACGTCACGGCCGCCGGAAGCATGATTGGCGAGGAGGCGGAGGCGCCCCGTCTTGTCACGAACCATTGTGTTACCCGCGCTGCTCGTCAAAATGGCCTTGCAGCCCACGAACAATTCGACGAGGGCAACTGTCACATAGTCCTTGGGCCGTTGTCGCAGCCGCTGCCGCCGCCTCTCTTCCTCGCGTAGTTGCTCTTCCAGTTTTCTGTGTGCACGCGCCACGCTTTCAGTGGTCGCCCATTGCCAGCGCTCGCAATGGGCTCGCGCCACGGGCTCTCCTTGCGCCCGCAAACACGCCAGTGTTTCCTCACAGAGGAGATAGGCTTTCAGCAGGGAGGAAAGGAGGGCGGCGGAAGGGCGGCGGGAGGAGGCGGACCGGGCGGTTGGCGAGTCACACACGTCCTTAGTCCAGAGTGTCTCCCCTGCCGTCCTGATCAGGGGTTTCGGAACAGGCAGGGCGCCGCGGGCAGGAGGAAAGCGCACATGCGCCTCAGCATCGTCAATCTCCTCGTCTTCTCCATGCCAGCGCTCTCTGCTGGGGGGGCGCGGGTCGTACGGGGCGATGGGCTCCGCCGCGGCGCTGCCACACCGCTCGGCCACACCCGGCCTTTTTTTATGCTCTTCCTCGTCGCCCGGGAGCAGCGACGGGAGCGCTTCGAGCGAGTGGTCGAGCAGACCCATGAGAGCCTCCGTCGCTCCAAACTGCACCTCTTTGTCGTCGTCCGCCACGCACTCCACGAGCCGTTGGACTACCCTATCCATGTGCTCCAGCGCCACATCGAAGCGCCCCAGGAGCTACTCTCTCGTACACCCAGAGAGAGAGAGTGAGTGTGTGAGAGAGATGCACAAATACATAGACAGACACACAGGCACACAGGCACACACACACGACACACAGTACCGCCAAGGTCTTGATACTCTCGACGCGGAGCTGCCGGCTAATGCTCTTGCGATCCTGGTCGAGGGGCAAACAGAGCTCAAGGCACTTGTCAAGAGTGCCCTCCGAGAGGGCCGCCGCCACGGCCGGTTCCGGACTCCGCCTGCTGAGGTGCTGGAGGATGCGGAGGCTCTCGGCCATCACAGACATCCACACGTGCCGCCCTGTCTCCTCCTGCACCTCCAGCGGGCCTGGCACAAAACTGAGGCGTGAGTGGACTCGTGTACGCCGTAGGAGACTGATGCACTCAACACTGATGGACTCTGTACTCGGTAGATGATGGACCATGTACTCGGTAGATCTCTAATGCACTAGTCATGTACGCGGTAGAGCTCTAATGCACGTGTCATGTACTGCTCTAATGCCCTAGTCATGTACTGAGACGCCCTTCAAGTACAGTTGAGAATGTGTGTGTGTCAGTGAGTGTGTGAGTGGTTGAGTGTACCATTGGGGTCGTTGTCGACGTAGGTGTCGAGGAGGTTGCTCATCACGCAGAAGTCCATGGTCAGCAGCGCCACAAGCGCCCCGATCCCCAGCCCCGAGATCACGTCCATGACGGCCTCCTGGCTGAAGCAGGCCATGGAGTGGAGGGCGAGGAGACTCTGGCGCATTGCTTCTGCCGACTCATGCGCTGTGCCATGCCCACCCCCCTCGCGCACAAGGTGGATGACTACGGGGATAGCTTGCGCTTCAATCAGCGCCCCTATGGCCCTGTCGCCCTCGGTCGTGAAGCGATACCTGCCATCAAATGGGGGTGTGTGTGTGAAGCGATAACTGCCATCAAATGTTCTCGCTTTTTATCAACATATATATATACATATATACATATATATATATATAAACGCACACGAGTGCACTCTCAGCTTGGTCACACGAGCGCACTCTCAGCTTGGTCACACGCAGCAAGCGCGCCATGCTGGGCAGCATCCATGGGTGCGCGGCCGCACAACAGACGCAGACGAGCAGGAATGCAGAGGGCCTCCATGCTGCGCAGCAGAGAGACTGAGCGAGAGAGAGAGAGAGAGAGGAGAGAGAGAGAGAGGGAGAGAAAGAGAGAGGGGGGGGGGGAGAGAGAGATCACGCGAAGAGAGCAAGGGGGCAGAAGGAGAGGGGGCCAGGGGCGGAAGCGCACAGGGCCATGATGGAGCGATTGGAGCCACGCGACGCCGCCTCCACCACAGCTCGTGCCCGGTCGGCCAGGATGCGGGCGTCTTCTGTGCGCACGGTTGCACGTGTCGTCAGCATTGCCGCCTGACATTAAAAAAAAACCATATGTAAGAATGATCTTTCTTGAAGTAGCACCCCTTTCTGAGGTGTGGCACCCCTGGTGAGATGCATCCTTTGAGATGCATCCTTCTCCCACTCCTCCACTCCCACACCGCCTGCCCTTTGCCACTCCTCCACTCTCACACCGCCTTCCCCTTTGTTCCTGCCTTGGCGCTCACTCTTCCTGTTGGCAGCTCCCCTGCGCGCAGCTCATGCTCCGCTTCGAGCATCCCCTTCTCTGGCACATGCTTCAGCACCTCGAGATACAGCACCCCGAATACTGCACGGGTTTTCTGCGGCTTGCGCATGGTAGCCCAGGACCGAGCGCATGGTAGCCCAGCCGAGTGCCTCAAGCAAGACGCAGTGCCTCAAACAAGCAAGACCGAGTGCCTCAAACAATACGCTGTGGCAAAAGGTCTCCTAGACCTTTTCCAGAGCGGCGAACATGTGGGGGTCGGTTCGAGAGATGTCGATTTCATGCGCAAAGCGCACAGGCCGATGCCCTGTCTCCCACGTCGGGGGCTGGACGCGGTCCTTGACCCGGTCAAACTCGCGCTGGTTCTGTGCCTGGAGCAGCGAGAGCGTGTGCATCTTGTTGTTGCGCGCCACGTAGTCGCTGATGCGGTGCCCGAGCTCCGGGTCAAAGTTGTTGCCCTCCAACGTCAGCTTCAGGAGCGTCAAGTTTTCCTGCAGCGCTGCCTCTATCTTTTTTGCTCCCGGATCTCGCACCACGTTGTGGGTGAGCTGGAGGTGAGTGAGGCTCGAGCTTTGTGCCATGCTCTCCGCTAGTGCCGTGGCCCTGTCCACCACACCACCACCACACCACGGAGGCGCGTCTTTGTCACGGCAGCGGCAGCGGACAGCAACAAGCACAAAGCGCTTTGCTTATCTTTTGCTCCCTTTCGCGAGCAAAGAGCAAAAAAGTGCCCGGCTGTGCGACCCACACAGCGCACGCACATCGCCTGAGGAGCGAGGGCAGCTCGGGAAGGGGACAGCTGGGGATGGTAGTCTCGGGATTCTTGTCTCTCAGTCTCTCAGTCTCTCAGTCTCTCAGTTTCGGGATGCAAGATACCCCTTGTCGGTCATCACGTTGGCCGAGAGGTCGAGGGACGTGAGGACAGTGTTGGGGCGGTCGTTCGGCACAACTGCGCCCTTGTCGGGCCCCGTCGTCACTGGACACACAAGAGTGTCACTTCCACGCCTCGTTCAGCCCTCTTTTCCACCCCCCCCCCGCCTCACGCGCCACCTAAACACTAAACCCGCGCGGCGCCAACGCCTGCCGGCGAAAGCAAACCCCACTCCCAGCTGCCGTCAAACACATCCGACTTTTTCGAAGAAGCGTTTGGCCTCCGTGCGCGTGTGAGCGACAGTGCTGCACGCCTGGGCCCCGAGGTTCTCGCCGGCAGCGGCAGGGCGGCGCCGCCAAGTGGCATCTCTGAGATGCCAGAGCCATCTCACACGCGGCGCTTTTTAGCTGCTGACAGCTTGCGGCCGAAATGGCTAAGCTGGTTGCGAGGACTCATGTGGAATCCGGCAGCCCGCTGCCAGATTCCCCACGGCGCGTCGGCTGCACAAAGCAGAGCAGGCCGCGAGCAGAGGGGCCGGGGGAAGCGGACCGGTCCTGGAGCCGCCGAGGGCGAACGCCAGCTCGAGGACACCATCGTCGGTGATGGCGTTCGAGTAGAGCAGCAGCGAGCGGAGGGCACATGTGGGCGCCAGCAGGCTCTCGGCCAGACTCCGCGCCCCCACGCTCGTGATCTGGTTGCCGCCGAGGTTGAGCGCCGTGATGCAGCTGTTCACACGAAGCGCGCCGGCGAGCGCGGCTGCTCCCTGAGCCGCCAGGCTGTTGCCGTGGAAGTTAATGTCGGCGACGGTCGTGTTGTGCTTGAGCACCTCGGCGAGTGCCAGCACGTCGGCGCCGCTCAGCCACCACGCGCCGATGCTGAAGTCAAGCTTGGTCAGCGCCGCGTGGTTGGCGGTCGCCTTGGCCATCAGATCCTTGAAGGGCCTCGACGCCGATGGGTCGACGACGATCTTCACCTTGAGCGCCTCGCTCTTCGCCTGCTCGCGCTGCGCTTTGGCCTCGGCCAGGTGGCGCGCGGTCTTCTCCTTTTCGCGGCGCAGCGCCTCGACCAGCTCGATCCTGGTCGAGGTACTTGCGCTGCCGAGCGTGCTCTTGCGCTCGCGGAAAGTGTCCCCCATCGCGGGCGCTGCTCGCCCAAGATCTTCCTCACCGCCCGTTTGCTGCTGTCCCGTGTCGGGGTCGTGAATTTAATGTACAAAAACATAATTTAAACATCGTACACCTCAAAACATATTATACAGGTCCGAACAGATGCGAAATATGCTGTCCGCTTCTTCCGAGGGCCCCACATTTCAAACTTGCTCCCTCGTAAACGCCATTCCACCCCCTGATGCCGGAGCCCACGCAGGGCGGCGTGGCCGCGCAGGTGCTGCAGGCCCTCGAGGAGTCACAGCGGTCGTTTGCCGGGCACCGCAAGTGCATCATCCGACTCAAGCAGGCGCAGGCCGCCGACGCGGCCGCGTTCCGCGACACGCTCAATGCATCGATCGACCGGGCGCTCGTCATCTTCCGGCGCGAGCCGTGCATCGAGCGCATGCTGCAGCTCGTGTCGTCGCTCGTGTGCTTCTCAAACGACAAGTACCACGCAGACTCTGAGCTCGCCGTGCACCTCCTGCAGCGCATGGTGCCGCTGACCTCCGCGCGCGACAAGGCCGTGCGCTTCCGCGCGTGCCAGCTCACGGCCAAGCTGCTCAACAGCCTCGGCGAGGACGCGGAGGTGTCCGAGGAGCTGTATGAGGAGATACTGCAGGCGATGCTTGCACGCCTCAACGACAAGGTCCCTGTCGTGCGCGTCCACGCCGTCGCGGCGGTCGCGCGCCTGCAGGACCCGACAGACTCCGCGGACCCTGTCACCGCCGAGTACATGCGCCTGATCTCATCCGACACCTCCAAGGAGGTGCGCAAGGCGGTGCTGGCCAATCTCGGCGTGTCGGCGCTGACGCTGCCCCACATTCTGGAGCGCCTGCGTGACGTCAAGGACGACGTGCGCAAGTACACGTACTCGGTGGTCGCAATCAAAATCGACGTCAAGGCGCTCAAAATTGAGCAGCGAGTGCTTCTCATCGGCGGCCTGCAGGACCGCTGCGAAGCGGTGCGCAAGGCATGCGTGCACATGATGGTGAGCAAGTGGCTGCCACGCTGCGACAACAATCCGATCAATCTGCTCAAGCTGCTGGACGTTGAACTGCACCCTGAGCAAGCCGAGCGCGCCGTGCGTGCCATCCTGGGCGAGGGCGGCATCAAGAGCAGCGCCAGTGCCGTCTTCCTGCCCTACCACGAGACCAGGAAGAAGTTTGGCGACGCTCTGACCGCCGAAGAGGCCTTCTATTGGCGCGTGCTCGGCAAGGTAGCAACGGAGCGCAACGACGACGAGCTCATGGAGGCTGCGCTGCCCGAGATTCCCGCCATGTCTCAGGCCATCACCGCCAACCTGGGCAACGGGACTGTGACGGGGGAGCTGATGCAGCTTGTGCCGCTGCTCGACTTCGGCGACGAGGTTGGCCGGAAGCGGCTCTACTCTATGCTGGGCTCGTTGCTGCTCAACTACCAGAGCACCCCCCGGTCCCTCGTGCCCCACCTCCTAGCCGCACTCTCGGCCATGGAGTCGTCGGCCGAGTTTGTGGCCTTTGTGGGCGGCGTGATGCGACAGGTTGAGGCGAGCGGCGAGGAGAAGGAGGCGGCGGAGGGCGTGCCTGCGGATGGCTCTCCCTGCTGGCGGCTTCACGTGCTGGCCCTGTGCAAAGGCCTCCTCCGTATGGTCTCCCGCTTCTCAGAAATTGCATTGCTGTCTGACTACATCAAGCGGACGACGGAGCAGCTGGTGCAAGACCCGCGTGAGGACATCCGGCACGGGTCAATGGAGTGTCTTGGACTGTTTGCGCTGCTGGATGAGCTTGTTGCCGGCAGTTACATGCCCCTCTTTGTCAAGGTACTCAAGTACGACAGCCCTGCCCTCCAAGTGACAGCGCTGAGTGCTATCATGGATGCGCTGCTCATCTTCCGGCAGAGTTCGTGGAACGCGGTGCCAAAGCAGCTCAACACCGCATACGCTGTGCCAGGCGCCGGGGGTGGTGGGGCGGCGGACAAGGAGGGCGAGGACAAGGCTGACGCCAAGCCCGAAGACACCTCCTCCATCTGGAATCTGGTCTTCTCCTGCCTGCACCACGCCTCAAGCGGCGTGCGCGGAACGGCGGCCGAGGGGTTGGGCAAGCTTGTGCTGGCTGGTCGCATCGTGTCGTCCAAGGTGGAGCACCAGCTGCTGCTTGCTCTCGCTCTCCTCTACTTCTCTCCTATGTCTGAGTCGGACGTGCAGCTGCGCCAGTGCCTCGCTGTGTTTTTCCCGGCCTTCGCAAATAAGGAACAATCCAACGCACTGGCGCTCGCGCACCTCGTGTTCCCTGCTCTGAAGCATGTGGGTGCGGCGCCCAAGACCTCGCCGCTCAGCAAAGTCAACGCGCTCCAGATCGGGCAGTACCTACTCTCTGTCATGGACGAGGCAGTGGATGGCACGCAAGGAGCCGCTGCCGTGCACCTGAGCGTGGCGACGCAGCTCTGCAAGTGCATCGCCGATAATCCGTCGCATGGCAGCGTTAAGGTGTGGGCAAAGCTCCTGAATCAGATGCGCGTCGACAATTCGGTCGACCTCGAGCCCCTGGCCGTCCTGGTCAAGCAGGCTCAAGCTTCTGTGACCGAGTCCACGGCCGCCACCGCCATCAGCAAATTCGACAAGTCCCTTGAGGAGGTCATGAACGACGAAGCTCCCCCAGACGCGGTGTCCCGCAACAAGGGCGAGGAGGATGAGGACCATGATGATGTCGCTGACGCCCTTGCCTCCGGTGACGACAAAATGCAGACCCTCGACGTCAAGGAGGACGAGGGTGAAGAGGATGTGGAGATGAAGGCGAAAGCGGACCAGGGAGGCAAGCCAAAGCAAAGACCGACCCCATTGTTGCCCACGCTCATCCATCAGGTCAAGGAGCGGGCGATGGGAGAGGACGTCAACCTTGTTGACCTGATGGACGTCAACCTTGGGGGCCTTTTCGGCCACGACGACGCTCCTTGCAGCAAGGCAGACCAGAAGCAGGCGAGAAAACGGGGCGCCGCCGCGCGTCGCGCACTGCAGGACGACGACGAGGATGTGCCAATCGGTGTGCTTAGCCCACACAGCCCGCTCCACGTTCGTCGCTCCACGCGCGCCACAAAGCCTGCCGTGAGCGCTGTCAAGAAGGAGGTCGACCTCGATAAGCTGTTGCAAGAGCAGGAGGAGAAGGAAAAGGCCGCCTGGCTCAGGCAGCAGGACGACGAGGACGAGGACGAGGACGAGGCGGAGTAAGAATGGAGTACCTATAGTTGAGGTTGAGGTCGAGTGCGCTGCAGAGTAGGAGGGCGCCCCGAGACGCCTCCACACGCCACCTTGCGCGCCCACGTCTGCCTCGCATGTTACGCGAGTACTAGAGCGTAAGAGGTCTAGCTAGCGCATGCGTGCCTAACAGGAGCATGCAATAGGAGCATGCAATTACAATTACTAACATACTCATCTACCGTGTACGTGAGCATATATAGCGAGTGCGCATGCTGTGTATGTAGCGAGCGCGCATGCACGGGCTTGGTCCTGCTGAGACCGATGCAGTGATGCGTGATTATTAAAGGGATCCGCGCAGCCGTGACGCCGGCTGCAGCGAGTGCTCAAAAGAGGACACGCTGACCGAGGATGTCACAAGGGACAAATGTGGGGTAGAGGTCACAAAGTAGAGGTCACAACGCAGACCGAGCCCCTGTGAAAGTGGCAGCAAAGCGGCGGAGAGAGTGCCTGGGTCACTTTGTTCTCGTGCCCTTTCTGACATTGCGACACAAAGGGTCTCCCACCCACAGGAGGCCCCGCGTGCGGTCGTTGGCATCCCACAAATGTTCTCAAGCCGAGAAGTAATTTTTCCCTGCCAGTGCATCCTGTGCGCAGAACAAAGCTCGGACGTGCTCAGGTTTATACGCTTCTCACTACTGTGGCCTGTACCTCCTTTTTAGGTTAGAGGTTGTGGGCGCGAGACGGCAGTGAGGGAAATTGCAACATGTTGGTCAAATAAAAAGAAATAGCACGAAAGATGGAAACCCCCTGGGTAGCTCATTCCACGAAAGATGGAAACCCCCTGGGTTGGCATGCGCATGGGAGGACAGGCAGATCACGAACAGCTTGCGCACATGTTTGGTTGAATCGGAGTGCGATTTATTCTTGTAATAACGAACCTTATTCTATTCCGTGAAACGGGTGTACTTGACCGTGAATTAAATCTAGCTTCGATCCCGTATATGGGGGGAGGAAGGTCGTTGTCCTTGAGAACCTTCCTAGCCTTGATGCCGCGTTGGGCAAGGAAGTTGACCAAGAAAGCAGAGACGTCATCGGGCTTAGCACGCGAGAAGTCCTTGGGGCGCCGGAGGTCCTTGTCCTTGTATGCTCGATGCGGGGTGGGGTGGCTGGGCGGCGCTCCGGGCTACGATCAGCGCCGCGGGCGTGACTGCGGCGGAGCTTGCGGACACACGCTTGTTGAATCATCACGAAGGTAAGGTCGTGGGAATCATCGAGACTGTCCAGGATCATGGAGTAGGCCTTGGTGAGGGCCTTAGTCTTAGAGGACTTAAGAGGAGCGAGGATGACAGCCTTGAAGACGTCAGTGATATCGATGTTGCGAGCGAGGAATTTCAGCATTTCCAGAGTGTCGCTGACATCGCTGAAGTGGAGATCGACGTCGGCCTTGGAGTGGCCATCCCAGGCCATGAGGTGGCCAAATTCACGCGCAAGCAGGACAGTCTGCATGAGCTTGTGGTTGAGCGGGAACACAGAGAGCAGAGCTTCCCATACCTTCTGGCCACACAATTCTGTGCCAACGCGGTGTTTGGAGAATATGGCGAGGGAGTCAGTGCAGGCGTGCCACAGTGTCTTGAGGCGGTGATAGAGCAAGGCTTCGAGAACGTCACTGTCGTTCGCGTACAAGGCCATCCAGGCGTTCTCCTTTTGGTCGTCCACAGCGTGTTCTTCTGCGGAGACGAGCGTGCGGCCATGCCAACGGGGTCAACACCCAGCGGAATTGGAGGCCGAGGATGTCGAGGAGGAGGTAAATATGATGCGGAAGGTCTTCGTGCTGGTGCATGCGGCACTGGCGGAGAGCGTCGTCAGTGGGGAAGTCTGTTTTCTTCCAGATACTGCCGCATTCTTCAAGGTCACCTCGGTCGCGTTCACCGTGAGCGGCGCCTCCACTAGCAGCGGGCGACGGGCTTGAGGTGCCATTGTGTCTGCCGCTGCCGAAACCACCGCGTGCAGCGCCACACGCAGCGTGAAACGGGCTTGGGTCGTGATCGTGTCTGCTGCTGTCAGTGGGTCGAAGGTCAACCCTGGGTCCCCGTTGGGTCAACCGTGGGTCCCCGATTTTTGGCGGGCATCCGTGGGTCCCCGCAGAAAATTAGGCAACGGTGGGTCCCGGTAGCACTTTGGTAAGACCTGGAT
>Ga0315899_10003673_pt1 | contig 16708 bp, 14 predicted proteins | sample LakEriMetagenome_2_FD_203518 | JGI IMG/M metagenome (GOLD analysis project Ga0315899, IMG submission 203518) | Freshwater fungal communities from buoy surface, Lake Erie, Ohio, United States - Buoy 4 MA112 | ecosystem: Environmental > Aquatic > Freshwater > Lake | place: USA: Lake Erie, Ohio... | reverse complement strand
GGGCTCGAACCAGGGACCCTCTGATTATGAGTCAGATGCTCTAACCGACTGAGCTATAGGCCCTGCGAAAAATCGCAGCCGCAAAAATAATGAAATGTGGTCATGCCTGCGCAGGAAATCCCAAAGACTGGGCTTAAAACAAGGTTTCCATCATCATGCTATATCATCAGTCGCCCGAATTTTCAGTATCTTTAAGTAAATCGCCTACCACTTACCTTAACCACCTCGAACCAACGGCATGCATTTCTTTCATCGTCTGTTTAAGCAGCGCATACAAATCAATAATGGGGAAGGCGGGTCCGCCGGTGCCAAAACGGATATTTTGGTTCAAAAAGCCAATACGCTTCACCTGTTGTTGCTGTTGCTCCTTTTTCTCTATTCGGTTTCCTACACGATCATCAATATTCTGATCGAAAGCTATTTGGAAGCCCGCATTACCGCAATCCCGATTCCCTTTGTGTTGCTGGAATATGTGCTATTCAAAAAAGGATATTGGCTGCTTTCCAAAACACTGAACATGTTGCAGGTTACAGTGGTGGTGGGTATCCTGAGTTTGATTACCACCCCGGCCTCCGGCATACTGGCTTTTTATATTCCTATCCTGCTGGGCACCCAGCTTACCTTTATGGGCAAGGAACGCCGCTATGCTCATTACATGACGGTCTATATTCTGGCAGCGCTGGCTTTTTTTCTGCTAACCGATATCCGCTTGCCCGCCAAACCCTATGCCTCCGAAGAGGAACTGCGTCTCGACCAGTTTCTGAATTTTTTTGGAGCAGCCCTCGCCACCACGTTTGAAATCATCTTCATCCTGTCTGTCAGCAACCGTATCCAGAGCGATTTATTTGAAAAATCGGCGCAACTGCATTTTCAAAACAAAGAACTCAGTCAGGCGCTGCAAGCCAACATTCAACAAAACGAAATCATCACCCGCGTGAACCGCCGGTTTGATGTCATCACGTCCGAAACAGGGATTGGTATCTGGGTCTGGGAGAAACATCAGGAAAAACTGATCTGGAATGATATCATGTTGAACCAGTTTGAAGGTGATGCCAACATGGCTTCTACCGACCTTTCTGCACTATGGCGCACCTCGTTGCATCCGGACGATAAATCACGCATGAAGCAAATCCTGCGCGACCTCACCGATGGTAAAAGGCATGAGGCCAAAGAGGAGATCAGGATCATAGGCCAAAAAACGGGTATCGTTCGCATTCTTCAAACGCTAACCATTTCAGAATTAGATTCGCAAGGAAACCTGATTCAACTGCTTGGCAGCACCATGGATATTACCGAACAACGGCACTTGGAGGAGTCCATCACCAGCAAAAACCAGGAGCTGGAAAAAACCAATCAGGAACTGGACCGGTTTGTATATTCCGTATCACACGATCTTCGCTCCCCACTGTTGTCGATCAAAGGGTTGCTGAATCTGATGCACGACCTGACGGAGCCGCAGCCCCAGATGCGAGAGCTCCTTACCATGGCTCTCAAAAGTGTGCATCGCCTCGACGATACCATCAAAGAAATTCTGGAATATTCACGGAATGCCCGACTTGACATTTCCAGTGAGCGTTTCGACATTGCATCTATGATTCAGGATATTTTTGACGATCATGCGCATATTTCTCAGAAAAAAATCGCATTTCATCTCAAGCTCGACGGTGATCCGCTGGTATGCTCCGATAGTAGTCGGGTACATACCCTGCTCCGAAACCTGATTGGCAATGCCGTTAAATATCGCCGAACGGATGAAACCGCACCCTATGTGCATGTTCACATCCACCATGCGGATAAAAAAATGACCATTCGTATTGAAGATAATGGCGAGGGCATTACGGAGGCCAGTCAGCTCAAGGTTTTTGATATGTTTTACCGGGGAAGTAATACCGGCACCGGCACGGGTTTAGGGTTATATATCTGTAAGCAAATCATCGACAAATTGAACGGCTCTATTACCTTGGTCAGCACCCCCGGAAAAGGCAGTATCTTTACGGTTCACTTTCCTGAATGCGATGTTGTCCACGAAACAATTTTTGCTGATTGATGATGATGAAATGATCAATTTCATCCACCAGCGCGTCATTCAATCGGTATATCCGGAAGCAGTCATTCAACAGGCCGTATCACCTTCGGAGGCGCTGCGATTATTGCAATTGTCGTCGGAAACAATCGAGTCTTCACCCATGATTATGCTGATTGATATCAATATGCCGGAAATGAATGGATTTGAATTACTGGAGGAGATCAGTAATAAATTCCCGGCCGTTGTTCAGCATGCGCGGTTTTACATGGTCAGCTCCTCGTTGTTTGAACGCGACCGCCAAAAAGCCCTGTCGTTTCCGTTTGTAAAAGGATACCTGGAAAAGCCACTGAGCAAAGAATCGATTGAAACGCTCTAAGGGAAAAGCTATTTAATTTCCTCAAAATCAATGTATTCTCCGTAAGGAGGCTGTTTGGATCCGGTTGATTGATCCGGTCCGGCCGCTCCCGCTTCTCTCTGTTTTTTAGCCGCCTGCCGCATAGCCTCCGATTTACCGGACAGATCTTTCGCCGTTTTTATCAAGGGCATGATAAAGTATTGAATAAATTTATACAATAGGTAGAGGAGGCCAATCTGAACCAGCAATTTGATCATAAATCAAAGGTAGGCTGCTTTTTTTTCAGAACGGAGGCAAACTCACCTATTTCCTTTGGTTTAATGGGTGTTCTGCCCTATATTTGCATCGGAAAATGAATCGACTGAAGGGAACGGACTCGTTCCCTTTTTCATTGCCTGAAACATCAATGACAGCAGCAACACTAGATACAATCCGGGAACTACTCCTGCCTTTGCTGGAAACAGACATGTTTTTAGTAGATCTTCGGGTAAAACCTACGAACAATATCAAACTGTTCATCGATGCGGACAACGGATTGCCAATAGAGCGCTGTATACGGGTCAATCGGGCATTGTATAAAAAGATCGAGGAGGCCGGCTTGTTCCCGGACGGCGATTTTTCACTGGAAGTGTCCAGTCCGGGTGTCGATGAGCCATTGAAATCGCATCGACAGTACCAAAAAAACAGCGGAAGGCTGGTGGAAGTATTGTTGCAGGACGGAAACCGCCTGGAGGGCATCCTGAAAGCGGTAAGTGAGGATGACATAACAATAGAATCAACGGAAGGTAAAGGCAAAAAAGCCGTTCAAAAAACAACGGTTTTGCCAGTTGCCGAGATCCGACAAACCAAAGTGCTGATACAATTTTAATTTTTAACCAAACCCCCTCTGTTCGGCGGGGACCGTTCTAACGGTGAGAGACCGAACTGTTTTATGGCAAGTATCAACCTGATCGAATCCTTTCAGGAATTCAAGGAGGCAGAAGGCATTGACCGCCCCACCCTGATGAAAGTCATGGAAGACGTTTTCAAAACCCTGATCCGGAAAAAATACGGAAGTGATGAGAACTTTGACGTGATCGTGAACGACCAGAAGGGTGATCTCGAGATTTTCCGCCGCCGCACGATTGTAGATGACGACGACCTCTATAATACCCTGACTGAAATTGAGTATAAAGACGCCATCAAAATCGAACCCGATTACCAGGTCGGGGAAGAATTGTATGAAGAGATCGATATTCAGAAAGAGTTTGGTCGTCGGGCAATCCTCGCCGGCAAACAAACCCTGGCTGCTCGCATCAACGACCTAAAACGTAACCTGCTGATTAAAAAATACGAAGACCGTGTCGGGGATATCGTAAGCGGTGAAGTATACCAGGTTTGGAAAAAAGAAGTGTTGATTCTGGACGAAGATGGCAACGAGATGTTGCTGCCCAAGTCCGAACAGATCCCCAGCGACTATTTCAAAAAAGGAGAAACGATCCGGGCTGTCGTCAAGAAGGTAGAACTCAAGAATAATCAGGCAGTGATCATCCTGTCCCGTACGAGTCCGATGTTCCTGGAGAAATTGCTGGAAATCGAGGTGCCGGAAATTTTCGACGGTCTGATTGTGGTGAAGAAAATTGTGCGAGATCCGGGTGAGCGCGCCAAAGTGGCGGTTGAATCTTACGATGACCGCATCGATCCCGTTGGGGCCTGTGTGGGTATGAAAGGAAGCCGTATCCATGGCATCGTGCGTGAATTGCGTAATGAGAATATTGACGTAATCAACTGGACCAATAACACCCAGCTCTTGATACAGCGGTCACTGACCCCCGCCAAGATTACATCGATTGAAATGGATACCGAGAAAAAGCATGCGAATGTGTTTCTGCAACCGGATCAGGTATCACTGGCTATTGGCCGTCGCGGCGTAAATATCAAACTGGCTTGCGAGCTGACCGGCTATGAGATTGATGTGTTCCGCGATACCGATGAAGAAGAAGATGGATTTGATATCGACCTCGATGAATTCAGTGATGAGATTGAAACATGGGTAATCGATGAATTCAAACGGGTAGGCTGCGATACGGCTCGTTCCGTACTCAACCTGACACCGGAGGAACTGGAGCGTCGTACCGACCTCGAGAAAGAAACCATCGCCGATGTTCGTCGCGTACTGCAGGAGGAGTTTGACAGAGAATAAGTACATAGATAGTTAACTATGGATTTTGCCGAATCCTGAAAATCGGCAGTTATACAAAATGGCAGAAGTAAATACACCCAGACTCATGGCTGCGGCCAAAGAATTCAACATCGGCACGAACACGCTGATTGAATTCCTTGTGTCCAAGAATTTCCCGGCGGAGGAACTAAAGCCTTCTTCAAAACTAACGGAGGCCATGTATCGGGTTTTGCAGGAAGAATTTCAGCAAGACAAAGCCGCACGGATGAAAGCGGAAATGGTTGACCTTCCAAAAGGGTCGGCCGATGCAAAAAAGAAAAAAGACGAGGAAGATCTTTCCATTCGTAAAAAAGAGGAGAAAAAGACGGCCCCGGTAGCGGAACCAGCTCCCGCACCGGAGAAAGAACCCGAAAAACCGGTCGATGTCGTAAAAATCGAAGTGCCCGAACTCGAAGGCCCCAAAGTGCTTGATAAGATTGATCTTGACGCGATCGATTCCTCAACCAAGCCTAAAAAAGGCAAGAAAAAAGAAGAAGTTAAACCGGAAGAAAAACCCGTTGCGGAAAAACCCGCCGAACCGGAAAAATCGGTCAAGCCTACGGAAACCGCTCCACCCGCGATTGAAAATATTCAAGCCGAAAAATTATCCGGTCCGAAAATCCTCGGTAAAATTGAATTACCGGTTAATAATGACACTAGACCTCGCCGTGAGTCTGCCGAAGAACGCCAGAAACGGAAACGAATTCCCATTCAGAAAAAAGGACCGGACGGCCTTCGTGGTAACCGGGCCATTCCGGATAGCCATGGTGCGCAAGCCGGCGGACCCCGGGGTGGTATGCGCGGTGGAGGCAAAAAAGATGATAAAATCATTGACGAAAAAGAAATACAGGAGAAACTCCGTCAAACACAGGCGAAGCTTGCCGGTGCCGGTGGCCGTGGTAAAAGCCTGAAAGCGAAGTATCGTAAGGCGAAGCGCGAAGAGATGGCCGAACAGATGGGCGAAGATGCCGGCGGTACTCAAAAACTGCAGGTTACGGAATTCATATCTGTAAGCGAACTGGCTAACCTGATGGATGTATCTTTCGCGGATGTGATCAGTAAGTGTATGAGCCTGGGTATCATGGTTTCGATCAACCAGCGCCTGGAGGCCGATGTGATTGAACTGGTTGCCAGCGAATTCAATTATGAAGTGGAGTTCATCGGCGTGGATGATGCAGCCGAACTCGATACAGAGGAAGAAGTGGATCTGCCGGAAGACCTGGAACCTCGCGCACCAATCGTGACTATCATGGGTCACGTGGATCATGGTAAAACATCGTTGCTCGATTATATCCGAAATACAAACGTGATTGCCGGTGAGGCCGGAGGAATCACCCAGCATATCGGGGCCTACGAGGTAACGTTACCGAATGGACGAAACATCACATTCCTGGATACGCCCGGACACGAAGCCTTTACGGCTATGCGTGCCCGTGGTGCCAAAGTCACCGATATTGCCGTGATTGTGGTTGCTGCGGATGACGCCGTGATGCCCCAGACCAAGGAAGCGATTTCGCATGCCCAGGCGGCCGGCGTACCCATGATCTTTGCTATCAATAAAATTGATAAAGACGGGGCCAATCCCGAAAAAATAAAAGAACAGCTGGCCGGCATGAACATACTGGTCGAAAGCTGGGGCGGTAAATTCCAAAGTCAGGAAATCAGCGCCAAAAAAGGATTGCATGTTGATCTGTTGCTGGAAAAAATCCTCCTGGAATCGGATATGCTGGACGTGAAATCCAATCCGAAACGGGTCGCCAACGGAACAGTCATCGAAGCCTCGCTGGATAAAGGTCGCGGTTATGTGGCCACCATCCTGGTTCAAAACGGAACCTTGAATCAGGGGGATATGATTGTATCCGGTCAGTTTTTTGGAAAGGTGAAGGCGATGCTCAATGAACGTAACCAGCGGGTCGATATAGCACCACCATCCACCCCGGTTCTTATCCTGGGCCTCAATGGTGCCCCGCAGGCCGGTGAAACGTTTAAAGTGTTTCATGACGAAGCCGAAGCACGTGAAACGGCCTATAAACGCGGACAAATCCTCCGTGAACAGGGTATGCGTGCTAAAAAGCATATTACCCTCGATGAGATCGGACGCCGACTGGCCCTGGGTAATTTCAAGGAACTGAACGTGATTATCAAAGGGGATGTGGACGGCTCCGTAGAAGCCCTCAGCGATTCCTTGCAGAAACTCAGCACGGAAGAAATTGTGGTGAAAGTCATTCATAAAGCCGTTGGTGCCATTACTGAAAGTGATGTAACCCTGGCCAACGCCTCCGATGCGATCATCATCGGCTTCAACGTACGTCCTTCGTTACAGGCAGCCCGCATGGCCGAAAACGAATCCATTCAGATCAAATTGTACTCCATCATCTACAACGCGATTGAAGAGATCCGCAGTGCGATGGAAGGTATGCTCGAGCCAACCGTTGAAGAGAAAATTCTCGCCAACGTGGAGATTAAGGAAACATATCGCTTTGATAAAGCCACCGTGGCCGGTTGCCAGGTATTGGACGGCAAAATCGCCCGTAACAACCGTATCCGACTGGTGCGTGACGGCATTGTGATCTTTACCGGTGAACTGGGAAGTCTGAAGCGGTACAAAGACGATGTGAAAGAAGTGACCTCCGGTATGGAGTGCGGACTCGTGGTTAAAAACTACAACGACATAAAAATCGGGGATATAGTAGAAGCCTTTGAAGAAGTGGAAGTAAAACGTACACTCTAATCACACGGTCTCTTATAGGCAATTATGAACCCTATGCACACCATGACTCAAAAAAAGAAATCCCTCCGTTTGTTCACTGCAGGTGCAGGACTGACTCTCGTGTTTGTGTTGCTTTCACTGCTATCATGGGCCCAACCCAAGTCGGTAGTCGTTGAAAAAATCATTGCGGTGGTTGGTGATAAAATCATTCTTAAAAGTGACATCGACAACAGCCTGCTCGATATGAAACGGCAGGGAATTGAATTGCCGCCGGATGCGTATTGTCTGACGCTGGATCAGGCCATGGCCGTTAAAGCATTGGTGCTACAAGCGGAAAAAGATTCTATTCCGGTTTCCGATGAAGAAGTGGAGGCCGATATCGACAATCGGATCCGGTATTACATCAATCAGTTCGGATCCAAAGAGGAAGTGGAAAAAGTTGCCGGAAAAACACTGTATCAGTTAAAGGAAGACTTTAAAACCAATATCCGCGACCAGCGCCTGGCTACCGCTATGCGTAACAAAATTGTGGATGGTATCAAAATAACGCCCAATGAGGTACGCGATTATTTCAACACGATACCGGTTGACAGTTTACCCTATTACGAGACGGAGGTAGAGGTTGGACAAATCATCATCTTCCCCAAAGCCAGCCGGGATGCCGAAGAATATTGCATTGAACAATTGAAAGATTACAAACGTCAGATCGAATCCGGAAAAAAAGATTTCGCGAGCCTGGCAGCACTCTTTACGGAAGATCCGGGCAGTAAAGAACGGGGTGGACAATATGAAATCAATCGCAATCAAAAAGACCTGGATCCCATTTGGTTGTCAAAAGCGTTTTCCCTGAAGCCGGGTCAAATTTCAAATCCTTTTCGCTCCCGGTTTGGATACCACATCATTCAGCTGGTCAGCCGATTGGGTGATGATGCGGTCGTAAGACACATTCTGAAAGTACCCCAGGTAACGCAGGTAGAACTGCGATCCGGTTTTGAACGTATGGACTCTGTACGAGCCAAGCTGATCGCGGGTACCATTGATTTTGGAATAGCGGTATCCAGATACAGTGATGATGAGAGCAGTAAGTACAGCGCCGGCCGAATACAACCCAGGGAGGGTAATTACCTGACCATCGATCAGCTCGATAAAGACCTCGTGGTTCGATTGAAAGAACTGTCTATTGGTTCATACTCCAAGCCGTACGAATACACCGATGAGCGTGGACGTAAAGGCATTCGGATGATATACTTGATCAGCCGCACCGAGCCCCATCGGGAAAATCTTCGTCAGGACTATAATCGGATTGCCCAGCGCGCCTTGGAACAGAAAAAAGAAAATACGCTGGAGCGCTGGTTTGATGGCCGTATTCAAAACTATTACATCATGCTCGATCCTGATTTCGATGATTGTCCCAGCCTGAAAAAATGGTATGATGCCGCCAAAGCTGTTAAAAAATAATCAATGTTTTGCGGAGTGATCACAACCTCCGATTTCTTTTTGACCAGATGGGCTATTTTCAAGGATGAAACGACATTTACTTTACACACTGCTCGTCTTGTGTTTAACCGGCGGTCTGTTTTTTTTCTTATCGGCAGCCCGTAATCAAGCATCCAATCAAGGTGTACCACCTCTATGGGAAGTGGATACTGATAGCCTGATTATGGCTATTTCACCACCGGCCGGTTATACCCGTAAACCGCTTCCTGAACAATCTTTTGGACATTTTCTGCGACATTTTCCGATCAAAAAAGACAATACAATCTATTATTTTGATGGCCGTGTGCGAAATAATCAAAACGGACATTATGCCGTGCTCGACATGGCGGTCGGCAACAGGGATCTGCTGCAATGCGCCGATGTAGTGATGAAATTGCGCATGCTATACCTTAAAACGCAACGCAAAGAGATGGTCTTTTATGATAACGAAGGCGGTGTGTATGCGTTAAGCCATCCCTATGCCGGACTGGAGCAATATATGAACCGGGTATTTGCTATGTGTGGTTCGATGTCATTGTCCACTCAATTGCGGGCCAAATCTATGCGAGACATTGCCATCGGCGACGTTTTTATCAAAGGAGGATTTCCCGGCCATGCACAGATTGTCGTGGATGTGGTTGAAAATGACCGAGGTCATCGGTATTTTATGCTGGCACAAGGATTCATGCCGGCGCAAAGTCCGCATATTGTCAGAAATTTGAACAATAATAGGAGTCCGTGGTTTGACGTGCGGGAAACCAATATTGATTCACCCGATTATTCCTTCACGAGTGATCAGTTGAAAACATGGTGAAGCAACGATGGACTGCACAGCATTTTACGATTAAAACGAACAACCCTTGATTGAAAAAAAGAAATCCGTTCTACAGGAAGAAAAAGCCTTGCTGGTTGGGTTGATTCAAAAGAATCAAACAGAACTGCAGGTCAACGAATACCTCGACGAGCTTGCTTTTCTGGCTGAAACAGCCGGCGCCCAAACAGTCAAACGGTTTACCCAAAAATTATCTCACCCGGATTCCAAAACGTTCCTGGGTAAAGGCAAACTGGAGGAAATCAAAGATTATATCTCGTTTCGAGGCGACATTAACCTGGTGATTTTCGATGATGAATTGACCGGCTCGCAGATAATCAATATTGAAAAGGCATTGGGCAAAAAAACGATCGACCGCAGTGATTTGATCCTGGATATTTTTGCAAGCCGCGCCAAAACAGCACAAGCAAAGGCGCAAGTGGAACTGGCCCAGTATCAATACATATTGCCAAGACTGAAAGGCATGTGGAAACACCTCGAACGTCAGGGTGGCGGCGTTGGAACGAGAGGCCCGGGCGAAACCGAAATTGAAACCGATCGCCGGATTGTGAAAGATAAGATCGCTCTATTGCGAAAACGACTGGCTGAAATCGACAAACAGGCCTTCACCCAACGCAAAGATCGCGGAGAGTTTATCCGCGTGGCGCTTGTGGGATATACCAATGTGGGCAAATCGACCCTGATGACTGTACTCAGCAAAAGTGATGTATTTGCTGAAAATAAACTGTTTGCCACTCTCGATACCACCACCCGTAAAGTGGTTTTTGAACAAACGCCTTTTCTGCTGAGTGATACGGTTGGCTTTATTCGAAAACTGCCGCATCATCTGGTTGAAAGTTTTAAAAGTACGCTCGATGAGGTGCGGGAATCTGATTTGCTCATTCACGTGGTCGATATCTCCCATCCGCAATACGAAGAACAATACCGCGTTGTTTGTCAGACGCTGGCCGAACTGGATGCCGCTGATAAACCCACCCTGACCGTTTTTAATAAAATGGATCGGTTTGAACAATTGACGTTTGATGAATGGCTTGACGAGTCCGTAAAACAAGAATTAAGGATGGATCTGCGTGATCGTTGGGAGCATGAAACCAACCACAACTGTGTTTTCATATCGGCCACCGAAAAACAAAACCTGGATCTGCTCCGGCAACAAATCCTCAACAAAGTGCGCGACCTATACCGGGTACGTTATCCGTATAAAGCGGAATTTTTTTATTGATTTTATTTAATGAATATCCATGAAACAGCTGGGCATCATCAGTTATAATGTGAATGGCATTCGGGCCGCCATCAAGAAAGGGTTTTATGATTGGCTGGCAACGCATCCCGCCGATATTCTCTGCATACAGGAAACCAAAGCACTGGAGTCGGATGTTGATGTACAAACATTGGAATCACTCGGCTTTGAACATCACTGGTTCAGTGCACAAAAAAAAGGATACAGCGGCGTTGCTATTTTTTCCAAAATCAAGCCCGCTCAGGTTAAAAAAGGTAACGGACACATTCAAAGTGATTTTGAAGGACGTGTGATTGAGATGGATTTTGATGATTTTAAACTGATCAATGCCTATTTCCCGTCCGGCACCTCCGGTGAAGAAAGACAGGCCTTTAAATACCATTGGCTGGATGCGTTTAAAAAATACCTCGACCGGGAAAAGAAAAAGCAACCTAACATTATTTTGTGTGGTGATTACAACATCGCCCACGAAGAGATTGATATCCACGACCCCAAAGGAAACAAAAATACAACGGGGTTCTTACCCGAAGAACGCGCCTGGATGACCCGGTTTCTAGCCAGCGGCTGGATCGATACCTTCCGGCATTTTCATAAAGAACCACATCGGTACAGCTGGTGGAGTCAGCGTTTTCCGAGCGTCCGCCTGAATAATAAAGGCTGGCGGATTGATTATATCACGGTAACGGAATCTATGAAAGACCGGTTGGTGGATGCCGATATTTATCCGGATATCAAACATAGCGATCATTGTCCGGTATATCTGAAAATACGACGGTCTTAATATATTTTCCCGAGTTGTATTATTATGTTACATTGAGTTGATTATTAGAACCAACGGCACCTCTCATCAATTCATAAAATCATGAACGCAATTCGCTTTCGCCTGAACATACTGTTAGTTTTTATAGGGGTGCACCTGGGCGGCTTTACGCAGCAACGAACAGTCAAGCCGGTTAGTCAGCCGGTATTTGTGTCCGTAAAAATTGGCAATCAGGTATGGATGGCTGAAAACCTGGGTGTAGATCGGTTCCGCAACGGCGATCTCATCCCACAGGCTAAATCCAAAGCGGCATGGCAAAAAGCAGCCAAGAATGAAACACCCGCGTGGTGTTATTACGGGTTCGATGCTAAAAACGGAAAGCAATATGGTAAATTGTATAATCAGTTTGCGGTAACCGATGCCCGCGGATTGGCCCCAATAGGATGGCATATACCAAGTTTTGAGGAGTGGGATGAACTGGGTATAGAATTGGGCGGAGAAGCATTGGCCGGGAATTTGTTAAAGAGCAAAACGGGTTGGGATGCCGATGGTAACGGAACGGATCAAGTTGGTTTTACAGCCCTGCCAACCGGTTATTGCAGCGAAAAAGGAAATGCACTTTATCGTGGAAAAACAACGTCATTCTGGACAAAAGACGAAGGGGTAGATGTTATTTTTGGTTTGATTTATACCCTGGGTGCGTATGACAGTAAGCTGATTAAAGTGAATCAACTGAGAGAGGCCGGCTTACCGGTTCGGTGTGTGAAAGACTAACTACTGAAAATAACTCAATGAACGATATGATAAAAAGCACTATCCATTTTTTTGCTTTGATGTTTGGCATGATAACCTGTATCCAGGCACAAACCATCACGGAAGTTCAAATCGGTAAGCAGGTTTGGACAAAATCAAATCTCAATACCGATCGCTTCCGCAATGGCGATCCGATACCACAGGCAAAAAATAGGGCGGAATGGGCCGCCGCTTCCGAAAAAAAACAACCGGTTTGGTGCTATTATGGGTACAGCCCGGCATACGGAAAGAAATACGGAAAATTGTACAATTGGTATGCGGTCAATGATCCGCGCGGATTGGCGCCCACCGGTTGGCATATACCCAGTATTAGTGAATGGCATCAACTGATTGACTTTTCTGGCAAAGAAAATATGGCTGGCCTTGCACTAAAAAGTAGTACAGGCTGGCAAAAAGGAAATAATGCAAACAACAGTACGGGATTTTCTGCCTTGCCAGGAGGTACCTGTACTGAGTTTGGCTATTTTGATGGTAAAATCCTTGAAACAGGTCGATGGTGGTCATCAACACCGACGGATTTTGATGACTGGCCCTGGTTATTTGGCTTTGACTATAATCGCGAATTCGTTTTTAGCAGTGATTATTATAGAGCCGGCTGCGGCATGTCTGTACGTTGTGTAAAAGACTGAATGCTGGTTACACTGATTATGATATTCGGTTAATTTTTATTTCTTCTACAACGGCCGGATCCAACAAGGTGGTGGTGTCGCCTAGATTTTCCAATTCACCCTCGGCTACTTTCCGTAAAATACGACGCATGATTTTTCCGCTGCGTGTTTTCGGCAATCCACTCACAAACTGTATTTTATCCGGTTTCGCAATTGCCCCGATCACTTTACTCACGGTTTGTAGTATGGCTTCGTGGGTTCGCTGTTCATCTGTTGGAGTAGCCTGAACAATCACGTAGGCATAAATGCCTTGTCCCTTGATGTCGTGTGGATAGCCCACCACGGCACTTTCCATAACGCCTGGATGACTGTTGATGGCATTCTCCACTTCGGCTGTACCAATGCGGTGACCGCTGACATTGAGGACGTCATCCACGCGTCCGGTAATACGGTAAAAGCCCTCTTCATCGCGCAGACAACCGTCGCCTGTGAAATAGCGGTTCGGGTAGGTGCTGAAATAGGTTTGCCGGCAACGTTCATGGTCCCCGTAGGTTGTTCGCAGCATGCCCGGCCAGGGAAACCGGATGCATAAGTTGCCGGAAACACCATGGCCTGTTAGTTCATTACCCTGTTCGTCGACCAGCATAGGCTGAACACCCGGAAGTGGCCAGGTGGCATGCGCCGGTTTGGCCGGTGTAACGCCGGCCAGGTTCGAAATCAGGATGCCCCCGGTTTCGGTTTGCCACCAGGTATCCACAATTGGACATTGTTTTTTTCCAACTTGTTCATGATACCAGTGCCAGGCTTCCTCATTGATCGGTTCTCCAACGGTACCGAGTACACGAAGTGATGAGAGGTCTTTATTGGCTATGGGATCTGTTCCAAAACCCATTAAACTCCGGATGGCAGTCGGTGCGGTATAGATGGTCCGGCAACGGTATTTTTCTACGATCTCCCAAAATCGGCCGGCATCGGGCCAGGTTGGAATTCCCTCGAACATCAGCGTGGTGGCACCGGCGCTCAGCGGACCATAAACGATATAACTATGTCCGGTAATCCAGCCGATATCAGCGGTGCAAAAATGCACGTCGCCCGGTTGATATTGAAACACGTTGACAAAGGTATAGTGCGTCCAAATCAGATAGCCGGCTGTTGTATGAACGACCCCTTTCGGTTTTCCGGTACTGCCGGATGTGTAAAGTATGAATAGTATGTCTTCGGCATCCATCGATGCAGGTGGCACAAAAACAGGGCCGTTTTCCAAAACAACCGTCATTTCATCCTCCCACCAGCTATCGCGTTCGGGTAACATGCTTACGGGTACGCCTGTACGACGTAACACAATTGTTTTTTCAATGCTGGGACAGGTTAGCAGCGCCTCGTCTACAACGCTTTTCAACGGAATGGATTTGCTACCCCGAAAAGCGCCGTCGGCGGTAATGATCAACTTGCAACCGGCATCATTGATCCGGTCCGCAATGCTTTGTGCCGAGAACCCGCCAAATACAACCGAATGGATGGCGCCAATGCGGGCACAGGCCAAAACCGCAATGGCCAGTTCGGGCACCATGGGCATGTAAAGGCAAACCCGATCACCTTTGCAAACACCTTTGTTCTGTAAAATTTGTGCGAATGCGCAAACCTGGTTCAGCAGGTCTTTATACGTGATTGATCTGCCAGACTCAGCTGGGTCGTTTGGTTCCCATAAAATCGCAACGGCATCGGGTTGTACGGCAGCCCATCGATCTACGCAGTTTTCAGTGATGTTGATCTGCCCACCAGAAAACCATTGCACGGAAGGGTCGGTGAAATTCCAGTCGAGTACCTTGTTCCATGGTCTATGCCAGCTGAAATGCCGGGCTATGATTGCCCAGAATGTTTCCGGATCATCCACGCTTTGCTGATAAGCCCGGTGATATTCTTCTACTGTTTTTAGCTGATAGGGGAATGCGATATTCATGACAAACACTTGATGTCCGAAATTAAATCTTTATCTTCAACCGGGATCGTTTGAACCAAATTCAATCGGATAATCTCATTTTTTGTTCGTTATTGATAGCCTCATGGAACCCAAACAGCCGCTTGGAAAAATCATCTTCACATCCTCATTGGGCACTCTCATCGAATGGTATGATTTTTACATTTTTGGCATGCTGGCCCGTATTATTTCTACTCAGTTTTTTCCAAAGGGAAACGAAACCGCCGCGCTGCTTAGTACCCTGGCCATTTTTGCGGCCGGATTTTTGGTTCGTCCGTTCGGTGCCTTGGTCTTTGGCCGGCTGGGCGATCTGATTGGCCGGAAATATACTTTTTTGCTCACCCTTATTCTGATGGGCGGTTCCACATTTCTGATCGGCTGTGTACCCTCGTACGCTACCATCGGGATGGCAGCACCGGTGCTGGTTTTATTGTTGCGGGTTGTTCAGGGATTGGCTCTGGGCGGTGAGTATGGTGGTGCGGCTACCTATGTGGCAGAGTATGCACCGGTCCATCAACGCGGTTATTATACCAGCTGGATTCAAACGACGGCTACCCTGGGCCTTTTTATGTCCCTCGGTGTGATTATGCTGGTGAAAACATCGATGAGCAATGTGGCCTTTGAGGCCGAATGGGGAGGCTGGCGTTATCCGTTCTGGATGTCAATTGTGTTGGTAGGGGTGTCTATTTATATCCGTATGAAAATGGAAGAGTCGCCCTTGTTCAGTCGTTTAAAACAAACCGGAAACACATCTAAAAATCCGATCCGCGATTCGTTTGGAAAGAAAGCCAATTTCAAAATGGTTTTGCTGGCCCTGTTTGGGGCTGTTATGGGTGAGGGTGTTATTTGGTATACCAGTCAGTTTTATGCCCAATATTTTTTGGAAAACGCTGCCAAGCTCGATTTTATGCAAAGTCGTGAAATTATGTTATGGGCCATAGCCCTGGCTACGCCATTTTTTTTGTTTTTCGGATGGCTCAGCGACCGCGTTGGCCGAAAATGGATCATGCTGTTGGGTATGCTGGGCGGCGTTTTGTTTTACCGACCGATTTTTTCCGATTTCATGCAACGATCCGACATCAGTCCTGCTGTCACCCACTTACATAAACCCGGAAATCCGGCGACGGTGAAACAGGTCGATTTTATTAAACAAGATACCATCGATCAAACACATATCATCACCCAAACCAAAACACACTGGCTCTTACCCAACGGTATTACGTTCACCGAAAAACGAGCAGATACTCTTGTTGGTTATCAGCAAGGCGCAGCCGCCGTACTTAAAAAAGATCAACATCCAGTTATTGGAGAAAAGGTTTTGCCTTCCTCAACACAATGGCGCTTCACGATCTGGGTGTGGTGTATGATTTTGTTTGTGACCATGGCCTATGGTCCAATTGCCGCCTTTTTGGTGGAGCTGTTTCCAACCCGCATCCGCTATACGTCTATGAGTTTGCCGTACCATATCGGCAATGGCGTGTTTGGCGGACTGGTTCCGTTTATCGCCACGCTGTTGGCGGTTACGTTTCCCCGCGATCCGCTGGTGGGATTATGGTATCCGATAGGTATTGCCGCTTTATGTTTTCTGATAGGCGCCATTTACCTGCCATCCAAACAAAAAACGAACGTACACGAATAAACGATGAAAATTCTTAAACAAATCGTTGGTTTTTTATTGATGTTGCTATCGCCGCTAACCTGGGTTGTTAT
>Ga0315899_10003671_pt1 | contig 16716 bp, 9 predicted proteins | sample LakEriMetagenome_2_FD_203518 | JGI IMG/M metagenome (GOLD analysis project Ga0315899, IMG submission 203518) | Freshwater fungal communities from buoy surface, Lake Erie, Ohio, United States - Buoy 4 MA112 | ecosystem: Environmental > Aquatic > Freshwater > Lake | place: USA: Lake Erie, Ohio... | reverse complement strand
CCCTTGTGGCCAGGATTCTTGCTCCTCGCATCACCTCTAAACTACGCAAACGAGTTGGCAGTATCGTCGAACCTCCATCAACGGAACTCCATCTGGAACGACAATCCAATGCACCAGGAATGGCCTTTGAGTCATTGGGGTATAGTCATGAAGAGATGGCCAACATAGTGATACGTTTGCTTCAAGATATCGGCTTGGTCTCAGGATTCTCGCAGTTAGTTGCAATCATTGGACACGGCTCGAGCAGTCTAAACAATCCACATGAGTCAGCGTATAACTGCGGAGCATGTTGCGGAGGTAGAGGAGGTGCCAATGCACGAGCTTTTGCATGGATGGCAAACCACCCGAAAGTGCGTCGCTTGGTATCGGAACGGGGTTTAGAAATTCCGGATGACGTTTATTTTATTGGCGCATATCACAACACATGCAACGATCAAATTCAGTATTACGATTTAGATCGAGTGCCGGCGACTCATCGTACGTTATTTCGGAAAATCGAATCGGATTTGAACGAAGCTCGCCATAGAAATGCACATGAGCGCTGCCGCCGTTTCGAATCTGCACCGTTTGACATCTCCCTTACGGAAGCCTTGAATCACGTCGAACAAAGATCCGAGGATTTATCTCAGGTGCGACCAGAATACAACCATGCCACCAATGCATTATGTCTGGTTGGTTCACGCAAATGGAGTCGTGGACTATTCTTAGATCGCAGGTCGTTTCTCGTATCCTATGAACCGCTAAAAGATGATGAACGCGGCTCGATCCTAGAGCGGATTCTGCAAGCCGTTATTCCTGTCTGTGGCGGCATTAATCTCGAGTACTATTTTTCGACGGTTGATCCAGAGGTTTATGGATGCGGTTCCAAACTGCCGCACAACATAACATCTCTGGTTGGTGTTATGTCTGGCGCAGCAAGCGACCTACGACCAGGCCTTTCCGCACAGATGGTGGAGATTCACGAACCAATGCGATTGCTTTTTGTAGTGCAATCCGATCCCAAGACATTGAGACGAATCATTGATTCGAACGCTGCTATTCAGTCGCTCGTTGAAAACCGATGGGTTCAACTAGCAACCTTTGAACCGCACTCGAATCAGATTTTGATCTATGAGAACAAACATTTCCTGGCCTGGGATAAAGAATTGACACCTATTCCGACAGTAAAAAAATCGCAAGACTGGTATCAGGGAAAGAGAGATTCTCTTCAAAGCGTTTCCATTGCTGGAGGGATTCAATAATGAGCTTCACGGAACTGATTACATGGTTTGGTCTGGGCTGTGTCCTCTTCCCTGCCCTACTTCTATTGATACTTGGATTATCGGCATTAATGGCCTTAAAAATTCGAGAATCAATCGTGGTGATTTTAACGCAATGGAGCGCGAGTCTTAGTTTGGCTTGTGCGTTTTGCGTCCTGTTCTTTATGCTTGGTTCGGGGGAACGATTTGTAACGATCGATGTAGGGGATTGGGTTGCTATAGAACAGGAGCAATTCCATTTTCACATTCGTTTCATCTTCGATCGATTGAGCATCCCTTTTCTGATCCTCTCGCTTATTCTTTGTCTAACAGTTGCTACATTTACTAGGCGATATTTGCATCGAGAACCTGGATTTAACAGGTTTTTCCTGCTTTATGCGTTCTTTTTAAATGGAATCATACTCTCCTCAGTTGCGGGAACAATTGAAACTCTTTTCTTTGGATGGGAGTTGGTGGGTATATCGTCAGCGTTGCTTGTTGCGTTTTTCTTGGATCGAGAATCTCCGGTTCAAAACGGCCAGAGAGTTTGGGGTATATATCGACTGGCGGACGCTTCGTTTTTGCTTGGTGCTCTGGCAATGCATCACTTTACCGGCCACGGAGATTTTGCTTCTTTCGTTGGCACCGAACCATGGCCGGAGAGCCAGGCTGCTCTTACGGCGAACCAGTCCTTTCTGGTGGGTTGCCTATTACTGGTGGCAGCATGTGGCAAATCCGCCTTAGTACCTTTTTCGGGTTGGTTAGCAAGAGCGATGGAAGGTCCAACGCCATCAACTGCGATTTTCTATGGCGCTCTATCAATTCACCTCGGAGCCTATCTCCTATTGCGTGTTTCTCCAGTCCTCGAGTCATCCATCGCGCTGAGAATTTTGATTGTCGGCGTCGGGTTGACGACAGCCATTGCTGCTTGGCTGATCTCACGAGTGGGTTGTGATGTTAAGTCCGTATTAGCCTATGCCTCGTTAACACAAGTGGGCATCATCGTCGTGGAAATCGGACTAGGATTCTATTACCTCGCTTTGATCCACATGGTCGGACATGCGTGCTTGCGAACAATGCAGCTTTTGCGTGCCCCCACATTGATTACCGATTATCAAGCTATCGAAAACGCACTAGGCAACAAGATGAGCAAGAAGGACATAACTAGAGAGGGGTGGCTACCGCGGTCCATGCAGATCGCGATCTATCGATTCGGTTACGATCGCGGATACATGGATTTGATTCTTGACAGCATTTTCATCAAGAGTTTTAGAAATTTCTTTCTTTGGGCAGACCATCAAGAACGAAGATGGGCCGATTTTATCTGTGGTGATGAAGACCACGACACAGATCGAATCGACTTGCATCCTGAAGAACGACTTGCACTTAAAACCAATACCGAGCCATCCAGTTGGTCACTCCATAACCAAGAGGAGACTCGATAAATGCCTACCTTACATTTTCCTTGGTTAGATCTCTCGATTCTCGCACCTATGGTGGGCTGGTTTATTCTTTCCTTAATGAAGGATCGTGAAAAGGCACGAAGCACCACGATTGTGTTCACTTTGCTCGCCTTGATATTCGCGGTAGGGGAGTGGATTGATTTCATTACCCTTAATACCTTCGAAGCGGAAGAGTCGGGCAGCTTAATCGTTACGATATTCAGTCATCATGTGCTGGTGGTTGATGAACTGAGTGCGCCTCTGTTGCCGCTAACAGCTCTTGGGTTCTTTCTGGTCGTGTTTTCTACTCTTAAGAGTAAACATCTTCGATTTCCTTTCTCAAAGATATTGCTTTATGAGTCGATATTGCTCGGAGTTGTATGCTGCAGAGCATCTTGGCTTCTGATTGCCTTGTTAGTTTTTTCGACGATTCCAGCATGGCTGGATTTAAGGGCCAGAGGCAAGAAGACTCGCATGTTTTCTATTCACATGGCAGTCTTTTCTGCGTTGATGGTTACAGGCTTTGGCTTGACCAGCACCCAAAGCGAGGAATCCACCTGGCATTTTATTGGCGTGTGCTTGATCACCGGCGCGGCCCTTTTGCGAAGCGGTGTCATCCCACTCCATGGGTGGATGGTCGATTTGTTTGAAAAGGCATCATTCGGAACATCCATTCTATTTGTCGTCCCGCTCACAGGCGCAATCGTATTCTTACGGTTTGTACTTCCCATTGCACCGATTGGAATTCTTCAATCTGCGGCATGGTTATCACTCGCGACAGCACTTTATTCAGCTGGCATGGCGATGGTCCAAGACGAAGCGCGTAGAACGTTCGCCTATCTGTTCCTCAGCAACTCGTCCTTAGTATTAGTCGGAATGGAGCTAGTCGCGCCAGTTGGCGTTACGGGTGCTCTATGCGTTTGGCTCAGTGTGGGTGTATCGCTTCTCGGATTTGGAATCTGTTTGCGATCGGTCGAGGGGCGGATTGGACGGGTATCTCTCAAGAGCTTCCACGGACTATTCGAATCCATGCCGAGCTTAGCCGGATTTTTTCTTCTGACTGGATTGGCCTCCATTGGCTTCCCGGGGACTGTCGGTTTCATTGCGATGGAACTACTTATTGAGGGGGCTGTAGAATACTACCCCTTGGTGGGTGCCGCTATCGTCATAACAGGAGCTGGCAATGGCATAACGGTCCTTCGAACCTACTTCAGAATCTTCACGGGGAAGAGCAACCGTTCAACAGTCCCCATTGGACTACGAACTTCAGAACGTATCTCCATACTGTTACTAAGCGCTTTAATTCTTTGTGGTGGTTTTCTACCACAACTTATGGTGATTAATAGATACCACGCAGCCATCGAACTGAATTCCCGACGCACAGGGTCATCCAGTCCAATCAGCGATTCAACATCTGTTTCAGAAACCGAGAAGTCTCATGAATAACTTATCTGACGTATCCCTATCGAAAGAATCTACCATCCCACGCGGCGATCTGAAAGGGGCGAAGACCTACCTTCGCGCTGACGCGACAGCCGGTTTCTTGGTTTTCTTAATCGCCTTGCCATTATGTCTTGCCATTTCCATTGCTAGTGGGTTTCCACCCCTAGCTGGCGTATTCACTGCCTTTCTAGGTGCAGTCTTTTGTTCACTTCTGAGCAATTCAGAGATGACTATAAAAGGCCCTGCCGCAGGACTGATCGTTATCGTATTGGGTTGCGTGCAAGACTTTGGCGGGGACGGAATGGCAGGGGGCTTTACGCAAAGTGACATGTCAGCTTATCAAGCCGCATTGGCAGTTGGTGTTGTAGCCGCAGTACTTCAAATTGGTTTCGGTTTGCTACGAGGAGGAATCCTGGGGGATTTCTTCCCAGGCGCAGCAGTGCACGGAATGTTGGCTGCGATTGGCATTATCATCATGCTCAAACAAATACCCGTCGCCTTAGGGGTAACAGCGCGAGGTGAACCATTAGAACTGCTTAAGCACCTGCCTGACTACATCATGGAGGCCAATCCTGCAATCGCCTCGATAGGATTGGTGAGCTTGGTAATCATGTTTGTATGGCCATGGGTGAGTTCCAAGTGGAAGGTCATTAAATCGGTTCCATCACAGCTGGTTGTATTGGCAGTAGCAGTGCCAATGGGGATCGGTTTCGATTTATTGCATAGCACATCCTATACCCTTGCGAACCACGAATATCAACTGGGCGAACAATTCCTGGTCGATATGCCCAAAGAGATGTTCGGGCTCTTCAAGGAGATACAACTTCCTGCATTTGGCGCTTTAGCAACCTTCAAAGCATGGAAATGGGTATTCCTGTTCTTTGTCATCGGTAGCCTGGAATCGCTTCTAAGTGCTAAGGCGATTGAGACTTTAGATCCTTATCACCGAAAGACTAATCTCAATCGCGATCTACTAGCAGTGGGTGTCGCAAACTTGGCCGCTTCCTTCGTTGGTGGCCTGCCTATGATTTCCGAGATTGTGCGTAGTCGCGCGAATATTGACAACGGTGCCAAAACACGTTTCGCAAACTTATGGCACGGGATCTTTCTTCTACTTTGCGTAGCATTGTTTCCGACTATTTTGCACCTAATACCTCTCAGTGCTTTGGCTGCAATGCTAGTCTACACAGGCTTTCGTTTGTCTCATCCACGCGAATTCGTAAACGTTTATCGTATTGGACGAGAACAGCTTCTCATTTTTGTCGTCACGATTATTGCAGTCTTAGCAACTGACTTGCTGATCGGCATCTTGATTGGCGTCATATTGAAGATTCTGCTCCACGTCGTTCACGGCGTGCCACTGTCGTCTATTTTCAAACCCTTTTTGGAAGTGGAACAAATCGACGATAACAACTGTCTCATCCGTGCGCACAAATCCGCTATTTTCTCCAACTGGATTCCATTCCGTCGGCAGATCGAAGACTTGGGTTTGGTACAAAGACAAAATGTAACAATCGACTTCTCCAATACGAAACTAGTAGATAGCAGCACCTTGGAAAAGCTCCATGACATGCAAGTCCAATTCTCGAGCGAAGGGCTCGAATTGGCTATTGTCGGGCTGGATTCGCTTCGGCCGACCGCGGGCCATGCCATGTCAACGCGTGTTGGTGGACTCGTCCGAATGCGTCGCATGACAGTCATTACAAACAACAATTCGGCTCCTGTCATCGAGTCGATTTGTGTGCAACACGATTTGGTGTCCTACGTAGCGCAAAAATGTCGAGGTAAAGCCAACTCCCAATGGGAGCACGGCAGCAATCTTGGCTCGATGTCGAGCAATCTGACAATTGAAGACTCCGGATCGCGCAATACATCCAACACAACTCCGTCGCAAGTCGAGGAATTCGTACGAATTGAAGTTGTCGCCCCGAACTCAGTTTGTGAATCCATAGTGGGACGAATTCGAACGGACTTGCAATCCTGCGAGTCCACCGTCGTGTATACCGAAGCGATTGACATGATGCTTCGACCTAACGAAGTCGCGATGAAATCAAATCTGCAGCATGTCTGACGCTAATTTGATTAATGAAAACAGGACTTGATAAGCTCTATCCGTCGGATATTCAAGAAAGCAATCGATCGCTGACTAGGTAAAATTTAACGAATGTATCGATACACTCGTCTCGGCATTCGCTAAAGGTGATAGATTCTCTATAACCGGCCACTAGTGGTTACCGAGCAATGGGGTTTAAGGAGTCACCCCATGAAAGTTATTCGCCCAGCCGCATTGAGCTTGTTGCTGACATCTCTGGCCTGCTCTTTTGCTAGCACCGTTAGATCTCAGGAATCTTCCAGCCAAGTAGCAGAAAATCTCCTAAGCGTCAGTCCTACGACTGACGCTTCTGATTTTCTAAGGTCCCACACCCTCTCTAAGAGAACCAGCAAATACATTCGTCGCCGTACCCCCGCCATGATCGGGGATTTTTACGCTGGTAGCCCACTCATCCTATCGGGTGACTCAAGACTCGATCGTTTGTTCGTCTATGCCAATGATCTTGACGTCCCCAACGTTTTACCAAGCGGATCATCTTTATTGTCTTTGAGTGAACCAGGCCCCATCGGCATATATTCTTCTTCGCTCACCAGCACCCAAGATATTCAGACTTTATTGAGATCCTCTCAACCTTTGCCTCCATCGAGCCTAGTTGGGGTCATCAACGATAACGCCATATTGACCTCGGTGCAGAGCATTTCACAAATCCAAAACACGTTGGCATCAACGAGCGCCGCTTTCGATATCATTCCGATTGCGCCGCCACCAGGATCTTACGACGCAGCTGTCAACTCAGCCTTCCAAGCCCGAAACGGTTCGCAGGGATCGATGATGTTTAATAGTTCCGCTTCGGGAGCGATCCTTCAAGGCGGAGTTGACACACTCAACGGCGGTGAAGACGCAGATGCCTTTTACTTTTACGACTATGTCGTCCGATTTAACACCGCTATGGCCGATGCAACCAGTGGAGGTGTTGGGCGAATGAAAATCGCTGAGGGGGGGACCGTTCTTCCCCAAGACAGAATCTTCTTTCGATACAATTATTTGACCGGCGTACGCTACGGCAATTCAAGGTCCGAATTGAATCGTATTGTAACGGGGTTCGAACGGGCCATGCTCGATGGCCTCTTTTCGCTTGAGCTGCGTGCTCCCTTTGCGACCGATGCGACAACATCCGCATCCATTGATAATTCTGCTGTTTCCAACGGCGAACATACACGATTTGGCAACTTGACGGTGAACCTGAAAAGCCTGCTCCTGGAGAGGGAACACTTCGCATTGAGCGGCGGGCTGGGTATTGGACTTCCTAGCGCAAGCGATGTAATGGTCAACTTTGCCGACGGTTCACCATTGCTTCGGGTTGCAAACGAATCCGTTCGGCTTCAGCCGTTCCTAGGTTCATTGATTACTCCTAATGACAAATGGTTTATACAATCCTTTTTACAATTAGATACGGCAGCAAACGGCAATACCGTTTCGATCAATCCGAATGGCGCCGGTCTCGTTGAAGCAGGCAGACTAACCGACAGTACGAATCTTTTTTTGGATGTCGGCATGGGGTATTGGCTGTATCGATCTGATTCGCAAAGCGGTCTGACCGGCGTGGTACCGATGCTTGAATTACACCATAACATCGCCTTGCAAGCTCCCGATGTTCTGACATCAGGACCATACCAAGTCACCAACGACAACAGCGAGACTAGTCTCACCAATTTTGTGATTGGCAATACTCTAGAATTCAGTCAACGCGCCAATCTGACCACTGCCTACACCACCCCAATCGGAGGTAGCGCATCTCGCCAATACAATGGAGGCCTTCAAGTCTTCCTATCGAGTGGCTGGTAACTCCATCCAATTGTGCGAAGTTTATTCGACAATCTCGATATCGGACGAATCCTTAATTTGAACTTGCTTGGTGTCGTTAAACAGAGTGATGACTCCTTTGGCTCGAATCGTCTTATTGACAAGAGACTTCACATCCAGATTTTCGAACGGACCTGTAAGGGCAGATTTTTCAAGCACGACCGTCAAGTTCCGTGTGCTTCGATTATCTTTTTCAGAGTTCAATAGAACTCTCGTCCCGCCCGAAACGCTTCGCGCATTTCGAACGGCAAATTGCACGTGAGCATCTTGCCCTACGTCGAGTAGTAACGCCTGAGCCGGCGTTAACATCCCCTCCCTGAGAGGCTTTTCGGCCGGCAACGCCTTTAATTGACTCAGCGGAATACGGGATTGTACCGCGATCTCGCCATCTTCGTGCCGCAACTGAATTTTGATCAACGGATCCTTGACTAACCAATCTATTTCGATCGCCCCAAAATGGTTTCCATATGCTAATTGGGCTACTTCCAATGCATTGGGCTCCGGACGCCTCCAGCCCGAGTTGGCTTGATTCAATCCGCTAGCAGTAACGTCGTAAAGTGGATAACCAACCGCATCCGGGTCAACAGAGATATCCCCCAGGTGTCGATCACCACTCAGTAGAATCACTCCACTAGCCTCAGTCCTGCGAATCACATCGAAGAGCTTCTGCCGTTCACGCGGAAAATTCCCCCACTTTTCGTATGGATGATCATCGCTTAGCACTTGGATGCTGCTGGCAATCAGTCGGAGTTCGGCAGGTTTTCGTAATTCTTGCTCAAGCCATTTCCACTGAGCATCTCCCAACATGGTTGCGGTATCTCCATCGATTGCAACATAAGGTCTAGCACGGAAACCAGGTAATGGCTGATCCCCCTTTCCAAGCTCAGAGCGGAAGTAACGCGTATCGAGCAATAGGAATTGAACACGCTTTCCTGGCGGTCCAACAATCTCGGAATGGTAGATACCTCGCTGCTTTCTTAGCTCCGAGTCTTCGGGAGTTCGCAGAAAATCGTGAAACAACTTAGCGGCAACATCCTTATGCTGCCACTCGACACCAGCATCGTTGTTTCCGTAATCGTGATCATCCCAGATTGCCAACAGCTTCGTTTGCGTTCTTAGTCGTTGAAAGTCTGGTAGATTCTCTAACTCCGCATATGCTGCCGCAATGCGCTCGGGCGTCGCTGGTTTCAACTGACCATCGACAAGGTCTGCGTAAATATTGTCCCCGAGTAGCAGTAAACGATCAGGCCGATAACTAGCGATTGTTCCCCATATAGGACAGGGTTTCTGCTGGTCGGCACACGAACCAAAAGCGACACGTGAGACGACCGTTTCATCGCTTCCAGCTGTTTGAGCTTGGTACGCATTGACCTCGTTTGATGCCACGCCCCATACCGCACTAAATGCGATGATGAAGCACAATTTCTTGTTAAGCTCCATGCTAAAAAGCGATTTGCAAAAAGGAATCTCACTCAGAAGTGTCGCATTGAATAACGGCATTTGCTCGATTTTGGCACGTGTTTAGAAACAAATTTAGGCTCAGTATTGTAGTCCCAGTCAAAATCACGAAACGTGAATTCTTTGCAAAGGCCCACCGAAAAACCGCACAACGAAAATCTTAGTCACTGCCCTCGCCACGAATCGGCCAATTCTGCTTCGGATTTCCCAGTAAGCTTTTGCCATATATCCGAGGTGTATCGCCCCTCTCTAGCTACTGCGTTTAGATTTTTAAGCAAAGTACCGTCCCCGTCGTGCGACCTTATGACCCAGTCGATGAAATTAGCAGAAACACGATAACTGGCATCATGTTTGGATTTCGAAAGCGCCTCTTTGCTCAGCACGGCCCCCATGGATTGAGGTTCATAGAGGTACCATCGAATATAATCAGGAATCCCCTCTACAATCCACCCTGGAGTGGATTGTCTACGTGCCCGTCTCTCGCGGCTTGATTGGTAGGATTGAACAACATGCACCATTTCATGCACAACCGCCCCTTTTGCTTCACGGTTTCTTTCTCGATACATCCACTCAGAATTGAGCGTAATCGTTGCAGCTTGTGCATAGGCCGGTATACCGTTCATTTTGGCGTTAGGCTGATATCGAAAGCGGACCTTGGTCGGAGCTAAAAAGTTGTCGCTCGGTAGCAACTCCACAATCTTAGGGTACCACTCTTGGATGATGGGCTTAAGCTCAGACTTGGTCCACAGTGACATATTCGGTGCTGCGGTCGTGTCAATCACATATTGAAACTGTCCATCTTTTGACGCAAATTCGATCAAATCTAGCTTGGGCGCATCAATTTGCTTTACGTTTGTATTAGACTTTGCAACGACATCGATTTCACTGAAGAACGTATTGCCGAACGGATCATTTGGATCAACTGTCTGAACATCAAAAAGCAAGTAACGGAATGTCCCAATTCCCACGCCGTTTTGCGTTACCCGACTTGCATGCTGGCCTCCCGGAGATTGCCCCTCGCGAGTATCGACATCTGCGAGTTTGATCCAGCCAGCCTCAAGAGGATTCGTTCGATCATCGAGACGATTCCATTGATAACCATCTTTCAATTCGATAGCGCCAAAAAGCGAATAAACTTGCGGGGCTCGCCCCCCAGAATGCCATGAGTATGCCGTCACCGCTCCGAGCTCAATAGCTTTTCCCAGATCTAGAGCAATACTTTGTGCCGAGGTAGAACCAGCAAAGAAAAAGTTGGCATCTGGGCTGTCACTGGTCGCCGGTATCCTGCCATCGCAAAGAACACTCAGACCAGGCGAGTTTCCATCAATTCTCCCACGAGCGATTGCCCACGTAGCGTTGACGGCATCATCATTGACCGCAGGTAACGGAATGGTCGGAAACAGAAAGTAATCCGATTCTCGATTGCGTTCGATGACGACATCGATAGCGGCAGCAACCGGGTTTGAAATGATCGCACCCAAAGTGCAGGCCAATATTGCGTACAGGCCCATATTTCTAAATGCTACGTTTGGCATTTTTTCTAAGTCCCCGACTCGAGATGACTTCTAAACTCTAACGCGATACTCAGGAGTATGGCCAATAAAACAACGTTTTGACTAGCATGGTTGACATTGTAAAGCATGGAAAAACTTCAGATCAAAACCAGAACCACCCCAAAGACTCCCCTGGATACCATTAACTTCAGCTCAAAGGGTGTTTGTTACCCAGTAACATTACAGTTAAACTAGGGAGCTGTTCACGACGTTGTGGTTGCTTGAGGCCGATGGACCAGGGAATCGCTTATGGGCATACTTAGCCGGGGAACGAAACGAGATTTTATGGATCAAGATAGAACGGCGATGAAAACCGGAAAACTTTTCGCAGCGTCGTTGATATGCATCATCGCAGAGGTTTTGACGCCCCCCCTTCTGGCAGTTGCCGAGTTCAATGATCGCACCGAGATAAACGAAGACGTCTCGTTTCGTACTGACGTGTTACCCATTCTTTCGGAACGCTGTTTTGCATGCCACGGCTTTGATGCGGCATCTCGGCAAGGCGGGATCCGTCTGGACACTTTTGACGGCGCGACAGGCACAGGGGACTCGGGGGCGACTGCAATATCCCCGGGCAAAGCCGATGAGAGCGAATTGATTCGCCGCATTAAGAGTTCCGATGAAAGCGAGGTTATGCCACCTTCGCATCTGAGCAAGTCTCTTACAGCCGACCAAATCCATGTACTAGAGCGATGGATAAACCAAGGAGCCAGATATGAAGGTCACTGGGCATTCGAACCTCCCAAGATCACAGAGCCACCAGAACTCGTAAACGTTGAGCATCCGATTGATCGGTTTATTCAGGCAAAACTTCAAGAACAAAACATTGCCCCATCCCCGATAGCCTCTGCAGAAACGTTGGCTCGTCGCGCCTATCTTGATGTTCTAGGGCTACCTCCCAGCGTCGATGAGATTGAGTTATTTACTAAGCAATACGAGCAAAATCCAAACCAAGCATATGACCACCTGATACGCAATCTCCTGAATAGCCCTCATTATGGCGAACGTTGGGGAAGATGGTGGCTAGACCAAGCTCGATATGCCGACAGCAACGGGTATTCAATTGATTCGCCTCGAGAGATATGGTCCTATCGCGATTGGGTTATCGACGCATTAAACCGGGACATCCCATTCGATCAATTCACCATAGAACAATTGGCCGGTGATTTGCTTCCGAACGCCACTCAGTCGCAGCGTATCGCAACGGGATTCCATCGCAATACGCAAATCAATGAAGAGGGGGGAATCGACCCGGAACAATTTCGTATCGATAGCGTGTTCGATCGAGTTGCCACGACTGGCTCGGTGTGGCTAGGATTAACGATCGGCTGCTGCCAATGCCACGATCATAAGTTCGACCCAATCAGCCAGAAAGAATACTATCAACTATTCGCTTTCTTTAATAATCAAAACGAACCCTCGCTACGAGTCTATCGTGAGGGTACCGACGTTCCCGACCTGAAAAGTCGATTGAGCAAATCGGAGCTAGATATTGATCAATACGTCGCCGAGCGTCGCTCGAACCTGGATTCCTGGGAGCAAGGATTAACAGCCGAGGAAAAGAAGAAACTACCTAATCCGATCCAAGCGATACTCAAAAAGGAATCCGAAAAACGAAACAAAGGTGATCTGAGAGATCTCTACAATTACAGCGTCGGTAAACTCGACGAAGAGTTTCAATCGCAATTCCAAACTTTCCGAATGCTAAATAGTGAGTTTCGGGGTGAGACAACGACTCTCGTTTTAGAAGAGCGAAAAGAACCACGAAAAACCCATGTCTTCATCAAAGGTGACTTCACCCGCCCAGCCGAAGAAGTCAACTGCGGCACTCCGAGCGTACTCCATTCCCTTGCTTCGAGTTCCGATCGACCAAATCGGCTGGATTTAGCGAAGTGGATTGTCGATCGAAACAATCCACTCACCGCGAGGGTGATCGTGAACCGCGTTTGGCAACAGTACTTTGGCCGAGGATTAGTGGAAACGGAAAGTGATTTTGGGACGCTGGGGACCACGCCCAGTCACCCACAATTGCTCGATTGGCTGGCTCTTGATTTTCAAAAAGACTGGAGTCTCAAACGTTTACATGGTTTGATTCTACAATCGCATACCTACAAACAACGTTCCGATTTCCCTTCCGACTTGGTCGATATCGATCCCAACAACTATCTGCTGGCTCGACAGCAACGTTTGCGTTTAGATGCCGAAGTCGTTCGCGATGTAGCGCTGTCTGCTAGCGGATTGCTAGTACCAAAACTGGGAGGCGCGCCTGTTTTCCCTCCTATACCGGAAGGTGTGATGAATCTCGGGCAAGTAAAACGAGCTTGGAAAGTTAGCACCGGCGAGGATCGTTATCGACGCGCGCTTTACACGTTTATCTATCGAGCAACACCGCCTCCATCGCTAAGTGTCTTCGATGCTCCCGAGGGAATAAGCACTTGCACAAGGCGAGCTCGCAGCAATACACCTCTTCAAGCTTTGACGCTGCTAAATGACACGGGCTTCTACGAATTTGCAAAGAGCTTGGCAACAATTATCGAACGTGATGGAATTGAAACCGCTTTCCAACGCTGCGTGTCGCGTAAACCCACAGAGGATGAGTTGGCTGTTTTAACCGCACTCGACGCGCAGAGCGCTGCGAGAGTCCTTTTGAATTTAGACGAAACCATGACGCGAGAATAGAAACGACGCCAGGGTTAAAGAAAATGATGGAAAACCAGATCGATCTAGTGAACATGTCGCGTCGATATCTGTTTCGCCAATGCGGAATTGGAGTCGGAGCGATGGCGTTGGGTTCCCTGTTGGGTAAAGATGGATTGGCTAGCGAGCAGGCAAAAAATGCCATGTCGCCGAAGCAACCTCATTTTCCAGCCAAGGCTAAGAGCATTATCTTTTTGTTCATGGCAGGTGGGCCGTCTCAGCTAGAGTTGTTTGATTACAAACCCAAACTTTACGAGCTCAATGATCAGCCAATACCTCAGAGCTACATTGAGGGCAAAAGATTTGCGTTTATGGATAGCAGTCACCGCATCAATCTACTAGCACCCAAACGAAAGTTCGCGCAATATGGCGCAAACGGCACTTGGGTGAGCGACCTACTACCCTACACCTCCAAGATTGTCGACGAGATAACCATCGTCAAGAACTGTAAAACAGACTTGTTCAATCATGCCCCCGCAAAACTCTTTATGAATTGCGGCACAGGTCTCTTTGGTCGGCCCAGCATGGGGGCATGGGTAACTTATGGACTCGGCAGCGAATGCCAAGATTTGCCAGGGTTCGTTGTCTTACAGAGCGGACCGAGAGGTCCACGAGGCGGTTCAGTGCTATGGGGAAGCGGCATGCTACCCACCAGCTATCAAGGAGTTCCGTTACGAAACCAGGGAGATCCTATCCTGAATCTGTCGAATCCTACCGCTGTCGACGAGCTCATGCAGCGACGGGTTGTTGATTCCATTAAGGAACTCAACGCCAAGAGATTCGCGCAGACCGGCGATCCGGAGATTACCACCAGAATCAACGCTTACGAGATGGCGTTTCAAATGCAATCGAGTGCGCCGGAGTTGATGGCCACAGATCGAGAGTCCCAAGAAACACTGGACCTCTACGGTATAAAAGATCCAAAGGAAACTACGTTTGCCAGAAATTGTCTCTTGGCACGACGACTCGTGGAACGAGGAGTTCGCTTTATTCAGCTGTATCACACCAATTGGGATCATCATGGCGGCCCGACTGAGAATCTTGAAAAGCATTTGCCAGAAATCTCCAAGGAAATCGACCAAGCGTCGGCGGCATTAGTGCTAGATCTCAAGCGTCGCGGTTTGCTCGAAGATACGATTGTCGTCTGGGGTGGCGAGTTTGGGCGCACCCCGATGGGTGAAGTGCGGGAATCAACGGGACGCAATCATCACATCGATGCGTTTACCATGTGGTTCGCAGGAGGCGGTTTCAAAAGCGGCATGGTCTATGGCGAGACCGATGAATTGGGGTTTGGTCCAATCGATCGCCCCAGCCACGTTCGGGATATACATGCCACGTTGCTTCATCAACTGGGGCTCGATCATCATCGGCTTTCCGTCAAATTCCAAGGCCTCGATGTGCGGTTGACGGGTGTTGAAGAAGCCCATGTGCTGAAGGATGTTCTGGTCTGATTCGCGACCCCGACCATGGAGATATCGTAACCAGCGAGTTGTCACGACGTGGAGATGATGTCTGTCACGCGTAACTTGGGCACTCCAGCCCGATGCCCCCCTTAGTGGTGCGCAAGTCGGTCAAGAGTGACCAACCTCCCAATAAAGCAAGAATTCCCGAGCCAGAAGGTGAGCCAATTGCTTTTTTACCCCTAATTTATCAATGGAAAGAGCTCGGAGTTTCCTCCGAGCTCTTCCGCTAAACGATTGTTCAATCCGTAAGCAACTAAACAGCCGGCTTTACCGGCGTTGGCATCGCATCGATCACTTTATCGATCAAACCGTACTTGACAGCCTCTTCTGGATCCATAAATCGATCGCGATCCGTGTCGCGTTCGATTTGTTCCAAGTTTTGACCACAATGCTTGATCAAAATTTCATTCAGCCGACGCTTGGTGCGTTGGAATTCTCTCAAGTGAATCGAAATATCCTCAGCAGTTCCCTGCATGCCCGCCAAAGGCTGGTGGATCATGATGCGAGAATTTGGCAGAGAAAACCTCTTGTTCTTAGCTCCAGCGGCTAGAAGAACCGCTCCCATCGAAGCCGCTTGGCCAATGCAGTAGGTTGCTACGTCGCACGAAACGAATTGCATCGTGTCGTAAATAGCCATACCAGCGCTGACGCTACCCCCAGGGCTGTTGATGTACAAATGAATGTCAGCCTCTGGGTTATCGGATTGAAGAAAGAGCATTTGAGCGACGAGCGCATTAGCAATCTCGTCGTCGACTTGAGTGCCCAAGAAGATGATTCGATCTTTGAGCAATCGGCTATAGATGTCGTAGACGCGTTCCTCGCGCCCCGACTTTTCAATTACGTATGGGATTAAAGGCATAGGTTCGAACTCCAGTGGATCTACGTGAAAATAGGATTAGCTTTTGTCTTCGTCGTCGGCAACCGTCTTGGTCAACAACTGATCCACGAGCCCGTACTCTTTGGCTTCATTGGCGGTTAGGAAGAAATCGCGATCGGTATCCTTAGCGATCTGTTCAACCGATTTCCCTGTATGTTTTGCAAGGATTTCGTTGAGCTGGGTTCGCATTCTAAGTATTTCACGAGCTTGGATTTCGATATCCGAAACCTGCCCTCTCACTCCACCGTGAGGTTGGTGAACCATCACTGTGCTATTTGGCAAGCAATATCGTTTGCCGGGAGAACCTCCCGCCAACAAGACAGCTCCGCCGCTCGCGGCTTGACCCACGCAGTAGGTCGCCACAGGACAGGACAACATCTGCATTGTGTCGTAGATAGCCAGTGTCGAAACGACCTCGCCACCAGGAGAATTGATGTAAAAGTGGATATCTTTTCTGCGATTTTCGCTTTGGAGATACAGCAACTTCATAACAACGTCATTAGCGTTGCCTGTGTAGATCTCCCCCTGGAGGAAAACAATACGGTTTTCCAAAAGGAGATCGCCCAACGTCATCTGACGTTGCCGCTGGTAGCTTTGATAAGCATGGGAATCAAAAACTGGCGGCATAA
>Ga0315899_10003670_pt1 | contig 16719 bp, 16 predicted proteins | sample LakEriMetagenome_2_FD_203518 | JGI IMG/M metagenome (GOLD analysis project Ga0315899, IMG submission 203518) | Freshwater fungal communities from buoy surface, Lake Erie, Ohio, United States - Buoy 4 MA112 | ecosystem: Environmental > Aquatic > Freshwater > Lake | place: USA: Lake Erie, Ohio... | reverse complement strand
AGTGCTTGTGATCGAGCACAATCTCGATGTGATCCGGTGTGCCGACTGGATCATTGATCTGGGACCAGAAGGGGGCGACAAGGGTGGGCAGATCGTTGTGACAGGAACGCCTGAGGACGTGGCTGCGCATCCCACCAGTCACACGGGTCGTTACCTCAAGCACGCGTTGGCGCAGCATCCACCTGAAAAGGTTGCTGCCTGAGGTTGGACTCCTGGAAGAATTTTGGCAGAACAGGGGTGGATTGGGGGGTGTGCTGGGTGGCTTGTGCGCTGTCATATTTCACACTGGACCAGGAAGGAATGTGGTTATCTTGAAAATTAAACACTCACGATGCACCTTGTATAAGGGCATCGCGAAATAAGATATGAGCTGCCCAAACTAAGAATAAATGCTGATATAGATTGAAAGGGTATTCCGAAAGCTGCTCCACCAAGAATTGCTGATAGACCAATCTTATTCAAAAGAACTAGCCAGAACGGATGTATGAGATATATGCCTAAAGTCAACGCACTAGTTTTGTTTATGTAGGGCAACAGCTTGTTCGAAGAGGGCTTAATCTTGAGTGATAGCATAAAGACACTTATAGACATAGCAACAACCATGAGGTTGCTGTAATTATATAATAGATCCCATGAGATTGAAGACATTTTTGGATAAAGAAAGCCAACGCCAAGTGCTATGGCTAAACTTGAAAATATAAATAAAAATAAATAATTCGAAGCTCTAATCTCTAGATGAAACCTATAATATAAAAAGTAGCCAGCTACAAAGTAGGCAATGTATTCAATAAAGAAGGATAAAAACGTTGAACTTCCTTTTCCTGCGAGTATTCTCACTGAAGACTCAATAAATGTCAAAGTAAAAGCAGATAATAAGAATACTGAAAGATCTGTATCCGAACTGTTCAAAGCGAACTTGGCTATAAATGGTGCGAATATATAAAGACCAAAAATCATATATAAAAACCACAAGTGATAATATGGGGTACCTGTTGCAATACTTTTTATTATGGCAACGAAATTCTCCCCAATATTCTGTCTATAAACTAACCAGATATAGAATATGCTCCAGCAAATAGTGGCTGGCAACAGTTTCTTGATCCTAGTCACATAAAATTTCAAAGAGTTATCCGTAGATGCACCAAGTCTAGGTATCATTAATGCACCACTTACCATTACAAATATTGGAACGCACCATCGACTAAGTGAATCTGCAATGTTGCCTACCCACCAATTAAAAGATAATCCCTCAGTCTGCGTAACAACGTAAGCAGATGTATGAAGCCAAACAACAGCAAAAGATGCTGAAATTCTCAAAATATCAATCCTGGTATCACGCATTTCCCTAATTAAAGCATCCTAGTAATTATCATACCATCAGTGCGCGTAGCCATCGCGGCTATTAAATAGATTCCTTCCAGGTATGCATTTTCTAATCCACAGGCTTTAGCCTTGGTTGACAAGAGCGAGCCGTGGGAAACACTATTTCTCAGAACTGCTACTAATGATTCTGCCTGATCAATAGGTGGGCTCTTGGCCGGGGCCTGTGGGGTGCTCCCTGTTGCTATCCGGCATCCAGTAGCTGAGATCATTTTGCCAATACATCCGACCCGGTAACCGTTCGCTGCTCAATTTGGAATTCCCCATCAGGCCGATCACCCGAGTCAGATCAACTGGCGAAAGGTTGGTGTCGATGTCCTCCCCGGCGATCTTGAGAAGCGTGGGTAGCTGCACCAGAGTCGAGGGGCTGACCAACTTTCGGAACACTTCATTAATCACCAGCCGCTGGCGATCCATTCGTCCCAAATCACCTGATTCATCGTGTCGGAAGCGCAGGAATCCTTCCAGTGCTTTGCCTTTGAGCGTTTGCTGGCCGGGATACAGATCGATGTAAAGACCCTGAGCATTGTCGACGTAATACATGCGCTTTGGCACATTCACCTCCACACCGCCGAGAGCTTCTGCCACCCTCTCGACGGCCCGCAGGTTGACCTTCAGATGTTTCTCCACAGGCTGTCCCACCAGTCGGCTCACCTCCTGGCGGGTGGCCTGGATGCCGGCCATTGCATAAAGAGCGTTCACCTTTTGCACCCCCAGGCTTGCAGATTCCACGAACGTGTCACGCGGCACTTGGGTGATGCGAGTGAGACCATCCGCCACCCGGACGGTGAACATCACATCGGTGTTGCCCGACACCTGGTCGCTGCCGAGCACGAGGATCGGCTGATCGCTCTGTTGGGGCGCGGCGAGCATGGTGCCGACCGCCTTCGACCCCTGCCCAAGGCCAGCCAAGAGGTGGCCCAGGGTTTGGGAGGGTGCCGCCATGCCGACTCCCACACTGAGCCCTGCGGCAAAAGCCAGGGTTTGGCTGCCGTAGCGTTGCCATCGCGGGGAAGTGGTCGCTTTCGGCGGCTGCACCAGAGCGAGGGATTCACCCTGGCTGGATGGGGCGGTGCGGCGCCGCGAAGGTCGGCCCTTGGAGGAGCGTGGAGACCTTCCAGGGGGTGGGATGAGTGGCGCCTGGCTCATGGACTTCCCTAATAGGCGGCAGGGTAAGGGCTGCAGCCCTTCTTCACCAGTGGCGCCAGGACGGTTTCTCCAGGCAAGCTGGAGGTTTCCCACCCTGTGTTCGTGCCTTTTTCATCCACCTTGGCGTTCCAGACGGCGGGCGATGCCGAGACGGCTCTTCCCTTTGGCCTCACGATGGCTGGTCTCGAGCGCTGGGCGCTTGTGTACCTGGGCTTGTCTTCGTTGGTGTTCGTGGTGGTTTGGGTGGTGGGCTACCTGCGCCGCTGAAGGACTCAGGAGAGCATGGTGAGCTGTCGCTCTGGTGGTTCTTCGCTGATGAAGCCGTAGGCCTCAAACACCGCAGGGTCCGCATGGGTGATGCGGGGCCCATCGGCGGTTTGTTCGAGCCGAAACCCTTCCGCTGCCATGCGGCGCATCAGCGCAGCTGCCTCTTGAAACCGGGAAGCCATGGCTTCAAGGCTGGCGCAATCACCCGTAAGGCCCGCTTCTGTCCAGGTGAAGTAGGGCATGCCATCTCCCCCGAAGGAGAAATTAGCTTAGGTGGGTCGCAGTGCCAGGCCAAGCAACACGAGCAACAAGCTGGTTGCCCAAAAGCTGATCACCACGGCCTGCTCGCTAAGGCCCCCCAGCTCGAAATGGTGATGCAGGGGCGCCATCCTGAAGATGCGCTTTCCCTGTCCATCGGGACCCTTGGTGGCTTTGAACACCCACACCTGCAGGATCACCGAGAGCGATTCCGCTAGAAACACGCCTCCCATCACCAACAGGGGCCAAAGGCTGTTCGTCAGGAGGGCAACCGCGGTAAGGGCTGCTCCCATCGCCAAAGAACCCGTGTCGCCCATGAACACCTTGGCGGGGTGTCTGTTTTGGCTCAGAAAACCCAGCCAGCAGCCTGCCATGGCTGAGCAAAAGGCGGCCAGGGAAGGGTCGCCGCCGTGGCCCCTGGCCATCAGCTGAAGGGCCATGCCGGTGAACACCACAGCTCCGCAACCGGCAGCCAACCCATCAAGGCCATCGGTGAGGTTGGTGGCGTTGCTTTCGGCAAGGAACACAAACAGCCCGAGGGGCCAGATCAGCAAGCCAAGGGGTAGCACCCATCCCAGGGGAAGCCCCACATCCCCAGGTGCGCCCCCACCTAGCCAGCCGCCCCACCACACCCAGACAAGGAAGACAAAGGCTGCCAGGGACTGCAGGATGAGCTTGCCCCGGGGGGTGAGGCCTGTGTTGGTGCGTTTGGTGAGGCTGCGCCAATCGTCCATTGCACCGATGGCCATGTAAGCCAGGGTGACGGCCGCCACGGCCAACAACCGTGGATCCCTGGGGCTGGTCCAACCCCCCACAAGCACACCAACGGGAACCACAAGCAGCCCCCCCATCGTGGGGGTGCCGGCCTTGGCGAGGTGGCCCTGGGGGCCGTCCTCGCGGATCACCTGGCCCATCTTCAGGCGCCGTAGCCGAGGCACTCCCCAGGCTGCCACCCCAGCACTCACAAGGGTTGAAACCACCAGCGGCAGTGTGAGATGGGAATTGGCCAGCTTGGTATCGGCCAGGAGACAGGCTCCAAGGAGGGCCACAACCAGCAGAGCCGCCGGGAGGCGGCCGTCAGCAACTCGCATGGGAGAAGATCAGTCCACCCAGTCTTCCTCGGCGGGCTCTTCGGCCTGGGTGTAATCCTCTTTCTCTCCCATCAGGGCAGAGAGTTCCTCCTCCTCCACCGTGCTCACATCGGTGCTGGCGGTTTCCTCATCGGCCACCAGGCGACCGCTCGCCTCGAGCAAGGTGAGCAGATCCGGCTCGTCCCTCAGGGGAAGGACGGGAGCCGGCTCATCCCGGCGGTAGCGGGTGAGGGAGGGATTGATGCTGTCGAGAATGCTCATGCCGATGCTCCTGCCAGGGCTTTCACCAGTGCTGTGCGAATGCCCATGCCATCCTGCTTGGCATGGGTAGATCTTTCACCTTAGCTCCTTACCACACCTCGACCTCCTTTTTCCCATGGGCCTGACCAAGCTGCAGCAGCTGGCGCTCACTTGGCTGCTGGCCCTCGGCTTCAGTGCCCTGCTTGTGGCGGCAGGGCAGCGATGGCCCCAACCGCTGCCGATTCAGCCCATCTCGGTGTGGGCCGCCCTGCTTCTGCTGCCCTTGGCCACCCTGCTGGCGGTTTTGGTCCGCTGGTCGCTGCCCGAGGGTGGAGAATCCTCCGATGCAATGCGGAAACGGTGATGGCTGCCAGTGGTGTTGGTGATGCCCCCCAGGGTCGGGCCCGAAGGGTTGTGCTGGCCTATTCCGGAGGGGTGGACACCAGTGTGTGCATTCCCTATCTCCTCCAGGAGTGGGGGGTGCAGGAGGTGATCACCTTCGCTGCTGATTTGGGCCAGGGCGACGAGCTTGAGCCCATCCGCCAGAAGGCTTTGGCCGCTGGGGCCAGCCAGTCTCTGGTGGCGGATCTGGTGGAGCCCTTCATCCGCGACTTTGCCTTTCCCGCTATCAAGGCCAACGCTCTCTACGAAGGTCGCTACCCCCTCTCCACGGCCCTGGCCCGGCCCCTGATCGCTCGGGAGCTGGTGGCGGTGGCACGCCAGGTGGGCGCCGACGCCGTGGCCCACGGTTGCACGGGGAAAGGGAATGACCAGGTGCGCTTCGATGTGGCCATCGGTGCCCTGGCTCCGGACCTCAAGGTGCTCGCCCCGGCACGGGAGTGGGGCATGAGCCGGGAGGAAACCATCGCCTATGGCGAACGCTGTGGCATCCCTGCGCCCGTGAGCAAAGCCTCCCCGTACTCCATCGACCTCAATTTGCTGGGACGCAGCATCGAGGCTGGCTGCTTGGAAGATCCGATGGTTGAGCCCCCGGAGGAGGTGTATGCCATGACGCGCTCTGTGGCGGCGGCGCCGGCTGAGCCTCAAGTGGTGGAGATCTCCTTTGAGCAGGGCCTTCCCGTCGCGATCGACGGGGAGCGCCTCGATCCGGTGAGTCTGGTGCGCCGGGCCAACAGTCTTGCCGGAGACCATGGCTTCGGCCGGCTTGACATGATTGAGAATCGGGTGGTGGGCATCAAGTCGAGGGAGATCTATGAAACCCCCGGGCTGTTGCTTCTGATCCGCGCTCACCAGGAATTGGAGACGCTCACACTGGCTCCGGATGTGCAGCGCTACAAGCGGCAGATCGAGGCCAGCTGGGCGGATCTGGTGTATCAAGGCTTGTGGTTTGGCCCACTAAAAGAGGCCCTCGATGCCTTTGTCGATCGCACCCAGGCCTGCGTCAATGGCAGCGTGCGGATCAAACTGCACCGTGGCAACGCCACCGTGATCGGGCGCCAGAGCCTCAGCGACAGCCTTTATGTGAGTGACATGGCCACCTACGGGGCTGAGGATCGATTTGACCACCGAGCTGCAGAGGGATTCATTTATGTCTGGGGCCTGCCAACCCGCCTTTGGTCCGCCCGTCACCGTTGAGACTGGAAGGGGGCATCCGAAGTTGGAGTCAGAGGTGGCGGAGTCTCAGGGCCCGCCTCAGGCCTAGCCCATGGGTGATTGGGATGTCGTCCTGCTCCGGCTTTGGGGGTGCTGTTGCTGATCCATCCGGTAGAAAATTGGGCGAGTACGGATTGCCAGAACTGTCCTTAAGCAACCCAAGCAAATGATTTTGTAGAAGAGCATTATCTTCTTCCAGCTGTCGTTGCTCGCTGAGGAGCATGCGGAGCCTCAGCTGAAACTTCCGCTCAAGGATGGCCGGCAGCTCTTCTAGAAGCTCATGGAGATTGTGAGCTTCAGCCCGGGCGGCTTCCAAATCTCTCTGAAGCCGCAGCAGGGTCGGCGAGGCCGAGACTTCCTGCAAGCTGGTGGAAGGAGAGGGTGTCTCCTGGTGGAGGGCCACCAGCCTGAGGGTGCGCTGGCCAGATTGGCCTGTCGGAACGGTGTGACCTGCGGTCATGGCTGTATCCCCCTTGGCGACCCTGATGGTGCGCCAACTTAACCGGGTGACCGCTTTTCAACAACTGGTCTCGCCTGCCTCAGTCTTCAGCGGGTGTGCTGCCGGAGGGCGCTGTGGCAGGGGTGGCGGCAACGGTTTCGGTGGCGACAAGAGCCCTCGGTGGGGGCATCGGCCCCGACTGCTTGACAGTCAGGTAGCGGATCACATCTTCAGAGAGGCGCATGGCCCGTTCCAGGGGGGCCACTTGCTGGCCATCGCCGTTGTGGTTGAGCTGCACGTAGATGCCTTCCCGGTGCTTGCCGATTGGGTAGGCGAGTCGTCGCTTGCCACGCATTTGGGTGTCCAGCACCGGCCTCGGTCACCAGGTCGCGGTACTTGGTGATGTGGCTCTCCACCTCCTCCTCCGGGATGTCCGGACGGAGGATGTACATCGTTTCGTAGTAGGGCTGTGTCATGGCTGGGCGTCGTGGTCGCCTCGAGACGGGATTGGCTCGAAAGGGGCTGACGGATTGAACCCGTCAGCAACGGCGGAACCCAAAATGTATCGCAGCGCCTGGCCTTGAACCTCAGGCTGACTTCAAACTCCACCCTCCAAACGGCTCGGAACAGTCGCCCCGTGGATAGAAGGGGGTTGTTCCGGTCTCGATTCGGTTTGCTCTGCCCTTTGCTTGCTTGCTGGGGGCTCAGGCTCAGGCCCAAGCGGCTCCAGCACCACCATCACAGGCCGCACACTGCCCTCAGGGTTGGGGGCCTGGCGCTCCGCCCAGCGTTCCAGAGCTTCCCGTGAATGGGCAGGCGGGGTGACGGTGGTTTCCGCAACACCATCAGGTTTCAAGGCCATCGGATATTCCTCTGCGGTTTTCAGATGGGGCGCTGGCACGCGCACCACTTCAGCGGGGAGCACCCGTTGCTGGCCATGGAGGAGGGCTCGCATGGCTGGGCGCCAGTGCGGGGGCACCGCGAACAGCCGATCGGCTGAACGGGCTCTCACCAGCTGCTCAAGGCGGGCGGCGGGCACCATGGCTTTCTCCTTCAGGGTCTCTAATCCCAGCGGGCCACCGAGCTGGAGGGCACCACTGAGGGCTGGCGTCACCGCTGGCCCTTCGGGGTCTTGCTGCCGAAGGGCGGCGGAGCTCTCCAGGTTCTCGCTGGCCATGGAGATGGGTTGGCGAAGCCTCTCCCTCTCGTTGAGCGGAGGGGCGGCTGGAAGGTTGGGCGATCCCATCGAGGGGGGTGGGGTCTGTGGCAGGCGGGCCAGCAAGGAGATGGGGGTGGGTGGCCCAGGCGGTTGAGCCACCAGGGTTGGGGAGCCCATTGTGCGGGGCTGCCGGGGCCACGGCACCGATTCGGACACGAGCAACGGGAGCCACAGGCCGCTGGCGACGGCGCCCAGCCAGAAGAGGGCCCAGGGTGCCGCGGGTCGGTTGGCTGGGTAGGGTTCGAGGAGGTCTGAGCGGCGGGCCATGGTGCGTTGAGAGTCAGTTGTTGTTGCCGCCCACGTTTTGAAGAATGCGCACCAACGCCAGGATGTTCACCAAGCCCGTGATGGGTTGGGTGAATGCGTTGAGAGCGTCACTGCCGGCCGCCAGCACGCTGCGGTTTACCACCACACTGTCGCCATCTCGCAGGGGCGGATTGCGCGGTCCGCTGACCCCCTGCTGATAGTCGATGACGAATCGCCGCAGGGTGGCTGTGCCATCGCGGTTGATCCGCACCAATTCCACGTTGTTGCGGTTGGAGCGCATGGGGGTGGGTCCCCCAGCGGCAAGCAGCGCCTGGAGGAGAGGCGTGCCTGCCCGCAGCTGAAGCCGGCCGGGGCTTTTGACCTCACCCACAACGTTGACACTGATGGTTTCTGGGGAGAGGTTGGCGGCGGCAAGCTCGAGCACCTCATCCGGCTGTGGCGCTGAGGTGCGGCCGATGATGATGGTGTCGCCATCAAAGAGAAAAGGATTCTGAAGCTTGTCGCCCTTTTGGAGCAGGGCGGCGAGATCCAGGTGGGTTTGCATCAGCTGAGCGCGGCCCCCAGGCAACCGACGCTGCAAGAGCACATTCCTCAAGTTGGCGTTAAGGGTGATCCCGCCTGCTTTCTGCAGGGCCGAGACCACCGTGGGCAAGCCGGGGATGGAGCTGATCTTCCCCTCGACACCGGAGCCTTCCCCACCGGGATTGAGTAGATAAAGCCCAGGATTTTCCACCTCCCCCACCACCGAGATCTGAAGGGGTCGGGGCTGGGCCACCCGGAGCGTGAGTTCCGGCTGGCGCAGAAAGCGGCGATAGAGGCTGACCAGCCAGCGGTTGGCTTGGCTTACGGTGAGTCCATCGAGCACCACAGATCCGATCAGTGGCAGGGTCGTGCTGCCGTCATTTAGTAACTGAAAACTTCCCCCCAAGTTGGCGTTGCTGCTGGAGAGAAAGCTCAAATCGAGTTTGTCCCCCGCCCCTAGAATGTAGGACCCGAAATCAGTGGCAAACGTTTGTGGAGTGGAGGGAGAGGATGAGCTGAAAGCCAGGGCATCGCTTGAAAGAGTTTGGGCGAAGGCTGGCGAGGGGCTCACCATCAGCAGAGCGATGCAGAACGATCCAACCCGGCGCCAGCCAACCTCAAAATGCGTAATGAGGAGGATTGGGATCCACATCTCCACCAATCTCACCAATCGAGGCTCAGATTAGTTCTCACGCTGGTCGCTTCGCGTCTGGCAGTGAGCAGATTTGTGTCCGACCACCAGCTGAAAGCAGGAGGGGGACGCGAGCAAGCTATTTCGAGATTTAAGTCTATGGCTTGACAGTTGAGCTGCGAGTTAGGCCTTTTTGTTGGCTATAGAGAATTGATAGCGAGACCATTTCTGGGATTGCTCTTTATTCTTTTCTCAGGTTTTCTGCTTCGGATGGGTGGCCTTGCCATATGCTTGTCCGTGGACTTCCAGGCCTGGCTCCGGTTCCATTGCGCCTGGGTCGCAGGTGATGATGCGATGCTTATTTCGTGGTAGACTTTTAATAATTGGCCGGTTGTTTTCAATTGGTTATTTTCCGATTGATTAATTCGGTGAGCAGGACTTTCCTCTCTTGAGTGACTACGGCGCTAGTCCGGGTACCCGCTTGGGGCCGCGGTCCCAAGGCGCTGGGAGAGCGCTTTCGGCTGTCCCTGTCCGGCCAGCCGTCGATGGAGACGACATTCAGCTCGCCGATCTCTTACAGGTGCTGCGACGTCGCAAGCGACTGGCTCTGTCGACTTTCATCGCCACCTTGTTGCTCGGCGCTTTGTTGACCGCCTGGCAAAGGGCCTACAGCCCTGTGTTTCAGGGAAGCTTCAAGCTTCTGGTGAGCGATCCGATCAATTCGGAAGATCGCCAGGGCGCACCCGACGCCGGGGGGGCATTGGAGAATCTCGCGCTTCAGGGCAGTGGTGGCTCGGCGAACACCTCCACCTTGATCCAGGTGCTGACCAGCCCGCTCCTGCTATCACCCATTGAGCAGAGTTTGGGTTTGGAGGAAGGGGAGCTGGGTCCCATCACCATCTCTACCCCAAAGGCCACCGGAAAGGGGGGAAACGACGGGGTGCTCGAAGTCACACTGCAGTGGCCTGATCCGGTGCAGGGGCGAGAGATCTTGCAAAAACTCAGTGCCGAATACCTGGCCTACTCCCTGCGGCAGCGTCAGGAGAAGCTCACCCAAGGTTTGGCCTTTCTGGATCAACAAGCTCCCGAGCTGCAAGCCAGGGTGGTTGCCCTTCAAAATCGACTAGCGACCTTTCGCCAGAGCAGTGGCTTTGTGGAGCCTGCTGAGCAAGCCCAGGCCATCAAACAGCAGCAGCTGGAGTTGAGCAACAGCCGCAAGGATTTGGAGCAGAAACAAGCCCGGTTAGAGGGCCTGGCCGCCGCTGTGCGGCGGGGTCATCTGAACAGCGCTCCTTTCCAGGGCTCCAATTCGATCCTGCAGGGGCCTACAACCAGCAAGGGATTGGAGGGGGGGGTGGTGAGCAGTGCCTTCACAAATTTGCTGCAAGATCTCACCCAGGTGGAAAAGCAACTGGCCGAAGCCGAGGCCACCTACACCGACGAGGCACCCCAAGTTCGCGAGTTGCGCTCCAAACGCGACCGATTGCGCCCTCTTCTGCAGCGTCGAGAGCTGGATGCCATTCAAGCCAGCCTGAGTGAAAACCGGTCGCAGCTTGGGGAGATTCTTCGCCAGCAAGAGCAACTAGCTCGTCGCTTCCAGGTCAACCCTGTTCAGATGAAGGAGTACGAGGCCTTGCAGCAGCAGCTGGTGGTGGCCCGCGACAACCTGACCTCTTACATCAAGGCGCGGGAGAGCTTTCGCTTGCAAGTCGCCCAACGCACGGTCCCCTGGAGCGTGTTGGCTCCACCCCGCTTCAAAGCCAGCCCTGTGATCCCGAGTGTGCCCCGCAACTTGCTGCTCTCCCTCGTTCTGGGAGGTCTGGCGGGGGTGGGTGTGGCACTCCTGCGGGATCGGCTCGATCATGTTTTCCATAACCCCAAGGAGCTCAGGGAGGCTCTGGCCATGCCCCTGCTGGGCGTGGTGCCGTACCTGCGGGGAGGGGAGGGGAACACGATCAGCCAAACCCTCGCCACGCTTGACGGCGGCGAGAGGTTTGCCATCAAGGAGTCGTTGCGCAATCTTTTTGCCAATTTCCGCCTGTTAAGGGCCGACAAGCCAGTGCGACTGGTGGCGTTCACCTCCTCCACCCAAGGGGAGGGGAAGAGCACCACATCGGCCTTGTTTGCCCAAACCTTGGCGCAGCTTGGTCAACGGGTGTTGCTTGTGGATGCTGACATGCGCAGACCGATGGTCCATCGTTTGATGGGTGTCACTAACGTGCAGGGATTGTCAAGCCTGCTCACCGACGCCCGGCTGGCCATCGAAGGGGTTGTGCAGACCCTCCAGCCCGGGCTTGATCTGTTGACCGCTGGACCAGTGCCGCCAGATCCCACCCAGCTGTTGAGCTCCGAGCGATGTGGGCTGGTGGTGGAGGCGATCCGCCAGCTGCCTGGATACGACTTGGTGATTTTCGACACTCCGCCCGCGTTGCTATTGAGCGACCCGGTGTTGCTGTCCGACCATCTGGATGGCCTGATCTTTCTGGTGGGACTCTCCCGGGTGAATCGCGATCTGCCGGCGCAGGCGCTGCAGCGAGTGAGGGATACGGGGGTGGATGTGCTAGGTGTGCTCGCTAACCAGCCAGTGCGGAGCGGCTCCGTCGCCCGCGGCTATGGCTATGGCTATGGCGACTACGCAGCTGCCAAGCTGCCTGAGCCGGAGCAGGTCGCGGCCGGTGAGGGACTGGAGCCAGTTGGTATTAGCCCTCGGCTGCCGAAGAAGCCAAGCCGCAGGCTCTCCCTGCGCACCAGATCCCGCCAGCTGATCCACTGGCTCGATGAGCGGGAATGAACCTGTCCGCTGCACGCCACCGCACTCCATGCCCCTGCTCTCCAAGCTGAAGGCACTCCAGCCCCTCTGGCAGGCCATCAGCCCTCGCCGGCGGCGGCAACTGTTGGCGTTGCAGCTGATCAACATCGTGGCCGCGGTGGGGGAGGTGGCCAACTTGGGAGCCCTGCTGCCCTTTTTGCGATTGTTGGCGAGTCCTAAGGAAGGATTGGGACTGATGGGCCCCTTGGCGGCGCCGTTGCTGTCCCTGCCCAGCGAGAAGCTGTTGCTGGCAGTTGGCCTCGGCTTCATGCTGGTGGTGGTGGTGAGCACGCTGCTGCGGCTGATCGCGATTCGGTTGCAGCTGCGACTAGGAGCCTTAATCGTGGCGGAGCTGGGGGAGAGCGTGTTTCTCTCCGTGCTGCGGCAGCCGTTTGCCTGGCATCTGAAACACAACAGCAGCAGTGTGCTCAGTTTCCTCACCAATGATGTGCAACAGGCTCAGGTGAGCATCAACGCAGCGCTCGTGTTGTTGATGAACCTCTCGGTTCTGATGTTGCTCGGCGCTTCGCTGTTTCTGATGGCACCTCTTGTGATGCTGGTGATCGCTCCGCTGTTGGGGGGGATCTACCTGCTCGTATTTCGCTTGACCAAGGCCACGTTGAAGGCCGATGGTCATCGGGCCACGGCAAGCTATCAAAGCAGCCTTCAGTTAGCGCAGGAGGCTTTGGGGGGCATCCGGGATGTGCTGCTGGATCGGAGTGAGAGCTATTTTTTCGATGCCTATACCGCATGCACCCGCTCCTTTTTGTTTACACGGGAGGCCATCAACTTCAAGACGGCGTCGCCCCGCTATGCAATTGAGGGTTTTGTTCTCCTATTGATTGTCGGGCTCTCGCTCTCCCTGGCGCTCCAGGGTCAGGGGATTGAGCACCAGTTGCCTTTGCTTGGAGCCCTCTCATTAGGCGCCTATCGACTGCTGCAACCCCTCCAACAATCCTTCGTTTCGGTGAGCAATTTGCAAGCCAACTTGGCCTCTCTTAAGCGGCTGGAACCATTCCTGTCCCCCACGTCCCTGCTGCCCAGCACGACCAAGCTTGCGCTTCCTCTGGCGGTAATCAATCCGGCTGTTCCTCTGGTGCAATTTTCGGGGGTGCGCTTCCGCTACAGCCCGGAAGGCTCCTGGGTGCTGAAGGATCTGAATCTGGAGATCCATGCCGGAGAGCGGTTGGCCATTGTGGGCAGCACAGGCAGTGGCAAGAGCACCACCAGCGATCTGATCCTCGGCTTGCTGCCTCCCACTCAGGGGCAAGTGCTTGTGGCTGGCCAGGATCTCCACGGGAGTGCAGGGGTCGTGGAAGCCTGGCAGCGCAAGGTGGCGCATGTGCCGCAGCACATTTATCTGAGCGATGCCAGTTTTGCAGCCAACATCGCCTTTGGCATCCCGGAAGAATGGATTGATCTGAAGCGAGTGCAGCAGGCGGCCAGGCAGGCTCGCATCGCAGAGGTGATCGAAAAGAGTTCGGAGGGTTACGACACGCTGGTGGGGGAGCGGGGTGTGCGCCTCAGTGGTGGCCAACGCCAGCGCATTGGCATCGCCCGAGCCCTTTATAAGCGAGCGGCATTGCTTGTGTTGGATGAGGCCACCAGCGCACTCGATAACCGCACAGAATTTGAGGTGATGGAAGCCATCCAAGACTTGAGCTCTACTCTCACCCTAATCATGATTGCCCATCGATTATCGACAGTTCGGGGATGCGATCGCGTTGTTTGTCTTGAACAAGGAATAATCACTGGCATCGGCAGCTACTCTGAATTGCTGCAAACCAATTCTTCCTTCCAAGCCTTGGTGCATGCTGCGACCCGACAAGAATGCTCTTGATATTACCTTCATCACCAATCAAACAAAAGTGGCGCTTGTAGACACAAGCAGCTAGCATATGATATGATTAATTGACAGGATAAGGCGACATTCCAGAAGAAATGACTGATGCTTCCCCTGTGGCTGTTGCTCCGAACGCCTCTCCACCCCTTAGATTTTACATGAAAGAATGGCTTAAAGACCAAAGAAACTATCATAGATTTAATCTCCGTATGGCTGACTATGAGTTTTGCCTCATCCATCCGGTGAAATGTGGGGGCACGTTCCTTAAAACTATTTTGGGTAAAAACTTCAATCTATTTTGTTGGGATCACGAACCAAAAGTCATGCATTTTGGCCCTGAACACAAGCTGCTTTTTGCTTGCCGAGATCCGATAGATCGTTTTGAGTCGGCATTTTATTCGCCTCTTCATAGAGATGAAACAATTGGCCAGAATAGGCGCGACTTTTATCATCGGTACCCCACAGTCAATCATTACGTCCGAATGTTGTCGGCCCATCCAGTCTCTACCCTTAGATATGCCTACCTGCACAATGACTTAATGGGGCGATTTAGTAAATACTCCTATTGGCTTGGCAGTCAGCGTGCTATCAAAAAGCATCACCACAAAATACGTTATGTCTTCAGAACCGAGTCTCTCAACCATGATATAGAACGTTTCTTCTCCTCTCTAGATCTAGGCAAACCAGATCTTTCCCAACAGTCAAGATATGCCAGGCCAAGCTCAAAATTTGAAAGTTTAGATCGGAAAAGCCGGTGCTTCCTGTCTGGATTCTTAAGAGATGAGTATGAATTAATTAATTGTCTCTTGTACCATAAGGGTCTGCCCCTCTACCAGATCCCCCATGCTTAGATCGCCAAATGGACTTCCTCCACTCCACCAAGTGCAAACCCATCAAGGTGGTCATCACATCTGGAGTGCGCATGTTTCATTTGCCCTATCTTGCAGGTGCGCTCAATCCGGAGACCATTGACTATACGCTGTTGATTGGCCTTTACCCAACACCGCATGTTAAACGGTTCCTACGTGTTTTCTCGAGAAGAAAACAATTAAAAGTCTTGGCAAGGCAGCACACTATTCCCCTGAAGCGCATTCAAACCTGCGTCGTGGCAGAGCTCTTTGCTCAACTCCAGGAAGCATCACGTAGATTATTTTCATTCTCGCTACTCGACAATCTTCTTGCCTATTTTGTCCACTATACATTTGCATTCAAGGCTCTCTTGGTCTTGCAAAGAGCGCGTCCCAATATATATCACTATCGATGCGCTTTTGGCCTTTTCTCGTTGGCATTTGCCAATAAAAATGGGATGATTAAGCTCTGTGACCATAGCATCGCCCACCCAATACTTATCGATTACCTAACTAACAATCGGGGCTGTCTTCCAGAGTCTAGAGACGGGGGTATGGCCCATTTAGGCGATGTTGGCCAAAGATTAATGCAGGCCGATTTGGGTCAGGCTGATCATATTGTCGTTAACTCTGAATTCGTTAAACACACTCTGCTTTTTGCGGGGGTTCCTCCAGAAAAAGTTTCTGTTGTAGAGCTTTCCGTGGATGAAAAGTTCATCAAGAGTGTTAACTCTCTGGATGAGTCAGTGCGTAAAAGACCTGCGAATGAACTCCTATTTGCCGGTTCCTGGGTCAAGCGCAAAGGCATTGATTGGCTTGCCCAGGCGGTAGAAAATCTTTCGGGTCTGGTGAAACTAAGGATCGCAGGAACATCAACAAGTATCCTTCGTCAGTACTGCCACAGCATGGCGGTTTCAGAGGCCTATTTTTCAGGGCTTGGCTACCTTTCGAGAGAGGATCTGGCCCAAGAAATGCTTCAGACAAGGATTTTCATCTTTCCGTCGTTTTGTGAGGGCTATGCCAAAACAATCCAAGAGGCAATGGTCTGTGGCTGCTACATCATTGCTACGCCCAATAGTGGATTTTCTCTTGGCGATGGAGCCTGCGGTATCCTTGTTGATCCGGGTGAGCCAGAGCAATTGGCTGAGGCAATAAAATCTGCTTTGGCTGATCCTATGTTAGATGCCTATTGTCGTAGAAACAGAGACTACGCACATGCAAGGTATTCACCAGCTTCCTATGCGGATAACATGCAAAAGCTTTATCAGAAACTTCTTGGCTGATCTATATGTCATTCCTTGGTCTACGCCTTAATAGGCATATAAGTCCAATCTTGGCTGCATCTCTTGCTCAAATCTGGCTGGGAAGGGTCAATCTCGTTGATGCTTTTGCTCTTGTTTGGTTTGTTTTCGGAGGTGGGTACAGATCATTCTTTGCCTCGTTCTCTCGCCACTACTCGTGTTTGGGGTTGTTTTATCTAACAAGTCTATTCCTCCTTTTGAGTGACGTCATCAACCAAACTGAGATCGCCACGCTGTTGAAGGGATTTGGTGCCTACTTGATTTTTCCTACGACGGTTCTATTCCTTATCGGGCAATTTACAGTCAATCAATTGTGGATCTTTAACCTCGTCGTGATGCTGCTTAATATCTTTTTTAACAAGTCAGATGTGATCGAGCAAGGCTTCAGCCAAGAAACGTTCAAGTTTGGATTTTCTTATGCTGCTGTCTTTCTTGTACTTCAACTTGTAGAGAGCTTCTTTGGTCGCGCTGGTCTGTTGAGCTGCTCATTTCTCTCCACGATGGCGATTTCATTGTTAGGGGCATGGGGAAACCTGAGGTTATTGGCCTTTGTTGCAACCGTCAGCTTTGGAATGATCATTCTTTTTCGATTCTTGCCCCAATTCCGCCTGCCGCAACGGAACCGATCTTATGTGCTCCTCGCTACAGCTATAGTTTTCCCTTCCGCGTTGATTGGTCTCTCACTTTTGTATTCGTCTTTTTCACAGAATTTGCTTTATCTCATTCCCCTTGATTTTATTGACCCCGATGCTGCTCTGAAAACTGTCCAGCAATCGAGCGGTGATCTTGGGATTCTTTTCGGCGGTCGCGGTGAAATCTTCTCAGCTGTTCTCGCCTGGCT
>Ga0315899_10003669_pt1 | contig 16725 bp, 13 predicted proteins | sample LakEriMetagenome_2_FD_203518 | JGI IMG/M metagenome (GOLD analysis project Ga0315899, IMG submission 203518) | Freshwater fungal communities from buoy surface, Lake Erie, Ohio, United States - Buoy 4 MA112 | ecosystem: Environmental > Aquatic > Freshwater > Lake | place: USA: Lake Erie, Ohio... | reverse complement strand
GAAGCCGCTTCGCCATTGTCCCCATGGGAATGCCGAATCGATGGGTTGAAACTGGAAATTATCCCGCAGCAGACGGGTCAAATCGGAGTCTTTCCTGAGCATTGGCTTCAGTGGGACTGGTTTGGCAAGTGGATCAGTTCTCGCCGCGAGCAAGGTCTCGGCGTTCGGATTTTGCACCTTTTTGCTTACACCGGCGCGACCACATTGTGGCTTGCGAAATCCGGAGCAGAGGTAACCCATGTGGATGCGATGCGGCATGCGGTCGATTGGGGGCGGGGCAACGCTCTTCGCAGTGGGCTCGATCATTTACCAATTCGTTGGATCGTCGAGGATGCACGCAAGTACGTAGCTCGGGAGCTTCGGAGAGACAGTCGATATGATTTGGTATTGCTCGACCCACCTAGTTACGGCCATGGCCGCAAAGGCGAAGCTTGGGAGATTCATCGGGATTTAGTTCCGTTGATGCAGGATTGCTGGGCGTCGCTAACCGAGAATGGCTACGGAGTGGTACTTACCAGCCACAGTTCCATGATTTGCGCGAAGGAGCTCAAGATGGAGATGCGAGCCCATTGCCGCCGAGATTTACCGATCGAAACTCAAGAGTTTGATGCTTTCTTGGTCGATCGTTCCGGGCGCCGGTTAGAATGTGGTAATGGAATTCGGTTTGTTAATCATGGCAAGTGATTTGCGAGAACCCTCAATGCCCCATTCAGTTACCCCGCTCAACGAACCGATAAGGGACGTGGCTGGCAATCTAGCCGGTGACCAGGGAGCATTTCGTGGTTCACCGACGGTGATCTACGACGGACAATGCAACTTTTGTATCTCGCAGATCAACAATCTAAAGCGGCTAGATTTGTGGCGTACATTGCAATTCGTTTCTCTGCATGATCCGCTCGTCAAGAGTGCTTGTCCGGATCTGTCCTTCGAGCAACTCATGGAAGAGATGTGGGTAGTTACACCCGATGGATCGAAGTTCGGCGGAGCCGACGCGTTGAGGTATTTAAGTCGAAAGCTACCGCTGCTCTGGCCAGTGGCTCCACTGCTGCATATTCCAGCAAGCAGACCGCTGTGGGCTTGGATGTATCGCAAAGTTGCTCAGCGACGCTACGCGATCGCTGGTAAAAACTGTAGCGAAGGGACTTGTTCGCTTCACGGCCGAAAGTCCTAGTGCCCTCAAAGCCTTTGGATTGCTAGCAAGATTCGTAAATGATGCGTCATGGATACGTCGTTGAAGAGTATCAAGAAATCTGTCTTGGATTCTGTAGGGTGCTTTTGGTAATGTGCATTTCGCAAGTCCGCACCACACTCAGGGCTCCGAAGGAACCGTATCGATGTCGAAATCGGCAAGTACCAAGCAGACTGTTCATATTCGATGGATGATCCGTCGAGATTTACCTTCGATCCTCGCCATTGAATCGAAGAGTTTCGAGTTTCCTTGGACCGAAGACGAGTTCGTTCGATGTTTGCGTCAACGCGATTGCATTGGCATGGTTGCTGAATGCGCGGAGCGAGTGGTTGGATTCATGATTTATGAATTGCAACGAACACGCATTCACGTTTTGTCGTTCGCGGTGCATCCGGAATTTAGAAGGCAATCGGTCGGCTCGGCGATGGTCGAGAAACTGTTTGCGAAATTGGCTTATCAACGCCGAAATCGGATCGTGCTGGAGGTTCGAGAGACGAACCTCGCAGCGCAGTTATTCTTCAAGAGCCTTGGATTCAAAGCTACCGGGGTATTACGAAACTTCTACGACGATTCGACCGAAGACGCGTTTTTGATGCAGTTTAGAAATACGAATTCGAACGCAGAAATCGATTCCTATGGTGACTCCTACCATGGTCAAGCGGGTTAACCTGAACGCTTTAGTCTGTTTTCGATAGGCAACCGATGGTTCAACGCAAGATACTGTTTCGCGCCCGGAGATTTAATGTTGAGCAAGTCTGGGAAGATTTGCCCGATGGGCAACGATTGGAACGCCACATCGCACGTCATCCCGGAGCGGTGGTGATCCTACCGATCCTTCCCGACGGACGCGTCTGCTTGATCCATACCTATCGAGTAGCAATCGATCGCTGGCACCTTGAATTGCCAGCGGGAACTATGGACAAAAACGTCACACCTGCGGAGCTTGCGCACATCGAGCTACAGGAAGAGACGGGATATCGGGCTGGTCGCATCGTAGCTCTACACACGTTCGCGATGTCTCCTGGAATTCTTGACGAGAAAATGCACCTGTTCCTCGCGACCGATTTGATCCCTGGAGATGCTGCGAGAGAGCAAGGGGAACAGATCTCGAACCGATTGCTCACTTGGTCGCAAATTGACCGCCTACTCCGCGATGGAGAAATCGCTGACGCCAAGACACTCGTCGGACTACTATGGTACTTGCGTTATCGCGAACATGCTTGATCCGAAGCATCCTCTAACGGCTTTTAGCCAACACTTCTTGCAAGACACCATTGAAACTTATGATCAAAGAGTATCTTCAATCGAACAAACACAAATCCCGAAGCGTGCTTCGAACGTCGGTTGCTCACGTAGCCATCGAAGCGGCATATATGGGTTCGTTAGCATTGCTGAATCACTTTCGCAAACCGCTGGAAGTGCGTTTAAAGGGCGTTGCGAACTACGTTAGCGAAGCCGATTTGGCTGCGGAGTCGGCCATCGTTCAGATTATCCAAGATACGTTTCCCAAGCATTCGATACTCTCGGAGGAGTCCCACAGCGACCGCGCGGATGCTCCGAATTGCTGGATTATCGATCCACTCGACGGCACCAACAACTTCATCCATGGAATTCCTCACTTCGCCGTTTCCGTCGGCTATTACGAAGCTGGCAAAGGGATTTTAGGGATCGTGACAAATCCAGCTACCGGTGACTGGTATGTTGCCGCACGCGGCGAAGGTGCTTGGTTCAACGGTGAGAGACTCAAAGTCAGCGGCGCGGCGGGATTAGGAGATGCGATGGTAGCTTGCGGTTTCTACTACGACCGCGACCGATTGATGCAAGCGACTCTCGATACTCTCGGAGATCTGTTTCGACAGAACATCCATGGTATTCGACGGTGCGGTGCCGCCGCATTGGACTTGGCATTTGTCGCAGGCGGCTGGTTCGATGCCTTCTTCGAGTACCGACTAAGCCCGTGGGATATCGCAGCCGGTGCGATCCTCATCGAAGAAGCCGGAGGCAAGATTTCTGACTGCTTCGGTAACCCGATACCCTTGGATCGAACCAGTACTCTTTGTGCAAGCAACGGAAAGCTTCATTCAGCGATGCTCGAATCGGTCTCAAACCGCTGCCCGAAACCCTCCAATATATAAAAACAAGCTGCTTGTCTTGTGCCCTGAAATCACCGGGAATCCTTAAAGTTACTCCCACCGGTTGAAAACGGGTGAAATGTAACGGTTATTCCGCCGCAGAGTTCGGGTTCTTCTCGATTTACCGATTGGATGCAGTGTTGCACTCCAAGAAACCCGGCCCGCATCGCCGAAATTCTAAATGGAACCCCGCAAGGGGGGCAGTTGCCACCAAGAAAGGAAACTTGGACTTAGTCTTTTACTGCAGAACATCGCGAGAGAGTGCCATCATGGAGACTTCGCTTGAATCCCGTCGTTTCTCGATGAAACAAGCTAAACAAATCGTTGGCGATCTTCAGTCTCCGATTCGTCGGGTGTACTGGACAGATTTCTTGTTAACAATCCTCTCTGGCCATGCCTGTTTCACGGCCATGATGCAGGTACCCGATCGAATAGCGGCGGATAATGCTGCTCTTTGGTGGGGCTTGAAAGCCTTCTTCTATGCGGCGACCATCCTGTTATTTCTACGGGCCGCCATGTTCACCCACGAATTGGTCCATTTGCCTAGAGAAGGATGGACTGCCTTCCGAGTGACTTGGAACATCCTCTGCGGGTTCCCATTCCTGATTCCATCCTTCACGTACTACCCTCACGTGGATCACCACCGTCGGAAATCGTATGGAACGGAAGAGGACGGGGAGTACTTAAATCTCAGCCACCAACCTCCCTCGGCGATTGTTTTCTACATGCTCGGAGTCTTGGTCACTCCGATCGCTGGGTTTCTAAGATTCGCGGTCCTCTCACCGATCTGCTGGATGTTCCCATCCGTCCGTCGCTGGACGTTTACTCATGCATCGACGATGGTGATGGATGTGATGTACGAACGTCCCGAAGCTGGGCAGCGAGTCTACCGCATCATGATCATGCAGGAAGTCGCTTGCTTCGTCGTTTGCCTCGGAATTATTCTTCACGGACCCTTTGTCGCAAAAACTTGGCTGGATCCCCTTTGGTTCCATGCGTACTTCGTCGGTGTCGGAATGATTTTCATGAACAACATACGAACCCTCGGCGCACACCGCTGGACAGGTCCAGGATCAGAACTGTCCTTTGAGCAACAACTGCTCGATTCGTGCGACTACCCTCATCGCCCTTGGATCACCGAATTATGGGGACCCACAGGAACACGCTACCACGCAACACACCATTTATTCCCTGGAATGCCATACCACAATCTAGGGCTTGCACATCGTCGATTGATGGCAGAACTTCCCGAAGACAGCATCTATCGCGAAACGGCAAAAGTCAGTTTGCTCGGAGAAATTGCACAACTGTGGGGCAGAAGCTCAGCGGTCGCTCGCCAGAGACGGGCCGAATGGCAACGACGCTCGACGACACTTCCCATGCCAGTTGGATTCATTGGCTCGCAAATGGCTGCAGACGGTAGCATGATCGAAGGAAACTTCGACGCTAATCCCAAAAATGATTCCAATAGAAGCGACGTAGCTTAAGCCGACGTCAACTTGCAAAACGAACGGGACGGAATCCTAAAGTAGTATTCCGTCCCGTTTTTTATGGTTGCACTTGTCGATTACGAAAGCCAACAAATTACCAGATGCGAACTCGCTTCTCGGGAGCGATGTACATCGGCGATTCAGGCTTGATGTCGAAAGCTTCGTAGAAACCATCTAGGTTCGAGACGATGCCATTGCATCGGAATTGGCTTGGGGAATGCGGATCCGTCTTCACCCTCTTGCGCATTTCAGCTTCGCGATACTTCCTTCGCCACACCTGCGCCCAACCGGCAAAGAATCGTTGTTCACCGGTCATCTCATCGATCCGAGGAGATGGCTTATCCCCCAAGGATAGCTTGTAAGCCGTGAAAGCAACGCTTAGGCCGCCGAGGTCACCGATGTTTTCACCCAAGGTGAATTTCCCATTCAAGCGAACTCCGGGGAGTGGTTCGTAAAGATCATATTGAGCGACCAATTGTTCAGATCGCTTGACGAATTCTTGCTCGTCTCTTTCAGTCCACCAGTTACGAAGGTTTCCACGTCCATCGTACTTGCTACCGGAGTCATCGAATCCGTGAGAGATTTCATGCCCGATCACAGCTCCAATCGCACCGTAATTGACGGCATCATCGGCTTCGAGATTGAAAAACGGTGGTTGCAAAATTGCTGCCGGGAAGACGATCTCGTTCATCGATGGATTGTAATAGGCGTTGACCGTCTGAGGAGGCATGAACCACTCGGTCCGATCGATAGGTTTGCCTAGTTTATTCAACGCGTAGTTGTGTTCGAACTCGGCGATCCGAGCGATGTTCCCAACAACGTCCTTCGAGTCGATCTTGACCGACGAGTAATCCTTCCACTTATCCGGATACCCGATCTTAGGTGTGAAAAGCTTCAGCTTTTCCTTGGCTTGGGCTTTGGTCCCGTTCCCCATCCACTCCAATGAATCGATTCGCTTCTCGAACGCTTTCATCAGGTTCCCGACAAGCTCGTTCATGCGCTCTTTCGCACGCGGTGAGAAGTGCTTTTCCACATAAAGCTGCCCGACGGGCATACCAAGCATAGCGTTGCATGCATCGACGCCGCGTCTCCACAACGGCTCTTGCTCCTCTACACCACTGAGGACGGTTTCATGAAAATCGAAATGTAGTTTTTCAAGCTCCTCCGTCATCACTGGTGCAAATGTATTGGCCGTTTGGAAAGCCAAATATGCTTTGAGAACTTCTACATCGCTCTTCGCGAGAATCTGCTGCGTGGCCTCGAAGAAACTCGGTTGGCCTACGATGACTTCCTTGACATCTCCGAGTCCGACCGCCTCGGCGTAATCGTTCCAAGATAGCCCCGGAGCAGCTGCGATGAATTCCGAAACACTCTTCTTGTTGTAGCGTTTCACAGGGTCTCGCAAAGATACTTTGTCCCACTGCGCTTGGGCAAAAGAGGTCTCTAGCGCGAGGATCTGTTCTGCGTAAAGTTTGGGATTCTCCCAACCGACCTTCTTCAGCAATGCTTCAATGTAAGCGACGTACTTCTCGCGTCGAGCTACCAATTCGTCATCGGACTCGAGATAGTAGTCCCGGTCGGGCAATGTCGTGCCATCTTGACCAATGTACAAAGCATATTGATCCGACCGACGTTCATCGACATCGATCCCTGCCCCAAAAAAACTCGGGATTCCCAAGATCGACAACTTGCCCGCAACCCGCACAACATCTCGGTGTGAACCAACCGAAGAAATCTGCTTCAACCAACCCTCAATCGGGCGAATTCCAGCTTGATTACGAGTCTCGATGTCGGTGTACGATGTGTAAAAATCACCAACTTGCTTCGCTGCATTCGTCGCACTCGACGACCGGCTCGCTTCTTCGATAATCTCGCGTATGGCCGCCTTCGTTTCCATGTCCAGAACCGTAAAAGCACCGTAGTTCGATTGGTCTGGCGGAATGTCAGTTGTTTCTAGCCAGTTCTCATTAACGTAGCGAAAGAAATCATCGCTGGGTCCAAGCTGCTTGCTGAAGTTTGATTTATCAACCCCAGAGACCCCCGCTTGACTCCTCGTCGCCGAATCCTGGCCAAAACAACTCGACATCCAACGAGCAGATGCCATCTGCGAATCAGAATCGATCCAGTCCATTGAAGGGAGTCCAAGCACTCCACTACCGATCGAAACTCCCAAAACCCCAACTGCCCAATGGCTTCGCCCAACTTTGGTTCGTCGCATCTACAACCTCTCGATTCAGATTCAATTTACGGTACGCATGAACTAGCAAGAATCCTAATCCTAATGATCGCTGGACGAAAGGCTACTTTGGTTTGCGTAACCTTTGGAAAATCCAGGGGAATCTAAACCGAGATCGGGAATGCAAGTTCCAGCACTAATTTGGCCGTGCAAAACCTAGAAGCGTTAACCAAGAAATGGCAGGCAAACACCAGAAGATCCAAAGAAAAACCCGTTCGGCAATTTTTAATCGTGGGCTAAGTGCAGAATTCCACGGAAAGAATACGTTGTCATCAGCACTCCTCAAAATCGCTTCGTAGGTAATTGCGCGCTGATCCTCGATTCCACATTGCGCAAGCCAAAGCTGGACAGGAAGTGCTGAGGCTTCGCACATCGCTTCGACTCCCGATGGAAACAAGAGACCATAGTCGGGATCGAGAGTCCAAAGAGAACCAGCAGCTTCTGCCTCAAGAACCACATGCCCTCCGAGCCCTACGAATCGCGACGCAATTCCTTGTTCAGCCAAAAGCCACTGAAGTATCCCTGCGCGTTCGGAGCAATCCCCTTTGCCATACGCTGCAAGTAATCGGGGGTCTTGGGTTCGAAGTAGTGGCGAGTAGAATTGACCAGCGATCCATTGAACCCAGTTCTCCCAAAGCTGAACTTGCCGATCGGGATCGTGCTCCGTGTTTTGAAAGACGAACTCGTTAGCCACTCGAAGAACCTCTTCGGGATTGCTTTCCCAGCGATCGTTGAGGCCACTGACTTTCATGGATCGAAAGAGATCTAGTCGATCTCTATAGGTTGGATTGGCGAACCATACCCCTGTAGCAAGAAAGAAGGAACTGACGATTGCCACAAAAAGCAGTGGCCACAGGAATACGACACGGTCTACATCGATCCATTCATTGCGTTGTATTGTCAACAAATCCGCGCGATCCATCCTGTCCATTAACGAATTCCCTTCACGCCGCTCCACTCGCCTACTCCCTTGTTGCTATGAATCGTTGTAGGAGTCATTGAAACGATCGACATGTTGAAATGCTCGCATCCGCCGTTAGGCTTGTTTCGAACCAGAGGCTCGCTAAACAAAAAAGTGCGTTACACTAAACGATTCGTTATCCGAAACTCCACCACCCGATAGGGCACGGCTCACTAGAACACTCTCGGTTGCGGGCAGTTTCGCGACAGGTCGCAATACAACATGTTTGTAATGAAACGGTTTTTTAATCAAACAGTTTTGTTAGCTTGCACCTCTGCGCAGTACCGCGGAGTTCAATGTTGCAGCAAAGGCTTTAGGGGAATAGCGAGGGGGACATGAATCCGTTGGAAGGGATTGAGTCGGAGAACTCGATGGTTCATGCGCGTTGGACAGAGTCCTTCGAGGATTTTGGCCACGATCCACTTTTCAGCCATCCTTCATTGCGCGGATTTGTACCGAAACTATGTCGGATCGATGCTGAGAACAAACAGGACTTGCGAAGTTTGGTCCAGAAGTTTGTACCTTATAGCCCCGGAGTCTACGGCATACTCGATGCTCTAAACCGACTGATCTACGTCGGAAAAAGCAAAGCGTTGCGAGGGCGACTGACAAGTTACTTCTTACCGGGATCGACCGATGAGAAAGCTGGTCAGATCATCCAGCACGCGAAGTCCATTGTGTGGGAATTGCAACCAAGCGAATTCGCAGCCCTGCTTCGCGAACAATCGCTTATTCGTACATGGCAACCGAGGTTGAACTTGGTAGGGATGCCCAATCGAAGCCAACCCGCGTATTTGAATCTCGGACGAGGACCAGCTGAAACTTTTTATGTCACAAGGCAGTGGGATACTCGAGCAACGATTTGTCGAGGACCATTCTACGGTTCATCCAAACTCTTCCGAGCAGTCGAGATTCTCAACCGCTTCTTCTTACTGCGCGATTGTTCGTCAAAAACGAAAATGTTGTTCTCCAATCAGCCAACATTGTTTGATCTGCCCGCCCGCGCAGGATGTTTGCGTTCGGAAATCGGAAACTGCCTAGCCCCCTGCTTAACCGATACGCCCCGCGCGAAATACCACGCGCAAGAACTGCTCGCCAAGGCTTGGATGCAAGGAGAATCGCCAGCCGTCCACGAAGAACTCGTTAGGCAGATGCATTGGTCCGTCGAGCGATTGCAGTTCGAACGCGCAGAGCGACTAGAGCAAGACTCCAAAATCCTGGGATGGCTACACCGGAAACTTCTTCAACTCGAAAAAGCAACCCACAATCCGCCAGCCATTTATTCAGTACCAAACGCAGGGCAAGGAAATTTCCCCAAGAACGGAATCCTATATCTGCTTCGAGAAGGGGGAGTGCAATTCGCCGTCGCAAGTCCGCTCGGATTGTGCTCGAAAAGGGATCGTTCTCGCATTGATATAATCCAAGCAGGGATCGCGCGATGGCTCGATGCAAAAGAAAAGTTCGACGTGAGCGTTTCGTTCTGCCGCAGTCACGAGAGCCTGGGGCTCGTCACCGCCTGGCTCCAAAAACACCGCCAAGAACGCAAAAGATGCGTAGAAATACTCGACGCCCCCGGGATCGCGACCGCCTTGGAGAAAATCTCCCAAGCTTGAGCCATGAATCGAACAATTGGCAAACTTGGTTTCGCCCCAACGACAAACTTGCTATGCGGACTTACCTAGGCTACCCTCCTTCCGGAGATAGCTTAAGCTTGACACTCCTCACGCCAGCAACACTTCGGGGCGGCAATCCTTTTATCCTAAGTCCGAGCCTACATTCATGCTTTTCCCAATCAGCGACGACGATCGCGATGTTTCCATCGTACCGTACGTAACCTACACCCTCCTGGGTGCGAACGTGGTACTGTTTTTGCTTCAACTCTCCAATCCAAACTTCACGTATGGCTGGAGCGTCATTCCCAAAGAGATCACCACGGGGATCGATATTCTTGAACCTCAACAGATGGTTGTCGAAGGGCACGGGAGCGTGGAGATACCGCAAGCTCCTGGTCCAAAGCCGATTTGGCTAACGCTCCTATCCTCAATGTTCATGCATGGAGGCTTGGGCCACATCGCCGGCAACATGCTCTATCTGTGGATCTTTGGCAACAATGTCGAGCATCGCTTTGGCCACAAGTGGTTTTTAATCTTTTATTTGATCTCTGGAATTGTTGCAAGCTTCGCACAAATCGTACTAGCACCTAACAGCATCATTCCTAATCTTGGTGCTTCCGGTGCGATTGCAGGGGTGATGGGAGCTTACTTAGTCCTCTTCCCACACAACCGCGTTAATGCAGTATTCCTGTACCACATTATCACCATCCCTGCCGTGTTCGTTCTCGGTCTCTGGATCGCGATGCAACTGTTCAGCTCCGTCGGATCGATCGCTTCAACATCCTCGAGCGCAGGAGGTGTCGCTTATATGGCACACGTGGGAGGCTTTGTCGCGGGACTTTTGGCAGCGATCGTTTATCGCTTGCAACTCCAACAGGAACCCGACTCGGTCCTGCGAAGGCAATATGATCGGGACCCGATGGCACGGCGATTGTGGTAGCGATCTATGCAGCACCCTCTCGCTAGGCACCGCTTAGCTAGGCAGCGCGGCGATGAGTTCCTTGCGAAGTTGTCTGAGCCAACGCTTTTCGCAACCGATCGAATTCTTCGATACTAGTAAAGTGAATAGTGATTCGGCCCCGACCGCGACTGGTCTGACTGATGTCAACCTGAGTGCCGAGTGTCATCTTTAGTTCGCGTTCGAGCGAAGCGATTTGATCGGGCTTCGAGGGACGTCGACGAGGAATAGCTCGAAGAATTCCGTCTTCATTTTGAGCGGCTTCGGCTACGGCCTCTGCCACCCTAGCTTCCGTCTCCCGAACGCTCCATCCTTCTTGGCGTATACGTTGCGCAAAGACGACTTGTTCTTTTTCACTTCCCAAGCTCAGCAGTGCTTTCGCGTGTCCGGCTGTGATTTCATCGCGTTGGATGCATTCGGTAATCGCTTCTGGGAGCTCGAGCAGGCGCATCATGTTGGCGATGGTGCTGCGGTCGATTTTCAATCGCTTTGCCAAGTCCTCTTGGGTGCAGCGATGCTCTGTAAGGTAACGTTTGAACGAGAGTGCTTTTTCGATGGCATTGAGATCTTTGCGTTGCAAGTTCTCGATGATGGCGAGTTCTGCAACAAGGCGATCATCTGCATCACGAACTTCTGCGCGGATAGTTTTTAATCCAGCTCGGATGGTGGCACGCAGTCTTCGCTCCCCGCTGATGAGTTGGAAGCGTTCACCGACACGACGGACCAAGATCGGTTGGAGTTGTTGATGGGATTTGATGCTCTCGGCGAGAGAATCGAGTTCCTCATCGTTGAAATGTCTTCGTGGTTGGAAGGGATTCGGATCGATGGTTTCGACCGAAATATCTCCGGATCGCAACGACTCGGGCTCGGCGACTTGTGGCGTGGAACGCGAGAGTGGAACAGTTTGAACAGCCGGGTCTTTGGGGATTTCTCCCCCGACCGATTCAAGTTGCGTGTTCGAACGTGCCACTTGCCCATTCAAGCCTGCATCTCTCGAGAGAGAGCCTGGAGGCGCCGTTACTTCGTCGACAGGCGTTCCAAGGAGAGCGGCCAAGCCACGTCCGAGTCTACGATCTTTAGTCACGTTCAAGTACCTCCATGCATAGTTCGATGTACGCGCGAGCGCCCCGGGAACGCGGAGCATAAGTCAGAACCGATTGTCCATGACTTGGCGACTCGCCAAAAACGACGTCCCGAGGGATCCTTGTAGCAAAAACAATCTCGCCGAAGAAATCCCGAACTTCCCGTTCTACTTCGTGTGTTAGCTGAAAATTTGGATCGAACATCGTCAGCAGGATTCCCCCGAAGGCCAGTCGCCCGGGCTGCGATTGCATGACCCCACGGATGACTTGGATCATCTGACTGAGCCCTTCCATCGCGTAGTACTCGCACTGAATGGGCATAATCACCTCAGTGCTGGAGGCCAATGCTGCTTGAGTCAATTCGCCGAGCGAAGGTGGCGAATCGATAAATACCGCATCGTACGAGACACAATCGGTGTCCAGATGTTGTCGAAGCAATTCTCGGCGACCAGGCAGACCCTTTTCGAAAACTTCGACATCCTGGAAGTTTCGACACCCCGGCAGGATACTTAACCCCTCGAAGCAAGAAGGTTGCAGGAATTCCTGAAGCGGCTGTTCCTGAAGTAGCGGGTGATTTGCCAACGGCTCAATCCCAAGCCCCGAGGTCGCATTGCACTGAGGATCCAAATCCACCAGCAATGTCTTCTTGCCAGCCAACGCAAAGCTTGCGGCAAGATGAACGGCAGTCGTGGTTTTCCCCACGCCTCCTTTTTGATTTGCGATGCAGAATATTCGGGGCATAGATTCTTTGCTGTCGGGGACCAGATCCATTCCCCCCTAAACCGTCGGAGTGAAAACTCCCCTCAAGACACTGCTGGTGGTCATTAGCAAACAGTGACTTTCAGGGAAAGACCAGTTCCACGATTCACGGGAAATTTTTGGAAAAAAGCAGTTTCGCCCGGTGACTTTTGGTCAAGTCGCTCTGTGCTACAATGAGGCGAATCCAAGAGTCTCTACTCCCACCCAGAAATCAAATCATGAAATCCCACTGGAAACGGATAACTCCATTCGCCTGTCTCTCATTGCTTCTGCCGCTTTCTCTAGCCGCGGTTGCCCAAGCTCAAGAAGCGGCTGGAAAAGCCAAAGCCACAGACTGGCCACTATGGCGTGGTCCGCAGCAGAACGGACAATCGGTCGAAACCGGATTGCCAACGACTTTCTCCGTCGAAGGAGAGAATCTTCTCTGGCGCAAGGAAGAATATGCAACCCGCTCAACCCCGGTCGTCATGAACGGGCGGGCCTACATCGTTTGTCGCCACGAGCCAGAAACGAATAAGGAAGCAGAGAAAACCGTCTGCCTCAATGCACAAACCGGCGAGTTGATCTGGGAAAGCATTCACAACATTTACCTGTCCGATTCCCCTTCGGAACGAGTCGGCTGGGCAAGTGTCGTCGCCGACCCAGAAACGGACCGCGTATACGTCCTTGGCCTCGGTTGCACATTCCAATGCTTGGACGGCAAGACCGGGAAGACCATTTGGGAACATTCCATGCTCGAAGAGTACGGCATGCTCTCTACCTACGGTGGAAGAACCAACTTCCCGGTCGTCTACGAAGACATGGTTATTATCAGCGGGGTGAACACTGGATGGGACGAGACCGCCGTTCCGACCCACCGATTCGTAGCCATGGATAAAAATACTGGGGCGGCGATTTGGACCCTATCCACTCGCCCTCGTCCCGAGGATACCACGTACAGCACCCCGGTTTTCTCCGTGTTGAACGGCCAAGCAGCGATGGTTTTTGCCGCTGCTGACGGGGCGATCTATGCCGTCCAACCCCGAACCGGAAAAGTGATTTGGAAATACCAAGCCTCACCGCGTGGAATGAATGTCGCCCCCTTGGTCGATAACGGCATTATCTACATGGGCCACGGCGAGCAAAATGAAACCGATCGGACTGTCTTGGGCGCTGCATTCGCATTCGATGGCAACACCACCGGAGACATTCCCGAAGACAAACTGCTTTGGAAGATCCCAAAGAGAACCGTCTCTAGATCTTCCCCAGTTCGAATCGGCGATCGAATTTATTTCATCGAAGACGGTGCAGCTCTTTTCGGAGTGAACGCAAAAACCGGCGCCATCGAAGTCGAAAAGAAGCTCGGCCGAATTATGTTCGGCTCCCCGGTCGTCTCCGAAGGGAAGATTTACGTAGCTGAAAACACCGGCCGTATCTGGTGCTTGGAACCTACCGAAACGGAACTGAAAGTCGTCGGCCAAACCCGGTTGAACGACGGTAGCGAAATCTTCGGATCGTTCGCGATTTCGAACGGCAAACTCTATTTGCCCACCAACAAAGCCCTCTACTGCATTGGCATCCCAGGTGCTCAAACCCCTGAAAACCTTCAACTCCCAGCAACTCCAATCGAACCGGCAGTGACCGATACGCAAATCGCACACATCCAAGTGTGCCCCGTGGAAATGCTGCTACAACCTGGCCAGAAAGCCAAATTGCAGGTTCGCGGCTACAACGCGATCGGTCAGTATGTACGCCTGGTACCCGAAGCAGCGATCAACGTCGCCGGTCCTGGTTCCGTCAGCGAAGACCAGATCTTTTCGGCTGGCGAAGCAGCAACAGGGGCTGGGGTAAAACTAGAAGCTTCCTTCGGTGAACTCAAAAGCACCGCTCGTGCTCGAGTCATCCCCCCATTCCCATGGACCTTCGACTTCGAAGACAAAAAAGTCCCACAACACTGGATCGGGATGGCCTACCGTCACCAACCCATCGAACTCCCCGAAGGCGGAAACGGGCTCGTGAAAATCAGTACCATTCCCAAAGGTACCCGCAGCCAAGGATTCTTGGGGCTACCCAAATCCGAAGGATACACCGTTCAAGGTGAGTTCTATGCCCTAGACACCAAAAATAAAGTCGCAACGACGAAACTTCCTGACATGGGAGTCGTGGCACAACGCTACACTCTAGCTCTCGAAGGGGCACAGCGGCTACAACTCCGCTCATGGGTATCCCTACTCGAACAACGCTTCGCCGTTACAATCCCCTTCGAATGGCAAGCCAAGACTTGGTATGTGATCAAACTTCAGACACAAACCACCGATGGCAAAGCAGTTCTACGTGGAAAAGTATGGAAAAAGGGAGAGCCAGAGCCAGAAGCTTGGACTATCCAAGGCGAAGACGCAACTCCGAACACCCAAGGTAGCCCCGGCCTCTTTGGCAACTCCACCGACGCAGAATTCTACGTCGACAACGTAACGATCACTTCTAACGAAGCAAAGCAGTAAAGCATTGCAATGACCGATAGCACATCGCCACCAATCGCCAAGCAACTGTACATCGAAACAGTCGGTTGTCAGATGAACGTTCTCGACAGCGAAATGGTTGTCGCCGCCTTGCGAAAACAAGGCTACAGCGTGACTAAAGATCCGATGTCAGCCGACGCAATCCTGTTCAACACTTGCTCCGTCCGCGAACACGCGGAAGAGAAAGCCTACAACAATTTGCTTCGGCTCAAACAATGGAAACTCGCCAACCCAGATCGAGTCATTGGGGTGATGGGCTGCATGGCTCAGAAGGACCAAGAAAAGGTATTCGACCGAGTTCCCTTCGTGGATCTCGTCGTCGGTCCAGGTCAACTGCATCGAATTCCAGAGCTGATCGAAAATGCCAAACAAGGTGACCGACATCAGCTCGCCGTGAGTCTCTCGCGACGTGACGGATCAGCCGACGAAATCAAGCGTTCTCACGAAACGTACGACCCGTTACGCGATCCGGAAATGCGTCCGACCCCTTTCCAAGCCTACCTGCGAATTCAAATCGGTTGCGATAAATTCTGCACGTATTGCATCGTCCCGATGACCCGGGGACCAGAACAAGGGCGATCCCCCGAGAGAATCGTCGAAGAAGCAAAAATCCTAGCTGCTCAAGGCGCAAAAGAAATTACGCTCCTCGGGCAAACCGTAAACTCCTACCGCTGGGTCGACGGCGAGAAAACCACCCGACTCGCCGACTTGCTCGAAATGCTCCATCCAATCGAAGGGCTCGAGCGAATCAAGTTCGTAACAAACTACCCGAAGGACATGACCCGCGGTTTGCTTGAAACCGTCCGTGATCTTCCAAAATGTATGCCTTACTTGCACGTCCCCGCGCAGAGCGGGTGCGATGCAATTCTCAAACGGATGAAGCGTGGGTACAGTGTTGCGGACTACTACGAGATGATGGATCGCATTTCAGAGATTCTCCCCGGCGCAGCCGTTTCTAGCGACTTCATCGTTGGCTTCTGCGGCGAGACCGAAGAGCAGTTCCAAGAAACCGTCGACATGGTCAAACGTTGTCGCTTCAAAAACAGCTTTATCTTCCAGTACAGTGTCCGCCCCGGGACGAAGGGTGCTGAACTCCTAGAAGACGACATACCGGAAGAAACAAAACACCGACGGAACCTAGATCTGCTTGAAGTCCAAAACCAAATCTCCCTCGAAGATAACCTTAAATTCCTAGGGACCACCGTGCCAATTTTGGTCGAAGGCCCAAGTAAGTGGTCGGTACGCAAAGGACAAACAGGTGAATTGCGACAGATGACCGGCAGAACCCCTTGCGATCGCATCGTCGTATGGGACGGGAACATGCGTCAAACCGGCGAGATCCTCCCGGTTCGCATTACTGATGCTTATGCTTTCACCATGCTTGGGAAAGTGGAAACCAACGAAGTAGTCGGCGCGCAAGCTACCGAGAGTGTTCCGGAACTGGTTCCACTGCTTCGGCCTTAGCATCCTTTCCCGCGAGCATTCTTTCTAGCGATCACTCTTCCTGCGAGCATGCTTTCTTACGGGCATGCTTCCTGCGAGCATGCTTTATCACGGCACTGGCAGTTCTACGGGATACTGCTGCTGCTTTTGATCTTCATTTTGATGGGATCTTGAATTGCTCGGCAGCTTCTGCAATGGCGTGCCGGAGAGTGGTGGCGTGATTCGAGCACCTGTGTGCTTGTGTGAAAAACGGTCTTGGTCAGGTGGCTTAAACCCTTTACCTAATCGTTGCAATCGTTACTGACGTCAAAGCCTTTGCGTTGAAACACCGAAAACGTTTCAAATTACCTGACCTACCTATTTT
>Ga0315899_10003668_pt1 | contig 16726 bp, 21 predicted proteins | sample LakEriMetagenome_2_FD_203518 | JGI IMG/M metagenome (GOLD analysis project Ga0315899, IMG submission 203518) | Freshwater fungal communities from buoy surface, Lake Erie, Ohio, United States - Buoy 4 MA112 | ecosystem: Environmental > Aquatic > Freshwater > Lake | place: USA: Lake Erie, Ohio... | reverse complement strand
TTGGGTTTGCGGGCTTCGCGGCTTTTCTTCTGTTGGCCCTTGGCCCTTGGCCATGGCATGTTCCCATCGGGCGAAATGCCCGCGTATGCCCTGCACCCTTGTGACGAAATTGTCAATTATGCAAAAATAATATCGAGAATTTGATGAGTGGAATGTTGAAATCGACGAAATAATTCCCATATCTAAAAGGCTACCAGCCAACACCGAAATACAAAAGTCTAAGTAAAACTGGAAAAAATTTCGACGCCACTGTTAGCCCCGTGCGCAAGTTGTCATATTCGGCTGCCCGTGCGGACACGAAAAGGAAGCATCATCATGACCCATTATGGCAAGATCAAGTCCTACGACACCGCAAAGGGCGCCGGGATGATTACGCCGGAAAAGGGCGGCGATGCCCTGCCGTTCGCCAAGGCCGATCTTCAGCAGCAGGCCGAAGTGCCCAAGGCTGACCAGCGCTATGGCTATGAAACCAAGCAGGGCGAAGGCGGCAAATCGCATGCCATCAATCTGCAGATGGAACAGGGCGCCAGCGACAGCAGCTCCAAGCAGCAGAGCTAAGCCCTAACCGGCCCACAAGCGGGGGCTTCCGGATGTCCGGAGGCCCCCGATTGCGTTTCCGCTTCCCGACACCAAAACAAGGCCTGCCCGATGGATCTCAACCAACTGCTCCACGACCACCAGATCGCCAAGGTCGACCACGCCCGCGCCGAAACGCGCGCCGAACGCGATGGCCATGCCGACACGCTGACGCTGCTGGCGACCCGCATCCGCACGATCCGCGAGGACGGCGGCGCCGATGTCGAAGCCGCGCCGTTTGTGGTGGGCGAGCCGGAAGCGGATTACTTCGAGCGCTAGGCGCGCAGGTCGAGGCGCTGTGACCCCCGCGACTTAGCCTTCGCTGGCCACGAAAAACGGAATCCGACTGGATTTAGCCGACTGCTCCCTGCCTTGGCTGTGAAATCCCGGCGGGCACCAACTTCTCGACTAGTGCTCGCAGTTCGCCCGGCGTAGTGTGCCCTGCGACAACCTCGTGGTAGCCAATACCCGCCTTGCGCAGCGCCTCTTTCTTGACCGCGTCGCGTGCGGCGACGCTGGGGCCAAGGTGGTGGCCGTTGCCCTGATATTCGAGCGCGTGCCTAACGCAGCACCGCTCATCCATCAGCGCAAAATCGACCCTTTTGGAATTGATTGCAAAGAACGCGTCCGTGTCCGGGCTGGCGAGGAATTCGCCTAGGCTCACCTGCGCCATCACCTGCCAAGCCGGATTGCGTGCGATCACCGCCTTATCAAGCGCGGCAAGCACGTTAGCCTCTGCCCGGTTAAGCAGCGCGCGTGCGGTGAACTCGGCGGTGCTGACGATCTTGAGCTGGTCGGCGGCGAAATCGGCTTCGGGAGCGGCTTTGCGCTCAGCAGGGTTGGCCGGCACAACCTTGCCCTTGCGCTTGGCGTCATTGCGTCCGCGCCAATAGGCCTTGCGCCGCTGCGCGTCGAAATGGCCTGTGATGCGTTCAACGCCGATCCCAATTGCCGCGCCTAACGCCAGCACGAGGAACAGCGACATAGGCCGATCAAGCAGGAAGTTGAGCGTTTCCATTGCGTAAGGATAAGTCATGAGCGTCGTAAAAGCGTAAAGCCCCCCACTCTACCACTCAACCCTACCCCCGCCCCAAGCCCACCAGCACCCGATCCAGCGCCTGCAAAAACCGCGACCTGTCCGCCTTGCTGAACGGCGCAGGGCCGCCGCTGATCCCGTCCATCCCTGCCCGCAGGTCGGCCATGATGGCGCGGGTGGCGATGGCTCCACCGATGCTGGCGGGGCTGAATTGCTCGCCATTATGTTTCAGCACCCGCGCGCCCGCCTTCAGGCAGCGTTCGGCCAGCAATATGTCGGCGGTGATCACCACTGACCGCGCAACCGCGGCCTCGGCGATCCAGTCGTCCGCCGCATCGAAGCTGTCCGACACCACCACGCGCTTAACCCTCGGGCTTTCGGGGATGCGGAAGGGTGCGTTGCTGACCACGCGCACTTCGGCGCGGAACCGCTCGGCGACGCGGTAGATCTCGTCCTTTACCGGGCAGGCGTCGGCGTCGATCAGGATGGTGAGGGGGTGCATCTTGCGGTTCTAGCCGAGCGGGCGGCCGGCGGTAAGGGGTGGAGAGGGGGTCTCGGGCCTTTCCTACTCCCGATCGCTTTGTCATGCTTGCCCGATAATCCAGCACTTCAATCGAAGCCTGCCTCAGCCCATAGCGATCCGCGCATCCGGCGGGCGCATGACGGGGGTGCTTTTTCGGTTCTGGACAGTGTCTCATGTGTCTCCAACACGGCGTGCGCGCCGTGCGATTAGGCGTTTGGAGGATTGCGTGCTATATCCTCCCTCGCTGACGTCGAAATTTGCGACGGACTTCGAAATTTGCGCTCCGCCGCTTGCCATCGGTTCATACCTCCGGCCCCGGCGTAAACCAGACGACGACTTCCTTTCATCGGACGATACGACGCACTACTCCTGCCTGCATTTCGCGGGCGGGCAAATGATTGTTCTTGAAAGGAACACCCTATGAGCAAGACCGGAACCGTGAAGTTCTTCAACACCGACAAGGGCTATGGCTTCATCCAGCCGGACGATGGTTCGTCGGACAGCTTCGTGCACATCACTGCCGTGCAGGCAGCGGGCATGCACAGCCTCGATAAGGACCAGCGCCTCAACTACGAACTCGAGCGTGGCCGCAATGGCAAGGAAAGCGCCGTGAACCTGTCGGCTGCAGACTAAGCGAATACCGGTAGGCAGGGCGCGGATTGCTGCGTCCTGCCTCCCACACTCCTGACGTCCCGAATCCCGCCTTCCCTCCTCTCCCGGCAGGACACCACCGATGGCTCAGACTTACGAATTCTACTGCGAACGCGCTGACGAAGCGGCGGCGCTCGCCGAGAAGGCGACGCTCGACAATGTGCGCGAGCGCGAACTGCGGTCGGAAAAGACCTGGCGCGGGCTCGCCGAGCAGGCGCGCAAGACCGCCGTGCAGCGGGTCAAGGCCGAGAACGAGCGCGCCGAGAAGCGCGCCGCCGAAGCCGAAGAGGCTGCCGAGCATGCCAACCGCGCGGCCGAGGCGTACTAGCTCCCGCTAATCCCGCATTCGCCGAGCAGCGCATCGATCTGCTTGGCCACCCCGAAGAATCCCGCCCTGGCATGCGGCCAGGTGGCCCGATCAAGGCTTCCGATTAGCGCGACCACGCGGCCCTCGGCGGCCAGCGCGGCCAGCTCCGGCGCCAGCGCATCGCGGGTCCATCCGGCGGGAAGATAGGGCACAGCGATGCGCTCAACTCCGGCCTGCGCCAACAGATCTGCAAGCGGCTCGCCCACCCGCCATTCGATTGCCCGGCACCCAAACGCTGCCGCCGCTTCGGCCAATCCTGACGCCATTGCCGCTTGTGTAAAGCGCGCGGCTGGCATCCCGACCGGTCCCGGCGACCGCGCCTCGCTGCGGCTCGCACCGATCACCAGCGCGGGTGCAGCGGGCAGGCTAAGCGGGACATGATGCGCGGCCTCATCGTGCAGCAGCAGCGCGAAGGGCCGGGCGAGGTCTGCGGTGCTGACCAGCGGCGGGAGATCGGGCAGGCGGCGCGGGACTTCGTGCGCCTCCTCGAGCGGTGCGGCATCCTCGGCCAACCCCGCGGCCGCAAGCGCGCCTCCGGGCCGACCTGCGGTGTAGCGGGCGATATTGTCGGCCCGGGCGAGGTAATGCTTACCCTTGGTATGCAGCCCCGCGACCCAGCGCCACGAGAGCGTGTTCGAGGCCGCGTCGCCGTCCGTCAGATGCCGCAAGAAGAAATCTGCGCCCAGCTGCCAGTCGAGCTTCAGCGTGAAGATCCAGATGCTCGCAAACCACATGCGGGCGTGATTGTGGAGGTAGCCGGTGTCTTGCAACTCGCGCGCCCACACATCAATGGCTGCAATTCCGGTGCGGCCCCCGGTCGCCTGCCTGTAAGCGGCGGCGAGACCGGCATTGCGCTCCACCGCCGCCAGCGCCGCGTCGCGGCCCGTGCAGTAATCCGCCCAGATCGCGGGGCGCTGTTCGAGATAGCCCTTGAAGTAGAGCCTCCAGAACACCTCGGCAATGAACTTTTCTGCAGCGCGCGGGCTATGCTGCGAAAGCACCGCCTCCAGCACTTCAGGCGCACTGATCACCCCGGCGTGGAACCACGGCGACAATTGGCTGACATTGCCGCGCCCGCCGTCTGCGGGCCCGTCATCGGCATTGCGGGTCTCGGTATAGCCCCGGCCGGCGGCGGGGACAAACTGGGCGAGGCGGGCCAGCGCGGCCTCGCGGGTCGGGGTAAACTCCATGCGCGCCAAACCTCTTGGCCCCCGCATGGTTCCGCCCTATCCTCGGTGCCCGAGGAGATATTGCTATGCCCCGCCGCCATCTGTCCTTTGCCGCGCTGCTGCTGGTCGGCTGCACCTCGAGCAATGATGCGATCGATCCGGGCGGCAAGACCTTCGATGCGGTTGCTCCCGAGGAAGTCGTCACGCTCACCGGCACCGAACCCTTCTGGAACCTGCGCATCGCAGGCGCTGCTGCGACCTGGACCACGCCGGAAAACCAGCCGGACGGCACGCGGTTTGCCGTCACCCGCTTTACCGGGAACAACGGGCTGGGCTTTTCCGGCACGCTTGATGGAAAGGCGCTCACCGCCACGCTCACCCCGGGCGACTGCAATGACGGCATGAGCGACCGGCGCTTCCCCTTCGTTGCCACTATCGCTTTGGGCGGGGAGACATTGCAGGGCTGCGGCTATACTGACCGGCAGAAGTTCACCGGCGACAAGGCGCCCTGAAGCGGCGCGGCAACAGGGGAGTGACACGATGACCATGACCGGAGGCTGCCTGTGCGGGGCAGTGCGCTATACCTGCGATTCTGATCCGCTGCTGTGCGTCACCTGCCATTGCAAGAACTGCCAGCGGCAGGCGGGCAGCAGCCTGTCGGTGATCGTCGGCGTGCCCGAGACGGCCGTGGCTTTCGACGGCGAGCTCACCACCTACAACGACACCGGCGATAGCGGCGCGACCGTGCGGCGGCAGTTCTGCGGCACTTGCGGATCGCCCGTGTTTACCCGCGTCGACAGCCCGCCGGGGATGATGTTCATCAAGGCCGGGACGCTGGACGATACCAGCATCCTCAAGCCCGCCTTTCACTGCTACACCAAGAGCAAGCAGGACTGGGTCGATCTCGGGGAGATTCCGGGCTTCGAGACAGTGCCGCAGGGGCTCTAGACGCTCGAACAGGCGCTAGAAGAGTCCCGGGATCTCGAACTGCCCCGCACGCGGACGTTCTGGCATGAGCGGCTGGCGCTCGGGCAAATCGGGGTTTGCACGCTGCGCAATGTCGCCCTTGGCATCGCCCGCAATCGCCGTGCACGAGCGGCCCGCGAGGAAATCGAGCGCGGTGCGGATCGAGGCCTCGCCCGGATCGCCGAGCGGGCGGGTGATGTCGTCACCTGCGCGGCACGTATTGGGAACCACGCTGGCAAGCCCGGTGAAATATTCGCCCTGACCCGCGGCGTTGACCGTCTGGAACGTCACCGCGCGGACCCGCAGATCGCAGGCCGCCAGATCGAAGCCGAACTGGCCGACCGGCTTGCCGAAGGTGTTGCCGCCCACCAGCGCCATATTCGTGCCGAGATAGGGGATCAGCGAATTGGTGACGAGCTCGCTCGCGGAGGCGCTGGCATCGGTGGTGATCACCGCGATCCTGGTGGGGGCAATTGCGTTGGCTTCGTTACGGAACGCGCGGGTTGTATTCTCGGACGATTTGGAGGCGCGCAGCACGGTGCGGCTCCACACCTGTCCGGTGCGCCCGGAGCCCAGCAGGTCGCCAAAAATGTCCGCCACATCGACCAACCCGCCGCCATTATAGCGCAGATCGATAATCACCTCGGTCACGCCCTGCGCGCGGAACTGGCCGAAGGCGGTGCGCAGCTGGTTCGATGCGTCAGCAATGATGAAGGTGCGCAGGTTGATATAGCCGACCCGCTTGCCGCCATCATTGAGCACCACCGCGCCATAGCGGTCCGACACCGGATCGAGCGCGAAGTCGGTCTTGGTGATGCTGCGCTCGATCGTTGCGCCGCCCGGCTGGACAAAGCGCAGCACGCGGGTCGTGCCCGCGGTCGAGGGGCCGAGCGCATTGACCACGGCCTGCGGGCCGCCGCTCTGCATCAGGCTGGACACGCTCTGGAGGTTGGCCGCAGAGGTGCCGATCGCGATGATCTCGCTGCCCCGGTCAAGCCCGGCGGCAAGGCCGTTCGCGCCCTCGAACGCCTCGGTGACGAACACCCGGTTTGCCGCCGTGTTATAGAACAGGCGGATGCCGAAGCCCGCGCTGGAACCTGAATTGATCAGCGCGTTCTCCTCGGCAATCGAGGTGGCGAAGGTGAAGAAGCGGTCCCGGTTCTGCGCCCGCGCCGGGGCGACCCGCGCATCGAGATAGGATTGCAGATCGTTGAAGCTGGCCGGATTGGCGGTCGCGAGCAGATTGGGGAACAGGTACCATTCGTTGAGCACTGAATCGGCAAAGTCCTGCTGCGCGCGCAGGGTGCAGGCCGAGCCGGTGGGCGTTGGGGTCGGCGTCGGCGTCGGCGTCGGCGTCGGCCCGCCTGCGACCGGCGGGGTCGATGATCCGCCCCCACCACAGGCGACAAGGGCGCAGGCAAGAATGGTGCTGAGCGCGGTGCGGGCGGGGTTCATGGCGGGTGCGACTCCGGCGGGAAAAGAGGGGCGGGGACTGGTTGTGCCGGGGGTTTCCGGCGCGGAGCATGAATGCAATGTCTTGGCCTCAAGGGCAATAAGCAGCACTGCGGCTGCCTCAAAAAGACCAAATCTGTGCTGTTTTTGCCTGCTTTTGCTGGGTTTTCCTCAGAATCCGGCGAAAACAGGGCTTGTCAGTCTCGTTTCTCGGCCACGAAGGGACTAGCAGATGGACGATGCAACGACAGAATCATGACTGAATTTCCGGCCTGGCTTGCCCCTCACGTGCCTGTTCCCGCGCGCCATCCCGGCCTTGCGGTGGCGGCGCTTGGCGCGGCGCAGGCGCTGGGGCGCAGCGGGTTTGCGCTGACCAGCCCGGCGTTTGCTGCGGGCGAGGAACTGGACGGCAGCTTCACCGCTGCCGAGGAAGATTCGGTCGCGCCGCCGCTCGAATGGAGCGCGCCGCCCGCAGGATCACAGGAACTGGTCATCGTGGTCGAGGAAGCTTCGGCCAAAACCGCCGAGCCGGCGTGCCACTGGCTGGTGTGGGGCCTGCCAGCAAAAGCCGGCAAGCTGCTCGAGGGCGAGGTTCCGCCGCGCACCGGCAAGAACGCCGCGCGGAATTCCGATTGGCTGCTGCCCGATGCGCCTGCGGGGGAGACGCGCCACTACCTGTTCCAGATTTTCGCCACCGACCTGCCGCTCGTGCTGATGCCGGGTGCAAGCCGGGCGGAACTGCTCGCATCATTGCAAGGGACGATTACCGCCTGCGCAGTGCTCCACGCCTCCTTCACGGGCGGTCTGGACGATGATGCGGACTGGGATGACGAGGATATTTAAGTTTCCTGCCACAATGACAAGGGAGTAGAAGATGGCTGGTACAACCAACGCACTGCAGAAGCCGGTGACGCTTTCGGGTGATCTCGAAGCCGTGATTGGCAAGGGTCCGATGACCCGCGCCCAGGTGACCTCGAAGGTGTGGGAATACATCAAGGCGAATAGCCTGCAGGACACCAAGGACAAGCGCCAGATCAATCCCGATGCCAAGCTCGGCGCGGTGATCGGCAAGGACCAGATCTCGATGTTCAAGATGACCGCTGCGGTCTCGAAGCATCTGAGCTGAGATTGACGTCCCGCCGCAAGGCGGGATGCCGGAAAAGCGGCGCGCGGCCTGTTACAGGTCGCGCGCTGTTTTGTTTGTCCGGCTGACCCACACAGCCAGCCAGATGATCACCGGCTGCGCGATCACGCGCGGCACGTGATAGGCAAGGCCGAGGCCGCCGTCGGGCTTGGCCATGTCGAGGATGAAGTGGTTGATATTGGCCGGCCACACGCACAGCGCATAGAGCGCAAGGCCCCAGCCCGCCGCCTCGCGCAGCCGCGCCGAGAGCGGCTGCACTAGCCCGATCGCGCCGAGGATTTCAGCGACGCCGGTGAGCAGCACCACGGCCTCGGGGGCGGGCACCCATGCGGGCATGATGGTGAGGAACGGTGCGGGACGGATGAGGTGGATCACCCCGGCAAACGCATAGAACGCCGCGAGCACCCAGCGCAGGATCAGGCGGATCATTGGCGCTCTCCGGTTCCGGGCTCCCAGCCCGGCGCGGCAAGCCGGAAGCTGGCAAAATCGAACCCCGGCACCACCACGCAGGAGACAAGGCTATAGCCGAAGCGTGCCTCGCCGAAAGAGCGCGCGGCCTGCCATTCGCCGGGTGCGACCAGCCCCTGCAACGCCTGCCCCGCAGCCACATCGCTCCCGAGGATCACCGATCGCGCTGGCCCGGCATCATCCGCCGCAAGCCGCAATTCGAGCGGATCGCCCGCCTGCCACAGCCATAGCTCGGCGGCATCCACCGTGTGCCAGTGCGAGGCCTCGGCCGCCCTGAGCAGGAAGATGATCGCGGTGCCCTGTGCCCGCCCGTCCGGCCCGGGCTCGCCCCGCCACGTCTCGCGATACCACCCGCCTTCGGGATGGGCGGCAAGGCCCAATTGTTCGATCAGTGCGCCCGCGCTATCACCCATGGTTTAAGTCCTCGCCCGTATGTCCGGGCGCTCTAGCTTCGGGAGCTACCTCCATGCAACTGCCCGCCACCTCGCGCCTTGCCCTTGCTGCCGTGCTGCTGCTGGCGAGCCCGCTCGCCGCACAAAATGCCGCTGCCGACGCTGCCGCCACCGCCACGGCCAACGCCGCGCTCGAAGCCGCACCGGTGTTCGACGGGCATAATGACGTCCCCAACCAGCTGCGTGACCGTGTCGCCAACCAGATCAACACCTTCGATTTCGAGGACACCACCCACACCGGCCCTGTCCATCCGCAGGGCAGCGTGATGCAGACCGATCTCGCGCGCCTCAAGCAGGGCAAGGTCGGGGCGCAATTCTGGTCGGTCTATGTCCCCTCCAACCCCGACGAGGCCGAGGCGGTGCAGCAGGTGATCGAGCAGATCGACGTCACCCGCCGCCTGATCGCGCGCTATCCGCAAGGCTTGCGCTTCGCCACCACCGCCGACGAGGTCGAGCGCGCGATGGCCGAGGGCAGGGTGGCCTCGCTGCTGGGCATGGAAGGCGGCCATTCGATCGGATCGAGCCTTGGCGTGCTGCGCCAGCTCCACGCGCTGGGCGCGCGCTACATGACGCTCACCCACAACAGCAACATCCCCTGGGCCGATGCCGCGACCGATACGCCCAGACATGACGGCCTCAGCCCCTTCGGGATGGACGTTGTGCGCGAGATGAACCGCATCGGCATGCTGGTCGATCTCAGCCACGTCAGCGAAGCGACGATGATGGACACGCTCGATGTGGCAAAGGCGCCGGTGATCTTCAGCCATTCGGGCGCGCGCGGCGTGACTGGGCATCCGCGCAATGTGCCGGACCCGGTGCTCGCGCGGCTGCCGGCGAACGGCGGGGTGGTGATGGTCGTCGCGCTCCCGCGCTTCATCAACGAGGGTCTGCGCCAGTGGGGTGCGAAGCGGGCGGGCGAGGAAGCGCGGCTCAAGGGGCTGTGGCAGGGCCAGCCCGCGAAGGTCACAGAGGGCCTTGCTGCATGGGACAAGGCCAACCCCGAGCCCAAGGCGACGATCAAGGACATGGCTGACCATATCGACCATATCCGCAAAGTCGCGGGCGTCGAGCATATCGGCATCGGCGGGGATTTTGACGGGATGCCGTCAGGCCCGGTCGGGTTCGAGGATGTGCGCGGCTATCCGCTGCTGTTCGCCGAATTGGCAAAGCGCGGCTATTCACAGGCTGAGCTGGAAATGATCGCGAGCCGCAATGTGCTCAGGGTCATGCGCGCAGCTGAGGCCTATGCCGCCAGCGTGGCTGACACGGCTCCGATCGAGACGCTGATCAGCCCCAAATCGCCGGAATGATCCACACGCCGCTCATGGCGATGACTGTGAGCGCGAGGCTGAAGCCCAGCACATAGCGCAGACCCGTGTTGGTGACAGCGCCGCGCGCGTCGTCCTCGTCGATGCGGATCACGTCATTCTGATCGGCCATGGGTGCTCTCCGTGTTTTGTTTTGACGCAACGGAAATACCTTCCGTTACGTAAACCAACGGAGTGGCCGATGATTGGTTCCCGAACGCTCTTTGTGGTCGCGCTTCCCGAGCCGCCGGACGCGGGGCGCCCGGCTGGAAACGTTCAGTCTCTGAGCAGCTCGTTGATCCCGGTCTTGGAGCGGGTTTGCGCGTCCACGGTCTTGACGATCACCGCGCAGTAGAGGCTCGGGCCGATCGTCCCGTCGGGCAGCGGCTTGCCCGGCAGCGAGCCGGGGACGACCACCGCATAGGGCGGCACGGCGCCCATGTGCACTTCGCCGGTGGCGCGATCCACGATCTTGGTCGAGGCGCCGAGATAGACGCCCATCGAGAGCACCGCGCCTTCGCCCACGCGCACACCCTCGGCCACTTCCGCGCGCGCGCCGATGAAGGCGCCGTCGCTGATGATGACGGGTTCGGCCTGCAGCGGTTCAAGCACGCCGCCGATCCCCGCGCCGCCCGAGATGTGGACATTCGCGCCAATCTGCGCGCAGGAGCCGACCGTGGCCCAGGTATCGATCATGGTGTTTTCGCCGACGTAAGCGCCGATGTTGACGAAGCTCGGCATCAGCACCGCGCCCTTGGAAATATGCGCGCCGCGCCGCACCACCGCGCCGGGCACCACGCGGAACCCGCCCGCGCGGAACTCGTCCTCGCCCCAGGTGGCAAACTTCAAAGGCACCTTGTCATAGGCCGGGGCGCTCGCCGCACCGCCATCGACCACGGCGTTATCGTTGAGGCGGAAGCTCAGGAGCACCGCCTTTTTGAGCCATTGGTTGACCTGCCATCCGCCGATCCCGTCGGGCGCGGCCACGCGCGCCGCGCCGCTATCGAGCAGCGCCAGCGCCGCTTCGACAGCTTCGCCCACCGGATGGCCGGGGGTAACCGAAGCGCGGTCGTCCCAGGCGGCTTCGATGGCGGTGATGAGGGCTTCGGTCATGGGCGTGCTCCGGCGGTCAAATGTCCGAAGTGCGCCTAGCGGCCCTTGCGATAGGCGGCAAGCGTTACGCGGGCATTCCCGCCGCCAACGCGAACTCATAGGCCCGCTCGGCCAGCGGCCGCACGCGGTCGCTCATCGCCTGCGCGTGGGCGCTTGAGGCGGTGCCGTCGATTACGCGCTTCTTGATGCCCTGCATGATGCCTGCGAGCCGGAACAGGTTGTACGAGAAATACCAGTCCATCGGCGGCACAGGGAAGCCGGTGCGCGCCACATAGCGTTCCACCGCCTCTTCCTGCGATGGAATGCCGAGCGCAGCGATATCCAGCCCCAGCAGCCCCGCGCGGCCATCGGCGGGGTTGTGCCAGTTGAGCATGAGGTAGCTGAAATCGGCGATCGGATCGCCCAGCGTCGAGAGTTCCCAGTCGAGCACCGCGATGATCCGGCTTTCTGTCTTGTGGAAGATCACATTGTCGAGCCGGTAGTCGCCGTGCACCACCGACGAGCCATGCTGCGGCGGGATGGTTTGCGGCAGCCATTCGATCAGCCGCTCCATCTCGGGCATCAGCTCGGTCTCGGAGAGCTTGTACTGCTTGGTCCAGCGCCCAATCTGGCGCGCGCAGTAATCGGTCGGCTTGCCGTAATCGCCAAGCCCGATGCGGTCGGGCTGGTTCAAGTGCAGATCGGCCATGGTGTCGATCAGCGCGTGATAGAGTTCGCGGCGTTCGGCGGGTTCCATGCCCGGCAGCGCGCCGTTCCAGAGCGAGCGGCCGTCGGCCATGCTCATCACGAAGAACTTCGACCCGATGACTTCGGCGTCTTCGCACAAGCCATAGGTGCGCGGCACGGGAAAGCCGGTGGGGAACAGCCCCGTCATCGCGGTGTATTCGCGGTCCACCGCATGGGCGGATGGCAGCAGGTTGCCGAACGGCTGGCGGCGCAGAACGTAGCGCGTTTCGGGCGTGTCGATCCGGTAGGTCGGGTTCGACTGGCCGCCCTTGAACTTGGTGTAGCTGATCGGGCCTGCGAAGCCTTCGACATTGGCTTCGAACCACGCGGTCAGCGCTGCCAGATCGAGCGCGTCCTTATCGGTCACGGCGACCGTGCCGACCATTTCCTTGTCGAAATCAATGTCCATCAGTCGAACACCACCACGGTGCGCGCGGAATGGCCGGCGCGCATGGTATTGAAGCCCTCGTTGACCGCTTCGAGCGAAATCCGCTCGGCGATGATCGTGTCAAGATCGAGCAGGCCCCTGAGGTAGAAATCGACAAGGCGCGGCAGATCGACGGGGAAGTGGTTCATCCCCATCAGCGCTCCCATCAGCTTCTTGCCGCCGAGGAGGTCAAAGGCGGACAGGCCGACCTTGCAGTCCAAGGGCATCATCCCGAGGATCACCGCGGTGCCGCCGCGGCGCAGTGATGCGACCGCAAGATCGGCCGAAGCCTGCCGTCCGACCGCCTCGATCCCCCAGTCCACCCCGCCGCCCGAGATCACGAGGATCTGCTCGGCGGCATCGGGATCGAGCGCGTCGAGGGTGTGGGTCGCGCCCAGAACTTCGGCCAGCGCGCGCTTTTCGGGCAGCGGATCGGCGGCGATGATCTTGCTCGCTCCGGCGATCTTGGCGGCGTTGATGACCGCCAGGCCCACCCCGCCGCAGCCGACCACCAGCACGCTCTCGCCCGGGGTCACCTTGCAGGCGTTGAAGATCGTCCCCGCGCCGGTCGTCACCGCGCAGCCGAGCAGCGCCGCGCGGTCGAAGGGCATATCCTTGTCGATCGCAACGCAGGCGTGTTCGTGGATCAGCATCTGTTCGCTCAATGCCGAAAGGTTGAGCATCTGGCCCACCGGCGAACCATCGGCAAAGGCGATGCGCGAGGCTTCGCCCTTGGCACGGCGGGTGTCGCCGCCAAGGCACAGCGCCATGCGGCCGGTGACGCAGAACTCGCAGTGCCCGCAGAAGGCCGAAAGGCAGGACACCACATGATCGCCCGGCTTGACCGTGCGCACTTCCGAGCCGACCGCGCGCACGATCCCCGCCGCCTCGTGCCCCGGGATCGCCGGGAGCGCGTGGGGGTAATGCCCGTCGATAAAGTGCAGGTCCGAGTGGCAGAGACCGCAGGCTTTGGTGTCGATCAACACCTCGTGCGGGCCGGGCGCGGCATAGGTCACCTCGGCGATGCGAAGGCCTTGGCCGGGTGCTTCAAGTATGGCGGCTTTTGCCATGAGTTATACTTTCCGTTCGGTTCGAGCGCAGTCGAGAACCGTTCGTGTCGATGTGTCTCGACTACGCTCGACACGAACGGTGTTGAGGTGATCCGCTTAGCGCGCCACGCCCATGTCGCCCGAACTGTAGCTCTGGGTTTGATTGACGACGCGCCCGTGATCGCCGCGCAGGGCGTTGGCGGTCGGGCCGGGACGCGGCGCGTGCTTGGCGAACTCCATGTGCGCGATCGAGCGGGCGTGGACTTCGTCCGGCCCGTCGGCGAGCCGCAGGGTGCGCTGGTTGGCATAAGAGCGGGCGAGGCCAAAGTCGTCGGACACACCGCCGCCGCCATGCGCCTGGATCGCATCGTCGATGATCCGCAGCGCCATGTTGGGGGCCTGCACCTTGATCATCGCGATTTCCTGCTTGGCCGCCTTGTTGCCGACCTTGTCCATCATGTCGGCCGCCTTGAGGCAGAGCAGACGGGTCATGTCGATATCGATGCGGGCACGCGCGACGCGCTCTTCCCAGACCGAGTGCTTGTAGACCGGCTTGCCGAAAGCCTCACGCTCCTGCAGGCGGCGGCACATCTTTTCGAGCGCTTCTTCGGCGGCGCCGATGGTGCGCATGCAGTGGTGGATGCGGCCCGGCCCGAGGCGGCCCTGCGCGATCTCGAAACCGCGCCCTTCGCCGAGCAGGATGTTGTCCGCCGGCACGCGGACATTGACCATCTCGACTTCCATGTGGCCGTGCGGCGCATCGTCATAGCCGAACACGGGCAGGTGGCGAAGGATGTTCACGCCGGGCGTGTTGATCGGCATCAGGATCTGCGACTGCTGCGCGTGGCGCTGGGCATCGGGATTGGTCTTGCCCATCACGATCGCGATCTTGCAGCGCGGATCGCCGAGGCCCGAAGACCACCACTTGCGCCCGTTGATCACATAATGATCGCCGTCGCGCTCGATCCGGGTCTCGATGTTGGTGGCATCTGAGGATGCGGTGTTCGGCTCGGTCATCAGGAAGGCCGAACGGATCTCGCCGTTCATCAGCGGCCGCAGCCAGGCCTCCTTGTGTTCGCGGGTGCCATAGCGGAAGAACACCTCCATGTTGCCGGTATCGGGCGCCGAGCAGTTGAACACTTCACTCGCCCAGCCGATGCGTCCCATTTCTTCGGCGCACATCGCATATTCGAGATTGGTGAGACCCGGGCCTTCGAACTCGAACGTGTCGTCGACATGGTGGTGGCTGTCATTGCGCGGCGGCATGAACAGGTTCCAGATGCCGGCAGCCTTGGCCTTGGCCTTGGTTTCCTCGACGATGGGAAGCACCTTCCAGCGCTCGCCCTCGTGCTCCTGTTGGTCATAGACCGCCATGTTGGGGCGCACATGCGCCTCGATGAAATCGCGCACGCGATTGCGCCAATAGAGCTGGCGTTCGGTGGGTTCGAAATCCATGGGGGTCTTCCTCTCTCGTCCTTGAATGCAATTAAATCTTCGGCAAATCCTTAGCGAATCTGCGGTCGACCGTGGCAGAGCCTCGTGCCCCCGCCAAGCTCTCATTTATGGTGCCGCACTGGTCGCCCGGAGCCTTGCCGCGATGCGTTCCTCGTGGTCGGCGCGGCTGATGGGGAAGCGCGCGAGCCAGAAGGCCGCCGTCACCGCCAGCACGGTCGCGACCACCAAGTAAGCGATCGCAAGATTGCGCACCACCTCGGTCGCGACGTCCGCTTGCGCTGTGCCGGGCGCAAGGCCAACGATGTCAACAATCAAGCTGGTCAGCAGAATGCCCCCGCCCGTCGCCGTCTTTGTTACCAGCCAGTTGCCGGCATAAAACGTCCCCTCGGCACGCTTGCCCGTGCGCTCCTCATAGGCTTCGACAATCTCTGCGACCATCGAGGTGGCCGAAATGACCGTTACCACACCGGCGGTGTTGGCCGCGACCATGAAACCCATGAACAGCGCGGTCGACAACACCGATCCTGTGGTCGGCCAAAGGCCTGCGAGGAGCAACAGATAGGGCGTGGCAGCAATCGCCAGTGTGACTAGCGATCCGGCAGCGCCGCTGATCGGCTTGCCAAAACGGCGGTGGAGCGGGCCGACGATGAGAAACATCGCCACCACCGATAAACCAAGCGCCACCGGGTAGAGTTTGAACGCCAGCTCGCTGAACTGCCAGACATAGCGGGTCACATAAAGCGTGATCGACAAAGCTAGCCCAGAGCTGACATGGGCCGCCAGCGCGCCGCACGCGAAAATCACGAAGGCGCGTTCGCGGAAGGCATCGAAAATCTCGGCAAAGGCGGCGGTCAGCGAAAATGGCGGCGGGGCATGGTCGGGCAAGCGCGCGAGATATTGGTGTTGGCCCAAGGCCGAACCGATCACCGAAACCAGAATCACCACCGCGCCGACCATTCCGAACTGGGCGTAGCCCTCGGGTTGCAATTGCGATTCCGGAGTGGGCAGGAACACCGTGAAGGCCAGCACCGACATCGCCAACCCGCCCATCCAGCCCGACAGGTACCGATACCGGAACAGCGTCGTGCGCTCGACATAGTCACCGGTGATTTCAGGCACCATGCTAACCGAGGGCACCTCGCAGGCCGACAGCAGCAGCCGCACGCCGACGGCCAGAGCGACGATTTCCCAGAATGTCGGCACGCCGGTGAAGGGCGGCGACCACAAGAGCGTCCAGGCCATCGCCAGCGGCACCGGCGCGATATAGAGCCAGGGCAGGCGGCGGCCCCAGCGGGTATAGGTGCGATCGCACAAGTGTCCGATCAGCGGATCGGCGATCGCATCGATCACCAGCGCGGTCGCCAGCGCCGCGCCGACGATCCCGGCATCCACGCCCAGCACCAAATTGTAGAACGGCAGCAGGAAGAACGAAAAACCGCCATCCTTGACCCCGAAGGCCACCGCGCCAAACCCGTGCATCAGCTTGAGCCTGCCCGGAAGCGGCCCAGCGATCATGGTCATCCGTGTGCGCCCCCGCGCTTGAGAATTCCGGCCAATTTCTCTCTCCCTTTTTCGATTGCGAACCTAGCCCGATTGCGCGCCCCGTCAATCGCGCAGCCGCTGACGCTACGGCATCGCGCGGGCATCATGGTCAATACGAAGAGCGCTTGCAGGGCCTGCGCAAATGCCACTAACGTAACCGTCAAGTGAGAGGCTTATGAGAGGAGAGTCGGCTGTGGCTGACCTGGAAACATTCCGTGCCGAAACCCGTGCGTGGCTTGAGGCGAATTGCCCGGCCGAAATGCGCGAACCCGTGCGTGACGAGGACGACATCGACTGGGGCGG
>Ga0315899_10003666_pt1 | contig 16735 bp, 14 predicted proteins | sample LakEriMetagenome_2_FD_203518 | JGI IMG/M metagenome (GOLD analysis project Ga0315899, IMG submission 203518) | Freshwater fungal communities from buoy surface, Lake Erie, Ohio, United States - Buoy 4 MA112 | ecosystem: Environmental > Aquatic > Freshwater > Lake | place: USA: Lake Erie, Ohio... | reverse complement strand
AACTCGACCGCTTTTTGATGCGGATTTCGCTCGGGTACCCGTCGCCTGATGATGAGGCGCGCATCTTGTTGAAGCAGCCCGCGCGTACGGCGCTCCCCGATCTCAAGCCTGCGATGACGAAGGATGAAGTGGTCGCCGCGCAACTCGAAGTGGATCGCGTTCGCATGGCGCAAGAGCTCGTCGATTACATCATCGCGATCGCGACGGCCACGCGAAACAGCGAAGACCTCCAAGTTGGAATCTCGCCGCGTGGAGCGCTCGCGCTTGCTGCCGCCGCGCGTGCGACGGCGTACATCTCGGGTCGTGATTACTGTGTGCCTGACGACATTGTTTCGAATGTCCTCGTCGTGTGTGCGCACCGCGTGATTAGTCGCACCTACATGCATCAAGGCGACACGATGACAACGCGGCGCATCATGCAGCGCGTTCTTGAGAGTGTGCCAAGCCCAGTGTGAGCGCGCGACGAAAACGCGAGGATTTCCGCATGAAACGCGCAGTTGTCCTTCTTTCCGGCGGCCTCGATAGCGCGACGGTACTCGCGTGGATGCGTCGTGAAGGCTACGCATGTCATGCGTTGAGCTTCCGCTATGGCCAGCGTCACGAGATCGAACTTGCGCGCGCGGCAGAACTCGCGCACTCGCTCGGAGCGGTCGAGCATAAGGTCGCTGAGATTGACTTGCGCGCCTTTGGCGGAAGTGCGCTCACTGCAGATATTGATGTTCCGAAAGATCGCGCAGACGGCGAGATTTCGAGCGGAGTTCCCATCACATATGTTCCGGCGCGCAACACGATTTTCCTCGCATTTGCGCTTGCCTACGCCGAAACGATTCGGTCGAGTGACATCGCGATCGGCGTGAATGCGATTGACTATTCAGGCTATCCCGATTGCCGACCCGAGTTCATCGCGTCCTTCGAGCGTCTTGCGAATCTGGCGACTGCCGCTGCGACCGAAGACGGCGCACGCTTCAAGATCCACACGCCGCTCCAAATGCTGTCGAAGGCGGGCATCGTTCGCCTGGCCGTCGAACTCGGCGTCCCTGTTGGTCGCACGCTCTCCTGCTACGACCCGCTGCCCAATGGCACTCCGTGTGGCCACTGTGATGCGTGCATTCTCCGTCGCAAGGGTTTCGCAGAAGCTGGCATCGTCGATGGCGGGTGAGTGCGGGTTCTAAGCGGGCAAGGCGCGTGGCTTAGACATGCTGCGCGCCTTTGATCGAAACATCACGCCACGGTGCGAGCTCGAGTCGCGGCGTCTATCCGCGGAAGCGGGTGTTTCCAGCTTCAACTGATGCGGCCCTGTATCGATGGGGCCTCGTGCCGATATGGAATCTACGGAGCTGGTCTTTTCAGTCACTTGAGAAACTGCGGGCCGCTTTGGTACTGAGAATCGGTAAGATTCAATACTCAGGTTCGAAAGCACTCAAATTCAAAAGCACTCAGACTCATGAGCCGTCGGGTTCATTCTGTCGCATCACTTCACTCCAGCGTTTAAACAATTCCGCGGGCTTGCTGCGGCAGGCCTTGCTCTTGAGGAGGAGCTCGTGACTGAAGAAAAATCCAATTCTGGCCAAGTTGAATCCCGTGGACCGGCCGCGGACGCACCACCAAGGTTCCAGTCGGACCAGGTGCTGCCTCTCTCGCACAATGTTGTGCCTCCCTCGGCGCAGAGATACTGGATTGGGGTGCTCGCGGTTGTGTGTGCAGTTGGAATCTTTGGGTACTGGCTCGGAAGTCAGGATGAAAATGAACCCGAGGGTGGTGCCGTCCGCGGTGACGGCCTTTCTGCTGAACACTCGCGCTTGACCACAGTTTCCATGGCTGGCCGCTGGGTGGAATCAGACATGCTTGTGGACGACAGTCAGCAGTGGACCGGGTCTGGCGTCATCATCGACGAAGACGCAGATGACCTGATCATCATGACGAACAGTCACTGCATCGCGTTGCCGAGCATCGTGTCGGGGCAACCTGAGACGCCGGATATCAAGAGTTACGAGTTTGCCGTTGTGTTTGCAGGCAGTAATCAACCCCGACGGGTGACGAGATTCGCTGAGACACAGGCAGGCGGTTTAGATCTTGCGCTCCTGCGTGTCGCGCGAGGCGATCTGCGTCGTGGCACGGACTATGAGATCGCGCCGATTGCAAAGCGTTCTTTTGCCACGCAAGGTCAAGAGACGGTGGCGATTGGAGCTCCGCTTGGGCTGCGGAATACAGAGACATACGGTCGTGTCAGCGCGATACGTTCGGCTGTCGAAATGGGTGGTTTTAGCGTTCTTCAAACCGATGCAGCCGTCAATCCAGGGAACTCTGGCGGTCCGCTTTTTGTGGTGGTGGATGGCCGTCGATTTCTTGTGGCGATCACCACTTTCGGATTCAGCGGCGCCGAGAATCTCAATTTCGCCTACTTCGCTGACGAGTACGGTGCGCGGAATTGGGAGTGGTTCGATGCAAATCCCGCTGGCGTTGTGAAGGCGTTGCGTCAGATTTATAACTTTGAGGCAGTAGAGGTGCGCTAATGCAAGGCAATTCCGAACGACACGCAGGACCTGTGAGAACCCGTGGTTCGAAAGGCAAGATTTCCCCGACGGCATTGATTTCGCTGGTCACCGCTCCTGTAATAGCCATTGCGGTGGTTGTGGTTGTTGCGAGAAACATGGGTGGAGGCACGACAATCGTCGCTCCCACATATCGACCCAAGGCCACGATGGAGCTGCGGTGGAGTGAAACGAATTTCTTGAATTCAGACGACCGTCGCGCCGTTGAGGGCGTCGTCGAAGGTGTTCAAGGAGACCAACTGTTCATTCGTGCGGCACGGGAATCACTCGGTTGGGCGGCGATCAAATCAGAGCTCGGCCATTGGCCTCCGAAACTTCCTGGCATGACGGGCGGTGTAAATACCTATTCGATCGAACTCACCTCGCTTGGAGGGGAGACGCTCGCCCTGCAAGTTGATCGCATTCTTCTCAGCGCAGCGGGTACGGATGTGCTTCTGCGCGTTTCTCTCAGCCGAGGTGAGCCGCCGAGCACCAAAATGTTCCCCGCCGTTTCGCTTGAAGGTTGGAGCCGCGATGTCGCGGCGAGTCCAGAGGGATTGCAGTCCCTACAGCCCGATGATGTGCATTGAGCGCGTTGTGTTGCGGCAGACTTGCGCGTTCCTCTTTCAAGGGGTGATCAATTGACGAACATGACACGAGATTTTCAGTCGCTTCATAACAACTCAGACAGCACATTCTGGTTCATGGGTGCGGTCCTCGCGGTGCTGATCGTTCTCGTAGCAGGCTGGCTCGCTCCGATTGTCCTAGCTTGGTTGTTGGTCGCGGTCGTGCTGATCGGAGTTGCGGCTCTGCTCTTTGTCCTTCCGAATCTCATTCGTAAACTCGTGCGGGAGAACACTGTAGAAGGTGGAGTTCTCTCCGCATGGCAGCCGACGGCTTCACAAGCGATGATGATCGTGGTGAAGACGCTGCTCTCATGGCTCCCATTTGGCGTCGTGAGCGTGTTGATCTTCGCAGCGAACGGTTTGTTGGTTCGAATTCTGGCCGAGCTTGTCCAACGCGGCATTGCAGCGACGATCGAGCGCACGCGCGACTTACGCGGTACGGTCGATGAGACCGCTGCGAATGTTCCGTTGTGGTTTCGAATGCTTCCAGGAGATAGCGCAGAAGTGCTTTCGTCACTCTCGTCGGGCGTAAAGAGCGGCGAGGAAGTCCTCGGACATCTGCTGGCAGTTTTGTTGTTTCTATTGGTGCTCGAGGGAATACTCGGATGGATCTTCCTCATTTGGCTCACGATCCGCTCCGTGCTTTATCTCCTCGCGCGGCGCATCGTGGCACAGATCGCGGTGACTGGCGCGGGTACGGGAGCGGTGACGCATTTTCAGATGGGGTTCTTTCGATGAGCAGGCTCCGACACCCGCCAAACCTCCCGCTCGCGCAGCGTGTCTCGGTGTTTGCGGATAGGTTCAGTCTGCAAGAACTTGCAAGCGTGTACACACGTCGAGGGAGCGGACCTGGTGTCACTGCCAATCACCGAATTCCTCAGAGATTCCGCTGCATTGGCGCGCGGCTGCTGTCTCGCAGTTACATATGGAACAGGCTTGACGTCCATGGATCAGCGCATCTTGAGTGGCCGGTTCCGGCAACGGAGCACGTGGCGGTCGTGGAACTCCGGGGTGAGACGCTCTGTGTGCGCATGCGACGGGTGCTCTTTTTCGAACCTTCGCTCGAGATGTCAACAATCGTGAATACGCAGGTGCAGTGGTGCGCCTTCGACAGTCCTTTCGTCTCGTGCATCTCTGGGCATGGTCTCGTTGCGTTTCGCATGGATGGACCTCCTGAATTCGTGAGCCGTCAGTTGAATCCAACCGTGACCACAGAGGCACCCAAGAGCATCTCCCTCGCGCGGCTTGTTGCATGGAGCCGAGATTCCAAGTTTCGAACCGTCGCGAAAGGGGATGTCTTTAACGCTGTCACCTTCGCCTCTTGTGCGGTGGAGGTTGTGGAGTCATCGCTTGTGATTGGCCTTCGCGGCGATAGTGAGGTCGAAAGTGACGGTCGACTCTTGTCGAGGGTCTGGCGTCTGGTGGTTCCCTGACGGGCGCGATCGCGATAAAGGCTCGAGTTGAAAAACGGGTGGGCGAGGCTAGTTGCGCGTTCGGGTTTGCGCACTCTTTGCTTGGCTGCGCCGCGCGGCGTTTACGCGCGCGGTACTTTTGCCCTCGTGCGCCGTCGCTTGATTTTGGGTGGAGTTTTCACGCGTTCGGCGGAATATCGAGCGTTCCGCGTGCGTCGGCGCACCCATGCAGATTTCTACGCGCACGTCCATGACACGGATCGAGTTGGTGAGGCTTGGTATCGCGTCGCTCCTTTTGAGCGTTGCTTCAGGCTGCACTTCGTACTACCGCACGCCAGGTGGGCCCGCGCCCATCGGCGAGATGACGGCGCCTTCGATCGCGGAGAAATTGAAAGCACAGCCTGAGAGCCCGATTCCCGCGACGATTGCGCTCGTTCGCGTGCAGGAGGGCTACTACTCCTCGCGCTCCGTCGCAGGGGTGCGACGTGGCGGCGTCTCCATCGTGACCGCCGACGATCTCGAACTTCCTGAAGACACGCAGCAGATCGCAAAATGGCCGGAAATCCGCGCGATCACGCGACTCACCGCCGTACTCGTGCCGCAGGCCAGAAACGATTCCGAGCCCTTCTCGAGCATGCTTGCATTGCGCGAGGGCGCCGCAAGTTTGCATGCCGACATCCTCGCGCTCTACACGATCGATACGACATTCCGCGTCGATGATTTCTCGCCGGGCGCGCTCGGTTTGGTGACACTCGGACTCGCGCCGACGAAGAGCGCCGTCGTCAACTCGACCGCGAGTTTGGCGTTCATCGATGTGCGAACAGGCTTTGTCTACGGAACAGCCGAAGCCTCTGCGCGCGACGATCAGGCCGCGAACTCGTGGACTTCGGAGGACGCGATCGACCAGTGCCGCCGCCGTGTCGAACGCGAATCGCTTATCAAACTCTTCGCACAGGCACAATCGGCGTGGTCTGAAATCGCGGCCGCGCGGAAGGCGCAGGTTGACCCGAGTCGCACGGGCCGCCCTTCGTCGACCGCTGCGCCGGATGCGTCCTGAGGCGTGACCTCGCGCCATCACGGGATCGCGGCTGGGGGCCTTCGGGGGCTCCGCCTGCGCTACGCGTCCTGTTTGCCAAGACTTCTTCCCGAAACGAGCCCGATTCTGCCGATCAGGACATCAACAGTTCAATCTTCATCGACCGCCAGTATTTGAAGTTTCGGAGCCCCTCATGTTCGACTTTGCGATTCTCCCGCTTGTGACCACTCTCGCACTTGGTACCGCAGCGACGGCGATGCCCGTCGTGCAGGACACGAAACCCGCCGCGCCAGCCGCGCCCGCGACGCAGGCAGCGGGAACGCCGACCGCCGCCGAACTTCAAGAGAAGGTCGGCGCGCTCTTCGAAGCGCTCCAGAAGGAGTACGAGACGCTCGGCGAACCGACTCAAGAGAAGATGGTGGCATTCCAAGTTCGTGTCGCGGAGAAGGTTGACGCGATGCTTGCAGGCATGGATCTCGCAACGCTCGATGCCGAGCGACTTGCCGCGATCGAACCCGTTCTGCGGCTTTCACCGGCCGCAACTGAGCGATATGTCACGGTGCTGAATGAGCGTGCGAAGGAGCCAACCGCGGCGGGATTCCGTGCGACGGTGCAGGCGAAAATGCTCACGATGACCGGTCCTGATCCGACGGCATTTGCGGCGCTTCTTGGACATCCAGGCTTCGCGGAAGCCGTTGGCTCTGAAGAGGGCTCCGCGGTTCTCGACTCTGCGAGCGAAGCTTCTGCAGACGCACTCAAGCCGCACGCGGCTGTGCTTGAGTCGCTCGCAGGAAAGTTCAACGCGGATGCTCCGCTTTCGCTCATGGCTGCGGCCGGTGGCTACCTGCGCGCCTGCAGCGCGGCACTCCCGAAGGACAAGGCGACGGCCATTCGAACCCAAGTCGTTGCCGCGCTTCAAGCGAAGGAGGCGAAGGTCGATGGTCGCGAGAAGAAGGTTCTTGAGCGGCTGATCAAGTCGGTCAACGGTGCCGCTGGTCGCGGTGAACTGATCGGCTTTGCATGCCCGACGCTGACGTGCGAATGGGTGTCACGCGCCGATGGCAGTGCGCCGTGGAAGTCGATTGCAGACCTGAAGGGCAAGGTTGTTGTGCTCGACTTCTGGGCAACGTGGTGCGGTCCGTGCGTCGGCAGCTTCCCGCAGGTCGCTGAGATGCGGAAGCACTACCCCGAGACTGACGTGGAAATCGTTGGCATCACGAGCGCGCAAGGCATGGTTGCTCATCAGAAGCGCGAGCGCGTTCAGTGCGAGGGTGATGTTGCAAAGGAACGCGCGGAGACTTTGGAGTTCATGAAGGACATGGGCGTCACGTGGACGGTTGCGATGACCGCTGAGGACGTCTTCAACAACGACTTCGGCATCCGTGGAATCCCGTTTGTTGCCGTACTCGACAAGGAAGGCAAGGTCTTCAAGGCTGGCCTGCACCCGAGCGATGAGGCCGCGATCCGCGCAGCAGTCGATGAGTGCCTCGCGAAGAAGTGAGTCGAACACTTTGTTGAAATGCACGGGCTGTCGAGGAATCCACGAAGGATTCCTCGACAGCCCGTTTTGTTTGCGGTCGCCGCTGCGGCGGCTCCCTCTGGTTGTGCCCTTCGGAGTGAATCCTCAGGGCACCGGGGCGTTGTTTGCGATTTGCGGTCGCTGGTGCGGCGGCTCCCTCTGGTGTGAATCACGCCAGAGCGAGCGCTCCAGAACGAGCGCGGCGCGAAGCGAAGCGCGAGAGGATGATGTCGGGCGCAACGCGACGTTTCGTGTGGCATCACCTCTGGTGATGGCAGGGCTGCGGATATCGCGCTGAGTTCCAAGTGTGGATTTTGGCCATCGTCGGTGCTTGTGCGTCCATCCACTACCCCCTGCTTGGCAGGGGGTAGTGCCACACGAGACGACGGGCGACTCGCGCGTCGACTGCTCAGGCTTCGCTTCGCGCCGCCTTCGACAAAGCGCAGTGTTTCTTGCGCCAAAGCGAGCACTCCGATGACGCATCTCGGCCCGCGAGGATTCACTCCGAGCGAGGCCGACGAAAGCGAAGCGCTCTGACTTGACGCAATGCACGCCAGAGCGAGCAAGTTGCGAAGCAGGTTGCGAGCGCTCAAACCACGTCGCGAGCGCTCAAATCACGTTGCGAGCGCTCAAATCACGTTGCGAGCGCTCTCATTCACACGTCGAGATTCTTCACTTCAAGCGCGTGCTTCTCGATGTACGCGCGTCGGCGCTCGACGTCTTCGCCCATCAAGAGCGTGAAGAGCGTGTCGGCTTCGCTCGCGCTTTCGAGCGTGACGCGCACAAGCGTGCGGCGCGCTTGATCCATCGTCGTTTCCCAAAGTTGCTCGGCTTCCATTTCACCGAGACCTTTGAAGCGCTTTACTTCGATGCCACGTCGACCCACTTCAAGCAGCGCCCGCACGATGCCAGGCACATTTGCAGCTTCGACGAGCGCGCCCTCGCGCGCGGCGGGTCGTTCACCATCCTCTTCGCCGTCCTCGCCTTTCGGTGTCGCCGATGCTGCGCCCGCCTTCGCGCTCTTCGTGTTCTCAACGAGCCATGCGTAACGAGTCGGCTCTTTCTCGCCTGTTACGGTTTCGATCTGGACGCGATCCCAGTCCGCAATGTCGATGTGCCACTGCGCGAGTTGCCCCATGATCCGTTCAATCTCGCGGTTTTCGTGGAGTTCGCGGAGGCTTGCGATACGTCGGCGATCAACCCTCACTTCGCTCGTGACAAGGTCATCGAGCACGAGATCTTGCGTCGCGAGAGCCGCCCGCGCCTCCGCCTCACCAAAGAAGAGGAGATCTCCTTCAGGCCATGCAAGATGCCACGAGGGCAGGCGATTCTTTCCAAGGGGATCGGCGCTACGCATTGAAAGCAACTTGGTGAACGCGATGCCGCGACGCTGCGACACCGCGACGAGTTCGTCAAGTCGATCGAGGGCGCGCACCATGCGACGAATCTCGTCACCTGCAACCGTATGCACCGTCGCGCCGCGCTCGTCGCGAACAGCGAACGTGGCATGGCCGAGAGCGAGGTCGACAAGCGTCTCGTTCATGCGTTTGTCGTTGAGCACGTACGTTGCCTGTTTTCCGCGTGAAATCTGGTAAAGCGGCGGCTGCGCGATAAAGATCTTGCCCTGTCGCACGAGTTCTGGCATCTGTCGGAAGAAGAACGTGAGCAAGAGCGTGCGAATGTGCGAGCCGTCGACATCGGCGTCGGTCATGATGATGACGCGGCCGTATCGAAGTTTCGCGATATCAAACTCTTCACCGATACCGCACTGCAACGCCTGAATGAGCGTTCGAATTTCTTCGAAGCCGAGCACCTTATCGAGGCGCGCCTTTTCGACGTTGAGCAGCTTTCCACGCAGCGGAAGAATCGCTTGATGGACGTGATCGCGCCCGCCCTTCGCAGAGCCGCCTGCGGAATCACCTTCGACGATGAAGAGTTCGGTCTTCTCGACGTCGTCCGAAGAGCAGTCGCTCAATTTGTGCGGCATGCCGCCTGAATCGAGCGCGCCTTTACGCTTGATGAGTTCGCGCGCTTTGCGAGCTGCTTCGCGCGCTTGCGCTGCGAGCACCGCGCGCATGCAAATCTCGCGAGCATCTTTCGGATGTTCCTCAAGCCATGCCCCGAGTTTCTCGGCGATCGCGTTCGAAACGAAGCCTTCAACTTCAGGGTTGAGGAGTTTCTCTTTGGTCTGATTGTTGAACTGCGGGTTCGGCAGTTTCACGCTCACGACGGTGACGAGCCCTTCGCGCAAGTCGTCACCCGAAGGTACGAGATCCTTGAGGAAGTTGTTCTTGCGCGCGTAGCCGTTCACAACACGCGTGAGCGCTGCCTTGAAGCCTTGTACGTGTGTGCCGCCGTCGCGATTTGGGATGTTGTTACCGAACGCGAGCGTGAGTTCTTGGCTCGAGTCGACATACTGCATCGCAAAATCGAGTCGCAGTGATTGCGCGGTGTCGTCGGCAGTGAACGAAATCACCGGACTTTGCGTGGTTTTTTGCTCGTTACGCCATGCGACGTAACCGCCGATTCCATCGGGGCTGAAGAACGAAGCTTCTCGTCGCTGACCGCTTGCGTCGACGCGTTCATCGACCAGTCGAATGCGCACGCCGGGGTTGAGATACGCGAGTTCGCGCAGACGACTTTCAAGCGTTTCGTAGCGGAATTCCGTGTCGGGGAAGATCTGCGCGTCTGGCAAGAACGAGATGCGCGTACCCGTGCGCTTCTCCGTTGTCGCTGATTTTGCGAGGGTTTCGACGAGTTCGAGCGGCTTCGTGACTTCGCCGCGTGCGAAACCGATGTGGTACGTCTTCTCGTGTTTGAAGACTTCGACCTCGGTCCATTCGCTGAGTGCGTTGACGCACTTCACGCCGACGCCGTGCAAGCCGCCCGAAACCTTGTATGCGTTGTCGCCGAACTTTCCGCCTGCGTGCACTTCCGTGAGGATGACTTCAACCGCGGGTCGGCCGTTGATTGTCGGGTTCTCATGCTTCATCGGATCGACGGGCATACCGCGGCCGTCGTCAATCACCGTGCACGAACCATCGACGCCAATGCGCACCGTCACAGTGGTCGCGTAACCCGCCATCACTTCGTCAATCGCGTTGTCCACGCACTCGTAGACGAGGTGATGCAACGCGTTGAGGCCCGTTCCACCGACGTACATGCCGGGTCGCTTTCGGATCGCCTCAAGGCCTTCGAGCACTTGAATCGACTCCGACGTGTAGTTCGCGGCATCCGCGGGAAGCGCCGCCGGCGATGGAGATGGAATCTGGGTCGTTTCGCTCATCTTTCAGTCATCCGAAAGGGCCCGGAAGCCGCGCCGGAAAGCACCCAGTGCGGCGTTGGAACGGAGCGCTCCAGCGGGCTCAGGATCCTACCAAAAATGGGCGATTTTCGGGCGATCTGCGGCGGTGCGCGCGAAAGCCGTGGGGGGCGAAAGTCTGCGAAAAACTGCGTGAATTCTCGGGAGTTCCGACTGTCGGGTGCATGGCATCCAAGCCCAATCTTCCGCAAATCAGCCACACGACTCTCCGTCACGGCGGGAGCGTGAACTCTGTGGCGTCTCGGCGCGTACAGAGCCGCCCGCGGTCTCGGGCGCGGAGGCCCTTCGAGCCGATACAAACTCGTCGAGACAAGTCATCGACTGCCACTACACTGCGGACCCCTTGAATGGACTTTGGGGTCCGCGCGCCTTTTGTGCTTGGCGCGATTTGCACGGTGATTTTGCGGTTCTGCCGCGATCAAGCGAGCGATGTCACGGAACCATGGAAGGACCAATGGAGCCACGCGACGACATTCCAAATACAGAGTCGACTGCGGGCGTGCCGCCATTGGTGTTGCTTGAGCAGGCAATCGCTCGCGGTGACTTTGGTGATCCGCGCACGTCACGCGAGGAGTTTTTTCCTGAACCGCTCGGCGCAACGTCATCGCGGCGCAGCTTCATGCAAACGGCCGTTCTTGGAACATGCTTCGGCTCTATCGCGATGGCGTTGGCTGCGTGCTCAGCGACGACGCGTGCCGCGCGCATTCCTCCGCCGGAATGGTCCGATGTCCCCGCGACATCCAAGCCGCCAGTCGTGGCGGTGAAGCCCGCTCCGAAACCGCCGCGCGAAACCTCGAAGCCGCCTGGCGAGACCAATCCCGTCGGTGATGCGGCACTTCCGTGGGCAAAGCCTCGGTACCTCTGGGCAAAGGCACCGCCAGATTTCGCCAACCTGAACCCGATGTTGCCGGTGACATCGATCACGGTTCATCACGACGGACTTGACGATGTCATCTACACGACCGACACCGCGAGCATGGCGGCGCGGATCGACCATTACCGCATGGGGCATCGCGGAAAGGGCTGGGCGGACATTGGTTACCACCTCGTCATCGACCGCTCCGGAACGCTTTGGCAAGGCCGCGCGATTCGTTGGCAGGGTGCGCACGTGAAGAACCACAACGAGGGCAACATTGGTGTGCTCGTAATGGGCAATTTTGAGCGCCAGCAACCGACTTCTGCGCAGATGAAGACGCTTGATCGCGTGCTGCGCGATTTGATGCGGACGTATCGCGTGTCGAAGTCGAAGGTCTATACCCACCGCGAATGGCCTGACGCGGAAACGGCGTGCCCGGGTCGAAATCTCCAGCCGAAAGTCGCGTCGCTGCGCACGCGACTGGCGTAGTTCGGCGTGCGTCGAATAGTGCATGTGGACGCGCATGCGGGAGTGCATGTGGAGGCGGGTCTTACCCCGCGTTTTCTGCGGAAAGCGTAGGGATCTCGTCGATATCGCCTATGACGCGAGGAGCCCTTGGGTGGGTCTTGACCTGCGTCGCGAGCGGAGCGATTTATGTCCACCGATCCGATGAAGGAGCCGATGAGGGAGTACGAGGTTTCGCACGCGAACGGCCGGATGCCGATCGTTCGGGAAGTTTCCCGTGCGACCGACGTTTCGTCGGACCTCCATGCGAATCTCGACACCGTGACGGCGGCGATTGCACGCCGTGGGTTTGTGCTCGCCGGAATCGGCGCGGGACTTGCGTTTCTCGCCGGGTGTGCTTCGACACCGAAATCCTCATCCCGTGGCACCAATGGACTCTCGCTCGCGGGCGATGACGCGGGCGCGAGCATGGGCGCAGGACCGTGGGGCGCCGACGGCGAACTTCCACCGAAGCGCTACGCGCAGCCAGTATCACCGTCCGGTTCGACTGGAGGATCAGGCAGCCGACCGCCAGTGATCGCCAGCAAGACGCCGCGTACGGTCGGTCCCGACGCGAAGCCCGCGCCAGCGAAGACAGCCGCAGGAAGTTCTGCCAGCGCTTCGACGAAGACTCCCAATGCAGGTTACGCCTCGGGTATTCGCGTCCCTGCGACCTACGACGGCACGGTGATTCCGCGTGCGGCGTGGACCAACTTCCGGCCGCCTGCCGCTGACATGGATCGCATGCCGAAGGTGACGCGTATCACAGTGCATCACGAAGGGAATCGCGCGTTCACGGCGACTTCGGTTGCCGATTGTCGCGCGCGTCTCGTCAATGTGATGAACGGCGAGATGAACGCACGCGTGCCGCACAAGGACATCGCCTACCACTACGTCATTGATCCTGCGGGTCGCGTGTGGGAAGCGCGCGATCTTCGATACGAAGGTCGTCACACGCGAAACAACCACGACGGAAACCTCGGCGTGATGTGCCTTGGAAACTTCGAGGAGCAATCGATTTCGCCCGCGCAACTTGCGGCGCTTGAGAAGTTCCTCAAGTCGTTGCAAGCGAAGCACAAGGTTTCGAAGAAGCGTGTGTACACGCATCAAGAACTCTCGCCAACGCTTTGCCCAGGCAAAGATCTGCAGCGTCGCATGGGAACGCTGCGATCGCGACTTGCTTGAACTCGCGTGCCCCGCCGAACATGAACCGATGAAGTTGCGTGAGACAGCTCTCGCGCGCGTTCGCCGCGGAGATGCACTTCAGCGTAATCATCGCGGTGGCGGACCGAAGCGGCCCTTCGATGCGCGTTCGTCGTCATCGTCGAGTTTCTTTTGAAACTCTGCGTCTTTCGCTTCTTGTCGATTGACGACTTTCCATACGACGAACGCGACAGCGGCCATGCCAATGATGGCGAAGATGTAGCGAAGAATGGTGCCGAGGATTTCCATGGTGTGATCGCGCCGAGTCGTACGGTGCGTGACGAACGTTGTCTCTCGTGCGTAGTGAACGAACTAGCCGAGCCGCAGCGCTCGTCGTGCAGCTTCTCCTGCGCGGGCTTTGACTTTGTTGTACGCAATCGCGCGTGATGCATCGGGTCCGATCGAATCGCGTGTTCGAACCGCCGCAGCGCAGGCAGCATCGACCGTTTCGTGTGCGCCAGCGCCAACGGCAGCAAGGAGTGCGACGCCGAGCGCGCCGCTCGCATCACTTGCAAGCAGCGAAACGTGCGTGTTGAACATCTCTGCGCACATCGTGCGCCAGAACGCGCTGCGAGCACCGCCGCCTGAAAGTCGAACTTCACGTACGTCAATCCCGAGCCCACGCAAGAGCTCGACGTTCCCTGCGAGCCCCGCGGTGATGCCTTCGAAGGCCGCACGCACGAGATGATCGCGTCCGTGCGCCACATCAAGACCTGCAAAGCCACCGCGAATGAGGGGATCAGGAATCGGACAACGCTCGCCAGAGAGATAGGGGAGGAAGACAAGGCCGTCGGCGCCAAGCGGTGCGCGTGCTGCGCGTTCTGCGAGAATTTCGTAGGGATCGACCCCGCGTGATTTCGCTTCATGAATCGCATCGAGTGCGAGCGTGTCGCGGAACCAACGCAAACTTCCGCCCGCCGAAAGCATGACACCCATGAGATGCCAACGATTCGGAACGGCGTGACAGAACGCGTGGAGCTCGCCGTTTGGCGTGGCACGCCACGCGTTGCTCGCAGCGAAAACAACGCCCGACGTTCCAATCGTGCACGACACCGTGCCTTCCGCCACGATTCCGCTGCCAACGGCGGCCGCGGCTTGATCGCCGGCACCGCCCGCGATGCCAATTCCAGCGCGCAATCCAAGCGCGCGCGCGGCTTCGGAAGAGAGACGCGTTGAGTGGATCGGGCTCTCCGCGACATCTGGAAAGAGTGTGCGCGAGAGCCCAATGGCATCAAGCATCGGCTGCGACCACGTTCGGCGCGCGCAATCGAAAACGGCCGTTCCCGACGCGTCGCTTGGTTCCGCCATCATGGCATCGGAGAGGCGATATCGCAGCCAGTCTTTGGGGAGCAGCGCCTTTGCGGTGCGCGCGAATGCCGCAGATTCATGCTCGCGCATCCACAGCAACTTCGGCGCTTGAAACCCTGGGAAAACGCGGTTTCCCGTCATGGCGAGAACGTGCGCGAGTCCAGGTTCGCGTTCGTGCAGCGTTTCACAAATCGCGGCGCTGCGCGAATCGTTCCAAAGAATCGCTGGGCGAACGACCTCACCAGATGCATCAAGCGCAACGAGTCCATGCATCTGTCCCGAGAGTCCGATGGCTTCGATACGTGTACGAATCGAATCATCGCCGTTGGTGGCGGCAGCCACGGCAGCAATGGTCGAGCTCCACCAGTCTTCGGGGTTCTGCTCTGCCCAGCCCGGCTTTGGATACGAAACCGGATGCTCCGCCGTGGCATCGCCCACGATCGCACCTTGGCGGTCGATGACAACGGCCTTCGTGCCGCTCGTTCCAACATCGATGCCAAGAAACAGGGATTCTGCGCGCATCGCGGCAATGTACACGCGTGCGTTACTGCTTCGGTGTGGCGGACTCGCTGTTCTTCGGTTTCTCGACGAATGCGCGCGTCACGCGCACGACAAATGTGCCCTTGTCGTCTTTCTCTGTCACGATGCCTTCAAAGACAACGAGTGCGAGAGGCTCAAGTCCATGCACGCCCTGCGCGCCAGTTTTCAGCACCTTTCCTGCGTCATCCACAAACTGCACAGTCATGGTGTTGGCTTTGAGCGACTCTGGCGGTTCGCAGCAGTAATCCCACGGTTTGGTGCAGGTATCGCCTGGAATCTGGTCGCAACTCTTCATGCAACGATCGGCGATCACGACGATCGCTCGATTCTTGACGAAGGGTTCCGAACGCCCACCGACCTTTGCCTTGATGACAACCGTGTCGCCTTTCTTCGCACTCTTCTTGACCTCCGCCACACATTTGGCGTCAGCGGGTTCCGCATCCACGAAAACAGAATCGGGGATCTTTGGCGTACTCGGCGATGGACCCGCAGGAGGCGGCGCGAAGAGCGTGCAGGAGAGGCTCAGAATGATCGTGATGAGTTGCATGAGTATTCCTTTACGAGCGAAGTGCGAGGGGAATCGGAAGTGACAAGCATCGTGCGATCGGCGCGATGCCGCCCACGACGCCGAGTAGAAGTCCAGCAAGAAGTCCGGCGGCAATCGCGGTCGAATCGACAGCGAGTGTGAATGTTCCCATCGAGAATCGAACGGCGATTCCGTCGAGTAAGAGGCGCCCAAGCAAACACGCCATCAGCGCGCCGGTTGCGCAGGCTACGAGTGATTCGATGAGTAGGGAAATGGCAATTGCGCCACGCGAAAAACCAATCGCTTGCAAGGTGCCCGCTTCGCGGACGCGTGAAGCAAACGCCGCATACATCGCGTTGATTCCGCCAAGTGCGCCGCCGAATGCAACCAACAGCGCGGTGATCAACACGAGCATGCGAATCGGAGCGAGAAACGCTGCGAGTTGCGCGTAGTACTCGCTTTCGCGCACGGCGGTTGTTTCGAGGTCGAGACGCATTGCAGTAAATGCTTCGACATCATCGAATGCAACCTGTGGATCGATCAGCTCGCCCGCTTCGTCCACGCCACCGAGTGCTGCGATCACGCATGAACGCGAGGATCGTTGCGTGATGATCGCAAGGAGTTCGACGGGCATCCAGAACTCCCCGTGCATGGTTGTTCCTGGTGCCTCAAAGATCCCAACAACATTGCAAGGCTCGCCTGCGAGGAGAATCGTCGATCCGAGTTTCGCGCCGTCGATGCGCGCCAACGCTTCAGGTCCTGCGGCAACTTCCGATGCGCCTCCACTCGGCCAGCGTCCCTCTTTGAGTCGTACCTGTGGGTGCACGAGAAATGATGCGTTCTCGTACCCGCGCACCATGATGGGAGACTCTTCGGTAGCACGAGCAACGCTCGCGGTATCCGTCGTCACCTGTTCGGGACTCGCGAGAGACACAGGGAGCGCGACGTGAATCTCACTCGCAATCGCGGGACGACCCGCGTGCACCGCAATTCCATCAACGCTCGCATGCAATGCTTCAGCGGTTGTCGGTGAAATCTCGCTGCGCTCGACACTCTCTTCACTTCCCGTTCCAAGGAGCAGAACGTTCGTCGCGAGTCCACTTGCACCAAGTGAAGACTCAAGTCCGCGGGAAAACGCGACTGCTCCGAGTACGAGGAGCGAGACAAGCGTACTCCCGCCGACGACGAGGAAAAGTCGTCGCGGTGAGCGTGCGAGATTTCGAATGGCGTGATCAAATGGAAGGAGCTTCATGCGAGCCTCGTTCCTTCTGCGATGCCACGACGCGACGCGAGAATCGCAGGTACGAAACCGGCCGCAACGCCGACCAAGAGTGAAGCAAGCATGCTCGTCG
>Ga0315899_10003664_pt1 | contig 16738 bp, 17 predicted proteins | sample LakEriMetagenome_2_FD_203518 | JGI IMG/M metagenome (GOLD analysis project Ga0315899, IMG submission 203518) | Freshwater fungal communities from buoy surface, Lake Erie, Ohio, United States - Buoy 4 MA112 | ecosystem: Environmental > Aquatic > Freshwater > Lake | place: USA: Lake Erie, Ohio... | reverse complement strand
TGACACTTGATTGCAGGGTTTCGGGTTCAGGTAGATGGAAACTTACCGCATATATAGGGTTTAGGGTACTAAGGGTTTAGGACTTCGGGTTTTTGTAGATGGAAACTTACCGCGTTGACACATCGGATGACCGCCTGCCCCTGTCTGACGCATGCCTCTGTGTGCGTGCGCGCACACAAATACACAGAGACTCAATCAGACGCACAGACAGAGAGAGAGATAGACGTAGGACACGAACAGATACACAGACAGACAAGCACACAGAGACACAGAGGACAGGCCGTGGGGTTTAGTCGGACGTTGTGTGTGTGTCTGTGTGTGTGCGCGCGCGTGTGTTCGTAAGTGTGGAAGCGTGTGTATACGAATGCTTAGCTGAGTGGAAGGATCGGGGAAGGATTGCGCCTAACCCCTAACATCTATACTCTAATATACTCTAATATACCCCCTAGAGCTGATTGCCCTTGTGGTTCTGTGTGTCTGTAACTTACATACATGTTATCCAAACTACATACATGCACGTACATGCACGCGATTTTTATATGCACCCCCGACACACACACACACACACACACACACACACACACACACACACACACACACACACACACACCTTTCCGCAGTGCTTCATCAATGGCAAATTCTTCGGGGGTGCCGCCGACGCCTGCATCAAGTTCAAGAAGGGGGAATTGCAGCCTCTCCTCGAAGAAGCAGGCTTCGACAAGGCCACTTTTGAGGCTTATAAAGGCGACCCCTTTGAGTTTTTGCCCAAGTGGATGTCGCAGAACCCACTGCGGTCCAAGTGAAGGGCGGGGGATGGTGACGGAGGAGGCGCCTGCGGCGACGCCCTTGACCCCCCGTTGTCGAGTTTCGTTTCTAATAAACTCTCTCTTTGTCAAAAAAACGTTTCTTTGCCACACACACACACACACACACTTGCCGACCTTCAGTCATTTATTGAGAAAAGGAGGAGGAGGACTGTTTTTTGACAAACAACGAATGAATGTCGGTCGGTAGGTACAACACGCTGTCGCTTAGCGCTGCCACACCAAATAATACCGATATATATCGACATATACCGTATGACATACACGTCCGTATCGACCTAGAAGCCAGCAAAGGGTATCATACTAGACCCCCCGTTATGGATAATTCCTAGTAAAGCTCTCTCTCTCTCTCTCTCTCTCTCTCTCTTTTCCATACATGTTTTTGGAAGGATGGCTCGCACGAGTTCGTGCGGCGGATTTATTTCAAAAAAAGAAATAAATCTCTGGGTCCATGACCAAGTCCGAGACCCTAACTTTCACTAATGGAAAGACAATCTTACTGCCAAACACTGCAAAAGCGTTGATTGTTAGCTTTTTTCAAGCGTGGCCTGCCGAAAATCTCTCAAAAGTCAGCGCCCTAGTAATTTTACTATGAAACGTCAGTATCTGGAGGACTTTTCAGAAGTTGTGCCGGGCAGCAGCGTCTTGCAACAATTCAAGTATGTGTACATGCTCCTTCTCCTCGGCGTCCCAGCTTGGCGAGTGCCCGAAATTGTCCAAGGTGCTGCGGGGAACACCACCGAGCCGCACAGGGCGATGAAGGGGGGAGGGACAAAGGGACGAGGGGGGAAGCGCGCAAGTGAGAGAGGAGAGTGAGAAGATAATAATAATGATGAGTATAACTTGGGGTTGCCACATGCGCATATGCCAACGTCAACGCTCGCACGCAGCGCAGACGAGAAGGAAGTCGAACGAAGAATAAAATTCCAGAAAGGAGACACATGCTTCAGGGGACCGGAATAAGCCCTGTCCCATCACCTGATATCCGCGCCATCTTCGACCAGCAGCTCGGCGATTTGCTTATGGCCATACCAGCAGGCGTCATGGAGTGGCGTCCTACCATACTGTCGGGAGATCGCGCGGGCGCGTGCCGCGCGAGTGTGTGATCAGTAGAAACAGCTTTGACGGGGCTGGGTGAGCTCTCACACAAGGCACGGGGAGAGCAGTGGAAATTGAAGCTCGCATGCTTTGAGGTCACCTCGTCTCGCGCGTTAATGTCGATGCCAAGCATGATGATGCGCCTCACGCGTGTCACGTCCCCGGCCTTGACCTGCCGCAGGTCATCCCAGGTCAGCGGATGCCTCCACACTACGCACTACCCCTCCGCTGCAGATGATCAATACCGCGGCGGCGAGCCAGGTCCGCGCGGGACCCTTCTCGCTGGTCACGTATGCCATCCCTGCCACGGGCGCGCCGATGATCGCCACACCGGCCACGATCACCAACCCTATCATCGGGGCGGTGCTCAGGCCTCCTTGATTACTGTTGCAACATTTTTTGGCCAAAACTTTCATGGCGGCAAGTGCGTGCACAGGCAAGGGTGGGATGCCTTGATACGGAGAATGGTGGACGCCGACAAGCAGGATGGGCGCGCATATTCCCTCTCCCGCGCCTCTCCGTCCTGCTGTCGCGATGCCCCTTCGCCCTTGGTGGGCTGTGCAGGGCTGCACGGGCATGGACTGGTTCGCAAGCAGTGTCAGGGGCCGCGTGCGTGATCACACCGCAGTGTGTCCGGCAGGATGCTCAGGATGAGCAGCGGGGCGCGCGAAACGTCCGCAGGCGAGCTGCAGCGCAGGCGACCAGCGCAGCGCTGGCGAACACCGCTGTGGGCGTCGTGTCGGGCGTGTCTGCGGCTATTGTCTCTCCTGCTCACAGCTGCCCGCGCGGCGTCGCAGCCGGCGTCGTGCCAGGACGCAGCGCTGCGGCCAGTGCTGGGTGAGATCCGTCCCTCTCGCATCCCTTGGAGAGGCGGCGTAATCACAGTCACGGGTGCGGCCTTTCTCCCCCGCATCGATGTGTCCGTGGGCTCGGTGGCGCGGCAGTGCACCGTTCTCTTTGTGAATCGCTCGGTGCTTACGTGCCTGGCGCCACCGAGCGAGTACGCCGCTGCCGGAGTGTCAGCACGTATCGACAACTGCGAGTCTGCGCAGGTTCTGCTGCTCGAGTATGTAGGCTGGCCCTGGCAAAATGCATGGCGCTGGCAAACACTGAGCTGCCAAGCGGGCAACAACGGCGCTGTTCGCCTTGTAGGCTGCACCAGCGTCGCCTGCCGTCTTGAGGTGCAGTATCAGCAGCAGTGGGGTACCGTGTGTGATGACAGCTTCAGCGACGCCGACGCAGCGGTGGCGTGCCGGTCGCTGGGCCTTCCCACTGCGGGCGCCGTCCAACGGCAGTCTTTTGGGGGTGGCTCAGGCCCCATCTGGATGGACGAAGTGAATTGCACCGGAAGCGAGCTGGATATCACCCAATGCCCCAGGGCAGTCCGCCCCGGACTGCCCTGGGGCTCGCACAATTGTGATCATTCGCAGGACGTGGGTGTGTGTTGTGGCGAAAAAAGGCCCTCTCAGCGAATAGGGCACACGCTCTCCGCCGACGGCGATGGGAATCTTGTGCTGTACGGCGGCCTCGCAGATGCGGGCGTCTTAGGCGACGTTTGGGTGTTGAAGAAGCTGCCGGGGCAGCAGCGAGATGGAGACGAGATGTGGGTCTGGAGTGCAAGGCAGCCGCGTGGCGACGCCCCTCCGCGCACGGAGCATGTGGCGGGCGTGCTGGATGGGTGCCTTTACATCTTTGGCGGCTGGAATGCGCAGACAGCGCCCGCAAGCTCCAGCGCCGCTCTTGACGGCGAGGTGACGACTGGCAGGGAAGTAAACACCACCTTGGTGAAAGCCAAGTTCGAAGCAAACACCTATGCGCTCAATCTGTTAGCGAGCGGCTCTGGCAGCAACCCGCTCGCATGGGAGCGCGTTGAGTCGGGCAACGTGCAGCCGCAGCCACGACGTGGCGCGTGCTCTGCGGCCTCAGACAAGCTGGGGCTCCTCATGTACGGAGGCCACGACAGCCTGTCGCGGCAAGTGCGCCTCGTCGATACACACTTGTACCGTTTAGCCCCCCCTAGGCAGAAATTTTCAAAAAGTCAATGTACGAGTACATTTGTGCTGTAAATTCACTATGTACTGACTTTTCAGAATTTCTCACCTCGTGCCCCTGCGCAGCGCCAGTAGTGCGCCTTCCGGCACGGCATCCATGTGCTCCTCTTCTGGCGGCTGGACAACGGTCGAAGTAGACGCGTTGCAGGATGAGGAGGCGGCCCCGCCTCGCCTCGCGTATTGCAGTCTGGCGGTTGCTGCTGTTTCTGAGACAGCCGATGGAGCGGGCGGGGGCGGGAGGGTGTTTTTGTCTGGGGGGATGGATGAAAATCAGGAGCTGCTGCACGATGTCTTTGTGTTTGAATTGGGTGTGGGGGTGATTAGGGGGCGCTGGCGCCGGCTGAGGAGCCCGGTGTTTCAGGTGTGTGTGTGTATGCAGCGCTGCACGTGGTGAGGGGTTTGTGACTGGCGTGCACATGTCGCAGAACAATAATACCCCATGGCAAGTTACACGTGCGGACACAACAACACATCTTCTTCTTCCTTTTCTTTCTCAACATTATACCCCATGGCAAGTTACACGTGCCTGACCTACCCATCCCATGCCACATACACACCACACACACACACACACAGCCTGGGCCAGGGGCGGTGCCTGCGCGACAGATGCACGTATCCGCCGTCTTTGCTGGGTATGTTTGTTTTTTGGCTCTCTTTATGTAAGCATGCCGCACACACGTGTGTAAGTAATTGATTAATTCAATTTAATTAATTGATTAATTTTCATGCAAGCATGCTGCATGCACGTGTGTGTAAACACAGTGTACGTGCCCGCTTGCTTCGTCGCATTTCCGTGTGTGTGTGTGTGTGTGTGTGTGTGTGTGTGTGTGTGTGTGTGTGTGTGTGTGCACGCGCATGCACATGCAGTTGCAGAGTTTGCTGCGAGGCAGTTGCAGGAGTGTGCTGCGAGATGAACGCAGGTGACACTCAGACTGATTGCACGTGCATGTATGTCCGTGTGTCTTTGTCCCTGTCTCTCTCCATCTGCGTTTCTGTGGGGGCGGAAAAGCAAATTGCTACTCTACGGCGGACTCAGTCTCAATCACACCACTACAGCAGACTGCGCCCAGCTTAACGCCGACGGAAGGCAAAATTTCTGAAAAATTCCATGTCCTGTTACATTTTTGTGCTGTAAAGTCATTATGTACTGACTGTTCAGAATTTTTACCTCGCCAACGACAGAGGGTTGTGGACCGACGAGTCATGTCTCCAACCTCTAGCCTCCGTCTGCAAGTCCACCCGCACCCTCTACAACACCTCAACACCCCCCACCTTGGCTCCCAGCATCTCCGGGGCTGCGCAAAGCACACCCACAGAGTCCGTCACCACGGCGACGGAGGCAGCTGCGGCGGCGGCCGCCGCCGTGGAGGCGGCTGCGGTGTGTGCAGTGTTGGAGATCCGCGGGCGCGCTGCTCTGCCAGCGTGGACCAATGTGACAGGAAGGTACGAGCTGCAAGGACGCATCCACAATTCCCGCCCCGTCTACCGTCGCGTGACGCACTATCCTCCCGTCCCCTCGGCGGCCGCTGCTGTCAACCTTTCCGCCCCGTCGCCAGGAGCTGACGAGAAGGCAGAGTCAGAGATGTTGCTCTTCTCGTCGGCGGATGGCATGTGGGTGGTGGCGCCACAGTTGCAACTGGTCTTGGAGGCCTCGGACCCAAGCCGTGCGCGCATTTGGAGCGCCTCCGCCGCAGCCTACCCGCATCTTGTCAGCCCGGGCGACTGGCAGGAGCTGGGGCTAAGAGACTTCCAAGACAACTTGGCGTGGCGGAAGACAGCGTCCTTCGCTGTCACATGTACAGTAGCTGCGCAGTGTCGCGAGGGCTTAATCCTTCCTCTGACCGGGACACGCGAGGGGGACGGGGGTGTGGAGGGGGCAAGCGAGGAAGGCGGTGGTGGCGGATTGCAAGGCGGTAAGGTATTGCATGGCGGTAAGGTCGAGTGCTTCAGGTTGAATGAAGCACTGCTGGGCTTTGAGAGGGCGGTTGCCGAGTGTGAAGAGGGGAAGTGGGGGGAGGGTGGGAACGGGGGGGTCCTGACCAGCGTATATAGCCAGTCGCAGCATGATGTTGTATTGAGTCTTGCTCAACGCCTGTTGCCGCCCTCTGGAAGCCCAGTGTGGATGGGCCTTCGTCGGCAAGTGACAGGATGGGTATGGTCTGAGGGCGGGCGCAGAATGGGGGCTACGAATTTTTCAAAATGGGCCCCCGGCGAACCGGACGCACGCGGCTTCCTTGATCCCTGGCTCGCGGGATCCGTGTCCCAAGATGCTTGGTGGGTGTCCATGGATGGCGGGGCGGTACGCAATGGTGGGAACGCTGGGGCTGGCGTCTCGGGCGCGGAGTGGCTGCACTGTGCAGCACGCTGCGGGCAGGCGCCACCGGGGGCCATGTCGGCAGCGGCAGCGCTTGTGGATGAGTCGCTCTTTGTCTTTGGTGGGGTGGACGCAGATGCACGTTTTTCGGATAGTTTGACAGTATTGCGGCGCATGAGTGCTGAGGAAATGGCTGCGTGCCCGGTGGTTTCGGGTCTCGAGCCGCTCGTGCCCCGGGCGCCCGGCCAGCAAGTGACGATTACTGGGAGCGGGTTGTGTGTGCCACAAAGCGAGATTCGCGTGCAACTAGGATCTCGCGCATGCACCATCACCGCCAGTCTTTCCGCCCACAAACTTGTATGCCAAGTGCCTCCTGGCACCGGGCGCGCATTGCCAGTGACGATAGAGGAAACGTACAGACGTGCTGCCGCTCTACCCGCGGCGGCGCCGACAGTGTTCTTCAACTATCAGCCCCCGGTCGTGTTCGGCGTGGAGCCCCCTTCGAGTCAGCTCGACGGCGGTGCTCGGATTACCGTAAGTGGCACGTCGTTCGGGACCCCTGACAGCAGCTGGGCCATCAGAGTGGGCAGCACCAGTTGTCTGGTGCAGCAGTGGCTCTCTGACACAGCTCTTGCCTGCACCGTGCCCCGACAATCCCCGTTTGCCAACGGCCGCAGCGAACCGCTGCGCGTCAATGTGTCGGGGCAGACGAATGCGGACGCGTGGATGTTTGGATTTCGAGATCCTCCCCCGCAGATTTTGTCGGTGGCCCCTGCTCGCGGGACCCCCGCTGGCGTCAAGTCCATCACGCTCCAGGGCTTCAACCTGGGCGTTGTGCAATCTGTCAACATCGGCGCTTTCCCGTGCCTTCTTGACGAACAGTCCGCTTATTTGAATGGGGGTGTACAGGGGGGTGGGACTGGGGCCCGGGACGCGGGGCAGACCGTTGTGTGCAGGCTGCGCACGGTGATGGGAGTTGGGCTTGCTGTCAAGGTGCGCGCGCGTGGGGAGCCACCGTCCGGGTCGTTTTTGGATACCGGCTTTACTTTCGACGTTGACGCGCCCGTGGTCAGCGCGGTACTGCCGGGCAGTCGGGAAGAGACGCCAAAGAGTGTCTCGGGAAATGACGGGCCCCTGATCACCTACCCCGTGATGGGAGGCCTGGTGTACATCACGGGGCAGAATTTTGGCGACAGTGCCTCGGAGGTGCATGTGCACATAGGAGAGACCAAGGCCTCGGGCGCGACTTGGCTGAGCGACCAACGGCTCAGGTGCCACGTTGCGGCCGGCGTGGGCATGCGCCTTGAGGTGCGCGTGCAGGTCGCCATGCAAGACGCTGTCATGGCAAACCCCCGCGCGCCCGTGACGTTTGAGTATGATGCCCCACTCATTAGAGGGCTTGAGCCCAGCAGTTTGCCGATCTCTGGCGTCGGCGCTCCGTCCTTCGTCACTATTTCCGGCGCCAACTTCGGGCAGGGTGGCCTCAGCGGTGGGGTGGGAGATGCGGTGGTGAAGTTGCAGGGCGAGCGAGGATCAAAGATTATGTCTCCGCTGCTGCACTCGGACTCGAGCATTGTCATCATGGTAGACGAGGGCGGGGGCAGCGTGGTGGCAGCGCAGCCTGCAGGCAGCGCGCGCGGCGTGCAAGTGTCTTTGGTTGTGATGCTCGGAGGCCAGATTGGCGTTGCTCGGCTGGCTCTCGTGCCCGCCTCAGGGACGGCGAAGCTTGTGGTCGATGGCGATTCCCCCTTTGTCAGGAACGGGGACGCGAAGCACGCGAATTTGCGCTCGCTCATCGCCGCCATATCGGCACAAGGTGTCGACCCTAAGAAGGGAGCAGCCGAGACTGCGGTTGCCACAAGCGACAAGGTGCTGATAGTCTCCATTACCACAAAGGCTGGCCGGAGGGCACCACTTAGGGTAGAAGTGTCGGTGCGTTTCCTCTCCGCACTAGCCTCGCCGGGCTCTGGTGTGCAGATGATGCAAACATTCGCCTCCGCCGTGCGCCGTTGCTGCTTGCCCCGCGCTTCTACCGACGCAGACGTGCTCGCGTGCCCGGAGAGCATATCCTCTTCATCTTCTTCGAACACCGGCGCTTGCACCAACGTCGCCGCGCTGCAGCTGCAGCAGGCGGCGTTCGACAAGAACACCGTATCTGCGTTTGTGGAAGAGCCGGGCAAACAGCCCGAGGCGTCGCCTGCAGGGACGGGTTCTAGGGACACAGGGGGTGGGCCGAATCTTCCCAGTTGGCTGGTACCTGGTGCGAGTATTGGGGTTGCGAGTGCGTGCCTCCTAGGAGGCGTGGCTCTGCTGATGCGTTTTGAATGGAGGCGCCGTCGCGAGCGCGATGAGGATGGCGAAGAAGAGGACGACGAGGTGGAGTCGGATAGCGATCAAAAGCAGATTGTAGAGAGCGACGCTGATGAGCAGGAGATCGAGCGTGGGGCAGCTGGCGTGGGTGGATCAGAGGGCGTGAAGCGGCCGGCATCGGGACCACAAAGCGACGGAGAGGCTGCGCGGCAGAGTATCGGGGTCGAGGTGGCAGGGGTTCGCATCGACGTTGGTCCAGAAGAGAGTGAAACCCCGCTGCTTGCGCTCACGATTAAGAGACCCATCCAGAGCTCGGCAGCGAGCGCTTCCAGCACTGCTGCTCCTCCTCTTGTGATCCGTCACCTGGCGCGCTTGGATGATGGCGAGGGGGAGGGCGTGGAGGAGGAGCCGCAGCATATGGCAAAGGCTCAGAGATTAGAGCGGCATCAGCAGCAAGAGGACGTGGAGGGTGAAGAGGGATCTGCTCTGGACAAGGTGGGCGATGCTGGATGGAGAGACAGTGTGGGAAAGGAGGCAGCACATGCCGCCCTTGGCTTCAAGCCGAGTCAAGGGAGCGGACCCATGCACCCGGCAAGAATGTCAGAAGCCGTGGAGGATGAGGCCGCGCGGGCAGAGCGCAAGGCGGCCAAGAAGTCCATGCGGGAGGCGGAGGAGGCGGAAGAGGTGGAGCGAGCCGTGCCAGTTCCGCATGCGGCACATGATCGAAGAGGATGCATGTCGCCCCCGCGGCAAGAGCCCGTATCGACGGTGATGGCGTTACCGCTAGCGGGGGAGGAGAGGGAAAAGGAGGTTGAGGAGCTCCTAAAGCCCCGTGACAGTCCAAACATTTTTCCATCCACGGATCTTTCGATGCTTGCCAGGGAGCGGGCAGTGGCGGAGGCGGCGAGGAGGGAGGCGCTGGGATTGGCAGCTCCGGCTAAGGTCAGTGCAGAGGCGAATCGCGCGAGATCACAGGAACATGTCTCCCTCACCAGTCCCCCGCAAACCTCTCGTATTCCGGTGCCATCGCCCGACCTGGAAAACTCCATGGGCATGCGTCACACAGAGGTCCCAGCCATGCCGACAGTAGAGGAGCTGGACAGCGGGCCGGAAGACGGGCCAGCGACGGCGGTGACGGAGGCGGACGAGACAGGACAAGATGAGGCGGTGCAACACTCGGTGCGCCAAGACAAGTTGGAGGCGGGGCAGTCAGAGTTGGACCCGTTCGAGGTCTCGAGTTGGAGGCGGGGCAGTCAGAGTTGGACCCGTTCGAGGTTCCCTGCTGACGCCTCGGAGCCCGCACCGCTGAGCCCAGACGACAAACGGAAGAAACTTAGAGACTTTTTTCGCGCTGCAAAGGAGGATGCGACTGCGCAAAGACAAGAGTCGCAAGACACCACGTCGCTCTCGTCTCCGGCCTCAAGAAGCACCCCCAGTAATGGGTCAGGCGGCCCGCAAGGCCCTGAACACTGGGAGCATTCGGAGGCCACGTCCACTGGCGCACAAGACAGCATTATACCGAAGCATACCCGCCTCAATCCGCTGCCGCTGCCAGCGTCGCGAGAGGTCAACGGCCGCAAACTGCATTCGCGTCAGGACCTTGCTGGCCGCCCTGCACAGCATGTGCAGCACGAGGATGCTGCCGGTGCAGAGCGGGAGGGTGCGCCCGGAGGCTTGCACAGTGGAAGAAGGGGGGCGCGGCGAAAATCTTCATCCGCTGCCGCGGGAGACAGCAGAGCAGCTGCAGCAGGGCAGTTGCAGCCATTACAGGGGTCTTGGCTTGATGTGCTTTCCCGCAAGCACGGGGCGGGGGAGAATGTACACAACCATGGAGCCCCTCGAGAGGACTACGCGCGCGCGCGCGCGTTGCAAGCAGCCGACAAGAAAAAGAAGGGTATAGCAGAGACAGCTGAGCCTATGTGCGGGCGAGCAACTGGGGGAGAGGAGGGAGAGAAGGGGAAACAGGGACAGGTGGATGGAGGAGAAGCTCTGGGAGTCCCAGACGGCGGAGGCGGCGGAGGCGAGGCTGACCCCGGATCTGCAGACACCGAGCAGACGAAGACGCGCGTCGAGCCACGAGCCGACTCTTCGAAAAAGAAGTCGCGGCGCGTCGAGTTATCCACCGCCACGCTCATACAGACACAGCACCTTCATTCCCTCGAGCGCCCGGCCCTCGTGTCCACTACGCGGGCCCTCGAACGAAAAATATCAAATGATGCGCTGTCGAGTTACTCGTCACCAAATTCATCGGTCAACTCCTCTCAGTCCATCGAGCTGTCGCACAGCCCTGCCGTGGCTTCTTCTTCGAACCCTGCCACGCCCAGCAGCACTGGGCCTCCAGACACATCAACCTCGCCTAAGTCTGCGAGAGGAGGCACGTTCATCCTCAGAAAGTCGCCCAAGGCCTCGGGTGTTCTTGCAGCTGTGGACGGCAGGGGAGGAGGAGGAAGAAGAAATGACATCGAAAGCCATGGCAGTGGAGGTGGTGAGGGTGCGGCAGTAAGGAGTCGCGCGTCGGCATTTTCCCTCCCCTCCTCGTCCTCTGCTGCCAGGCATGTCCAGTCGACAGCCGAACAAAAGGCGGCGCGTGTGCGCCCGCCGCGCCTCTCTCACGAGTTGATCGATTTTGCCCCAAGAGGAGGAGGAGGCGGCGGTGGAGGCGTGAATGCGATACAGTTGTCCGAAGGCGAGGAGGGGAAGGGAACTAAGAAATAATAAACTGTGTATTCTGTTTTTGTGTGTGCTGTGTTGTTTGAGGGCAAGGGGTGAAGGAGTGACAGGATAGCATGGAGGAAGGTTGTGCGTGTGCGCTTGAATGTTCCATCAAGGATAAAGCAGATTGTACTTTTAAGGAGAGAGGAGCTACATCCTCTCTCCCCGCTACCCCTTTCTGAGGCTCCTCTCTCCCCGCTACCCCTTCCTGTGGACTGTTGCTTCTGCTGCTGTGCACGTGTGTGTGCATGGAAAGTACACATTGTGCCAAGGCGGAGCCGGAGAGCGGGAGCAGTGGGGAGAAGCAAACAAAGCAGTGAGCGAAATCAGACGGTACTCAGCAAAAAACTCTGGAAGAGTGTTGATTGGATCAGCACATCGACAATGAAGTCGACTGGATGCACCAGGCACCTCATCATGCACAGACAAAACAGCCGAACCCCATCAGCGACTCCGTCAGATCCTGGTCGCAACACAGCGTGTAGGACGTCCTCCCATCGACGCCCATAATATTCAATCTGGCATTCAATCTGGCACATTCCTAAGCCCGGCGCGACGCTTGAACAAGCTGTACGCAGCGCCAAGCCACAGATGCGCAGCAAAAACCTCCCAACGCCGTCATCGAAACAGACTGCTAGATCTCTCAGAGTTCCGACATTGATGAAGCAAACGGGTTGGGTCTTGCACCAGCCACCCTGGAGTTTTGGGTTCGATTCCAAAACGAGAGGAACCAGGGAAAACAGGCGCACCCTGTGTTAAAGTACCTGGTTCCTCACGGGTTCTGTCCTCCACTGTCCTCCTCCCCCCACGCGCACAGCTTTGTAATAGGACGAAAGTTGCAAACCCCCTTGGTTGGCTAGCGCATGAGCGCACGGCACGCGGACGCGGGTTGGGCGGTCAATTGACGTACATTGTTTGAAAGGAGTACGCACCCAACGGGCGCGGATGATTTAATGAACCAAACAAAACGGTAAAATAAATCTTACAGACAATAATGTTTACCTACATGGATCAAATTCCGTACTCTGAGGGTTTACGTCATTGCTGTCCTCCAGATCATATATCACACATAACATAGAGTATGGAATATGGAGTATGGAATAGGGATTATGTTCTTTAAATAAATGGCGTAGACCATCCAGGGCTCATAACCACGAAAGATGTAAACCCCCTTGGTTGGCTAGCGCATGAGCGCACGGCACGCGGACGCGGGTTGGGCGGTCAATTGACGTACATTGTTTGAAAGGAGTACCCACCCAACGGGCGCGTATGGTTTGATGAACCAAACAAAACGATAAAATAAATCTTACAGACAAAAATGTTTACCTACATGGATCAAATTCCGTACTCTGAGGGTTTACGTCATTGCTATAGGTCCTGCAGTAATAAACACACACACCGTGGTGATTGTACCGAGCGATCGCCTGCTCATGGAATTTACGGGTATGTGCTAGGCCTGGCCCTCTCGTCCGGCTTACCATTCTGCTAGTGCTTGGAGCTAGAAGCTAGAACACGAGACTTAATTTGCAAATGACCTCTCGTATAGGGCCTCCACTGACGCTGTCCAAACGTCCTCTGATTGCTTGCTAGACGTGCTTCGTTAATGAATTTACCCTTATAACTCCGGAGTGGCTGACGCGCGGCCGCCCAAGGCGGCAGTGGGCCCACGAGACGTGCCGGTGACAGTTGTGAACGGTTGCCGTGCTCCGAGTTATCCACTGACACGAAATAGCCGTCCAAACAGCTGTCCAAGATGATTCAGGATTTGGAGGGCCAAACAGCTGTCCCACTTCTGCAACCACCTTGGTGGGCTCATGTGAGCCAGGTGAGCCAAAGCTCCAAGAACGAGCTTGGGCTCGGCGCAACGGACGGAGCGTGGGGGATTGGACTCCTTGTGGCATTGAAGTTCGGCTTCTCGTGGGAACAACCCTTCATCGTTCTTGCACCAGGCCGATTCCACGCACGCACACACTCATCAGCACAGGTGATGCTGTCTTGTGCATACGCCAACCCCACACCGCTCAGCGAGGACGAGGACGAGGACGAGGACGAGGACGAGGACGAGGACGAGGAGAACACGCCTGCGATTCCGCTTCCACAAGCTGCTGCCCTTCCGCTTCCACAAGCTGCTCACGAAGGGCAGCGCGAAGCGGTGTATCCCCGGGGCTTCGTTTCAAAATTGAAGGCAGTGTACAATAAATATGCTGATCCGAAAGTGCAATGGAAAAAAATTAGCAAGATGAAACAAGTGGAAGTGATTGAAAAATCGCAGGGCTAGTGAAAGGTTTGACAGAGATCGGGATGCGTGCCATGACAATTGAGGACTTGAATGTTTTCGCCTTCGCAGTAAACGAAAGGCAATCTACCGACATGGACGAACAAATAAAATTGCTCTTGATGTACAAAAAGAGACCATCTTGATGATGCTGACTTTGAATTTCTGGATGAGTCCCAGAAGGAAATACTGATGAAGCTCGCTGTCGAGCTCGCTGTCAAGACTCGTAAAGAACGCGCACGGAAGAGCATTGAAGTTCGTCTGGACGCGGAAAGAGAGCGCTCATGACGGGTGATTCCAGCACACGGTTTACAATGTCACCGCCATAAATTCGGCGTTGATTCTCGACCGGAATTCTGGAGGAGCATAGATGCCGCAATTGACGGATGCGATGAGTGCCACTACTGTGCACCCGTCAGCGGCCATTGCGACGAGACCCGCTTGCAGTGCACGCGAAACGCCAAGCACGAACTCTTCGTAGCTGTGCTCCTTGTTGAACGTGCGCGCCAAAGCTTGCATTGCAGTTTGGTCCGGAGACAAAGTGGTCGGATAACTTATGTCAGTAAAATACATGTTTTTGACATTTTTCCAACTCAATGTGACGTTGGGGACGAGCCAGGCGTCGCCGTAGGACATGGCATCACAGTCCGTGTAATTGATGCCTTGAATGGTCTGCTCAGTGTCCTTGTGTGCAAAGCCCCATTGTTTGTAAATTGTTTGCTTGTATAATATCCCGCCCACCCTCTGAAAAGCTTCTTTTTATGCTTTCAAAGAGATGCTGTTATCCACCAGTTGGACACAATATCTTCCTTTTGTGTCATGTGGGTGCCTTTCAAGTTGCCTACGGTACCATCGTGTCCCCCGCAAGCCCCAGCAGGATGTCCCGAGTTCCCAGCAACCATTGTTCCTATTTTAAACTCAGGGTTTTTCTCGTGTAACAAGCAGCCGAAGTTGGCCACGCCCCCTCTTTCTATACTTCCTCGACGCGCGCCGGGCATGTCTTGCGTATGGCTGGAAGGTTCACATCGCACCCAGAGTCTCTGTTCAGCCAGATTGCTTGTCGTTCGTCAAGCATTTTGAGGCGACGGCAGGGGGGCATTCCTGCGATATATCTTAAATACTCAACCCCGGCGTCGGAGTCTACCTGACATGCGCGCGGTGCGCTACAGGGAGATGGGCTGTGAAAACGCAGGTCTGTGTTGCAGCAGAGAGACCACATAGCAGAGTTGGATGCGTTTCATTCAAGAGAGTGTTCCAGATGCACGGCAGCATCTGAAAATCGCGTACGAAACAAGTGTCGCGTCTTTGGATCCATGCCCGCAGGCGGGTGGAAATTTGGGATATATAGTATGTCAAGATTTTTTTTTTGACTGTCATGTAACTCGGTGTGTGCACTCGAACTCAGTATGCCGTGCTAGTCGCCACGTAGAACACCCTGGGCGCCGTCGAGGAGCCCTCCAGCACTTCCACTTCCGAGTTTCCCGGCGGCGAGGTCACGTCGTTCGGCGGCGAAAAGCTGAGCGGTCTCTTTTTGCGGCTCCGACTCCCTCGTTTGCACATGCCAAAGGCTCCTGACTCGCACGTGTAAACATGCCAACCTCTCAATCAACCTCCACAGCCCCGCTGCCTAGTCGGCGTCCCCGGTCATGTCGATGACTGCGGAGGCAGTGCACAATTCCTCGACTATTTCGAGTTCGGAATCGCTTGCAGCGTCTCCCACCTGCCCCCCGCACTCTGCATCGCGCGCAAGAGCACCCTCGGCAGCGCCGCCCAAATCAGCATCCGGCGCTGCCGAGCCCGCGCCGTCGACGCCAGCAGTCCCAGCAGTATAGTCTAATGACGAGGAAGTCGATGTGGTGCTCAAAGTCGTTGGCGGTGACGTGCCTTTACGACCTTGACGACCGCTAACTGCACTGTCCCCTGCTGTGCGACCTCCACCTTCCGCTGTCAACAGAAAAGCAACAGCAGCCTTGCCGCCCTCCTCCTCCTCCGACTCCGTGTCGCCGCCCACATGGGTCTTCTTGTTCTTCCTGGCTCGCGCGCTCTGGCGCCTGTACATAATACCTTTGAAGTCATCAAAGACCCACGCGTCTGCTTCGAACCACTTGTTGCATTTGATGCGGACGAAATCAGTTCCCTCACGCTTGAAACAGGCGAACCCGTTTCGCTTCAGGAATGTTTCCTTAAACGTGTTGATAGACTGGCCGTGTTTCTGGAGGAACGTCTCGATCTTTGTCTTCCTGCAAGCAACGTCAATGTTAGCTTTCGGCGAGAGGAATTTACGTGCCGTACTTGGCCTATCGAATCGTGACAAAGTCCGAGATGCACAGGCCAGTACTTGCACACAACCTTACCTGTCGAGCTTGCGTTTGCCTTCCTTCGAGAGCAAGATACCCAAGACGGGCTCCTTGATGCGCGTGCCCCCTCGAACATACTCTTTGTTCGGATGGCGACACAGCACGTTTTGCTTTTCATAAGCATAAAGGGTGTTTTTGTACGCCTCTCCCATTTCGTCGAGTGTGATGTCTGTCACGATCCTCACGAGGCCCTCCTTTTCCATTTCAAACACGCGCTGGAATCAACCACGAGCCTTAGTTCGAGATCAGTACTCACATGATATCAAGGCCGAAAAGGATTAGGGTTCGAGGTAGGGGGCATGCAAGCCGGGCGGACAGGAAAAAAAGGGGGGACAGGACCTGCAGACACTTGTTTGAGGTACGGTCCGACACGGGGTGACTATCAGGGCTCCCTTTGATCTGGATGTCGCTCATTCTTTTTGCGTTAGTGAGGAGCCTGAGTGGCAGGTCCTCTGTCTGTTTCGGGGGTGGCACAGGCGGCTGTGGATCGATGAGCATCGTGTCGTTGCTGGGTGCCAGGAAGAGAGTAGGCGCCGAGGTCTGGCCTCCTGACGGTGAGAAATAAAGTTCCGGAAAAAAAGTCGGGTCGCATGCGCCGTCACCTGCCGATCCACTGTTGACAACCGGCTGCTGTAGTGACGTGTCGGCCGCCAGCACACCACAACCCCCCCCGTTCGCGGTGCCAAGTTCGCGGGCCGCAGGCATCCTGGTTTGGGGTGTGTGTGCGTGTGTGTGTGTGTGTGTGTGTGTGTGTGTGTGTGTGTGTGTGTGTGTGTGTGTGTGTGTGTGTGTGTGTG
>Ga0315899_10003663_pt1 | contig 16741 bp, 18 predicted proteins | sample LakEriMetagenome_2_FD_203518 | JGI IMG/M metagenome (GOLD analysis project Ga0315899, IMG submission 203518) | Freshwater fungal communities from buoy surface, Lake Erie, Ohio, United States - Buoy 4 MA112 | ecosystem: Environmental > Aquatic > Freshwater > Lake | place: USA: Lake Erie, Ohio... | reverse complement strand
AGTCGGTCTGGATCACGAGATTGGTGGGACACACGGCCTCGCCAGTCTCGGTGGCGGTGGTGTCAGCCGTGGCAGTGGTGTCGGCCGTGACTTCTTCGGTTGCGGTGGTGTCTTCGGTAGTTGTCTCGTCGTCGCCACCACAGGCGGCGATCACGAGACCTGCAGCGGCCACAAGGGCGGCAACACGGCGGGTGGATCGTTTCATGGACAGGTGTTCCTTTCGGGTGTGGGTGGATTGTGGAACATCACAAGCGGCCGCTAAGCCGCTTGCGCCTCCGACTCGTGCCAATCGCGCAGCGAACGATTGGCCAGCCAGCCGATGAGGATGTAGATGGCCACGCCGAGGGCGGAAGCCAAGATCACGCCGCCAAAGAGCTTCTCGTATTCGAGTCGCTTGGCGTAGTTGTTGAGAAGGCGCCCGAGTCCGAGGTCGCCACGCGAGAAGAAGAAATCGGCCACCAACGCGCCGATGACGCACAGCCCTGCACCGATACGAAGCCCGGTGAAGATCGACGGCAAGGCTGCGGGGAACAGCAACTTGCGGAACCGGGTTGCCCTGCCCACGTTGTTCAGCGTGAAGAGATCTTGATGACCACGATCCACCGACTTCAGACCGAACAAGAAGCTCGTGAGAATCGGAAAGATCGCCACCAACACACACGTGACGATGCGCGCGGTGCGCGTTGGCCCGAACCACACCGAAAACAGCGGCACCAGAGCCAGGATCGGAATGGTCTGGAGAGCCACCGCGTACGGAAAAAGGGCACGCTCGACGGTGCGGTTGCTGGCCATCAACACTGAACCCAGCAAAGCCAGCACGGATGCGATGAGGAAACCAAAGAGGGCAATGCGACCCGTGTTCACCAACCCCTCGAATAGTTCCGACCGCGCAATGTCGTCGAGAAAGGCATTGTCGATGACGGCGTGGGGTGGAGGAACGATGAATTTTCGATTCTCGCTGAGAATCAGATAGTGCACCGCGTACCAAATCCCGATGAAGGCACCGAAAGCCACGACCGGAGGGGCATATGCCTTCACCGCATCGGATACTGATCGTTTGGTGCTCATGCGTGGGCCTCTTTCAAGGCCTCGGAGACCTTGCCGCACATTTCGGCGAACTCCGGCGAATAGCGGATGTCGTGTTGGCGCGGATGATCCCACGGCACGGAGAAGTCGGCGATGATGCGGCCCGGCCGAGCAGACATGCACAGAACACGCGTCGAAAGGAACACCGCCTCGGGAATGGAGTGCGTGATGAAGAGACCGGCGAAACCCTCGTGGACGAAAAGGCGCAACAGTTCATCTTGAAGACGCTCGCGCGTGATTTCGTCAAGAGCGCCGAAAGGCTCGTCGAACATGAAGACGCTGGGCTTCATGACCAACGATCGCGCAAGCGAAGTGCGCATCTTCATTCCGCCCGACAGCTGCTTGGGGTACTTGTCTTCGTTGCCCGTGAGTCCGACAAGTTCGATGGCGTGACGGGCGCGCTCTGATCGCTCGGCCTTGGATGCACCCTGCAGCTCTGCATTCAGTTCGACATTTCGCTGAACCGTGCGCCACGGCAAGAGCGTGGCGTCTTGGAAGACGTAGCCGAGGCTTTTCCGATCCGTGAGGCATTCGCCCTGCGACTGCGGCGTGAGGCCCGAAGCCACACGCAAGAGAGTGGACTTTCCGCAGCCCGACGGACCCACGATGGTGACAAACTCCCCCGCCGCAACGGAAAACGAAGCGTTGTCGAGCGCATGCGTGCCATCGGGAAACGTCACGGAGACGTTGCGGAACTCGAGTCGCGCAGCATCGGATGACTGCGCGGCATCAGAATCGAAGCGATCAGGCATGGTCATCATGTCTCCCGTTGAACCTAGGTGACGCGTGTGAACGCACGGTAATCGCCACCATTTACTTTGTGTTAACGAAGCGTACGACATGGCCGGTTGTGCCCGTGTGACAAAGTTGAAACCATGCAAACGGACCACGCGTCAAGCAACATCTCATTCGGTTGGCTCTCGCCCGTGATCGGGAATCGATGGAGCAACCACCAGCCGATCGTGATGTTCCAGGAACAGCACATCCTGCCCACGGCGCTTCGGCACTTCGACTCGTTGTGGGTGGCAGATCACTTCTACGGCTTCGACGCGGCGACAGACCCATTCATGGAGGCATGGACCACCATGACATGGCTGGCGGCCAAGTTCCCCGACGTGATGCTGTGCCACCACGTCCTCGGGCAGGGCTACCGCAACCCCGCACTCACGGCCAAGATGTCGGCCACCCTGCAGGTGCTGTCGGGCAACCGTTTCATCCTCGGCATCGGCGCCGGTTGGCGCGAAGAGGAATACCGCGCCTACGGCTACGACTTTCCCCGGCCCGCCGTGCGTTTCGCCCAGCTCGAGGAGCTGATCCAGATCTGCCGACTCATGTGGACCGAGGACAGCCCATCGTTCGCCGGCAAGCACTACTCCATCGTCAACGCCGCCGCCCCGCCCAAACCCGAGGTAGTGCCACCCATCTGCATCGGGGCGTTCGGCGAGCAGATCGGGCTTCCCTTGGTGGGCCGCTTGGCCGACATGTGGAACGCCTCGACCTTCGGCGACGAGGCCCGGTGGATGAAAAAACGCGACATCGTTCGAGCAAGCGCCGATAAAGCCGGCCGCAACCCCGACGACATCGCGATCTCGGTCACCGTCGAGCGGGCGCTGCCCACCACCGATCTCGAGTCGGAGGCCATTCGCATCGATCTCGAACGCTTGGTCACGCTCGGGGTGTCCCACTTTGTGATGGATTTCGGCCACCCGCAGGACACCGAGCCGGTGCTCCGATTCGTGGACCAGGTGCTCGACCCAATGAAGGGTCGCTAGGAAGATTGGAGCGGGTGACGGGAATCGAACCCGCATAGCCAGCTTGGAAGGCTGGAACTCTAGCCATTGAGCTACACCCGCATGGGAACGTCAGGATAGCGAAATGTGGGGCTCAGACCACCGTTTCAGTTGGCGTTTGCTCGATCTTTGCGAGCCTTCATCACCAGCACGACCACGCCAACGGCGATCAATGCCACCACCGCGTACTGCAGCACGTCACCCCACTTGCCGGCCTTTTCCCACTGGTCGCCAAGTCCCCACCCGATGGACACCCACACGATGTTCCACACCAGGGAACCCGCGGCAGTGAGCAATGTGAACTTGAGAAGAGGCATCTTTTCGGCCCCGGCAGGAATGCTGACCACCGAGCGCACGACAGGTATGAGCCGTCCGAACAACACCACGGCAGTTCCGTGGCGCTCGAACCACGCGAAGCCCTTGTGCACATCTTTGCGCTTCAGCCCCACGACCTTGCCGACAGTTGCGAGAAAACGCTCGAGCCGCTCCTCGCTGAGCAGCCGACCGATCCCGTAGAGGAAGTAGGCGCCAACCACCGAACCCACCGTTGCGGCAATCACCGCTCCAACGAATCCGAATCGACTCTCGCTGACATTGAACCCCGTGAGCAGCAACACGAGCTCTGAAGGGATCGGTGGAAACACATTCTCCAACGCCACCAGAAGGGCGACGCCCACGAGGCCGATGGAGTCAATGAAATCTGCCGCCCAATCAATCACCTGAACGACGCTAGTTCACTACTGGTACAGACATTCGGATCACGTTTCACCGCTTGGCGTAGCCTTCATGCATGACTCCCGAGGACGACATTCGCACGCAGCGCGGCCTTGTTGTTCCGGGCGGTGCGCTTCAGTGGACCTTCGCGCGCGCCGGTGGCGCGGGAGGACAGAACGTCAACAAGGTATCGACGAAGGTGTCGCTCACAGTGGCTCGAAACGACATCGCAGGATCTCGATTCCTTCGCGAACGTATCGCCGGCTCGCTGCCCGATCTGATCCGCGTGTCGAGCCAGACGAGCCGCAGCCAGTGGCGCAACCGACAACTCTGCGTCGAACGCTTGATCGAAATCATCGACACCGCGGCCTCACCCCCTCCTCCCCCGCGACGCGCGTCTCGCCCCTCGAAGGGATCCGTCGAGCGTCGGCTCGCCAGCAAGAAACACGAGGGCGAGAAGAAGAAGTCTCGCTCAGCGCGCGACTGGTGAACAAGGCACCTACCATGCCTGTTAGCGAAGCGCAGAGATTCGCATTGCACCGGGAACTCAAGAACGCACTGGGGGACGATGTGGCAGACACAAGGATGGAACACCTTCCACCAACTGGATGGTCCGATGTCGCACGCAAGACTGACATCGAACGAGTGGAGAAGCGTCTCACAAGCGCCATCACGGTGGGAATCGGTTTTGCGCTGGCCATGATCGCTCTTCAGGTGCAGATCATGCTCAGCGTTGCCAACCTCTGAGCAACCTCAGCGCTTCCAGCCGTCTTCTTTCATTCGTGCCGTGAACTGGGTGCCCGGCGGATCCACCGCCCAAGTGGCCGCTTCACCCCACGTGTCCCCGAACACCAAGTCGGCCATTGGGGCACGGCGAACCGGCCCGTGAGCTCCCACTGGTCGTCCCAAAGTGATCGTTGCCATGACAGAGGCATTCTCGGGAAGGTCGAGAAGTTGCGTCAACTCGTCGTTCACCGGCCCGTGAAACGCCGTCAAGACTCCGCCGTAACCCAGCCCCCTTGCGGCCAAGAGAATGTTCTGGCACGCGGGGTAAATGGAAGCTCCTTCGAGATTCATTGCTGCTCGGTAACGCACCAGCACGGGGAGAACGAGCACCGGAACACTGGAGAAGTTGTCGACGTACTCGTCCATGGCGGCCGCCATACGGGCCTTGGGTGAGTCGGCGACCACACCACTCCCCTTTTCGTAGCCGTCGTTCGACCGCTTTGCACCCCAGATCGATCGCGCACCACGCGCAATCAACTCTTTGACTTGTCGTGATTTTTCCGAGTCGGTGAAAACGAGAAAACGAAACGGCTGGCGATTCGATCCACTCGGCGCCCGCGTGGCGGCGAACATGATGTCGCGCAGCACATTGTCGGGCACGGGTTCGTCGCGGTAACGGCGAATCGCCCTGGTGGTTGCCAGACCCTCCAACAGTCCGACGGTGTCGGGTGCAACGGGGAAATCGACGTCACTCAAAGATCATCACTCCGTCGTTCACTGGTTCCTTCAGGAACATCTTCTTGTCCTTCTTGTAGTCCTGAGGGTTCACCCACGGTTCGCGATCACCCTGGCGCGGGAACCTGTCCATGACCCTCTTCATGTAGTTGGGACTGAACTGATCGATCCACGGGCGCTCGGGCATATCGGCATCAGAGGTTCGCAGCGTTGGCGTGCACTTTGTGGTTGCGGTGCGCGACATGTGATTCATCAATCGACACACGTACTGGCCGGTGAGATCGGAGCGCAGAGTCCACGAGGCATTCACGTAACCGAACGACGATGCAAGATTGGGAACACCGGAGTACGCCATGCCCTTGTAGGTCCAGGTCTTGCCGAAATCGACCGGGCTTCCGTCGACCACGAACTCCATCTCACCCAAAGTCACGAGTTCGAGACCTGTGGCTGTGACGATGATGTCGGCTTCGAGGTGCTGTCCCGACGTCAACTGGATGCCGGTCTCGGTGAACGATTCGATGGTGTCGGTTTCCACCGATGCTGATCCGTTGCGAATGGCGGTGAAGAGATCGCTGTTCGGCACCAGGCAGAGTCTCTGGTCCCACGGGTTGTACGTGGGGGTGAAGTGCTTTTCGATGTCGTAATCGGGCCCCAGTTCCTGTCGCAACTTGCCCAGAATGTATTCCTTCACTTTTTCCGGGCGGACTCGTGTCTGTTTGTACACCTGCTGCTGCATGGTGATGTTCTTCAGACGGGTTGTTCGGTACGCCAGCATCGATGGCAGGAAGCGACGCAGTCGATTGGCCCATTTGTCGATGTCGGGAGACGACACCACCCATGTCGGCGAGCGCTGCAACATGGTGACGTGCGCTGCTGTTCTGGCCATGGCCGGTACCAGAGTCACTGCGGTGGCTCCGGAACCAACCACCACCACACGCTTCCCTGCGTAGTCGAGATCCTCGGGCCACTTCTGGGGATGCACGATGCGTCCGGCGAACTTTTCTTGTCCCGCGAAGGCCGGCTGATGACCCTGCTTGTAGCTGTAGTAGCCCGAGCACATGAACAGGAAGTTGCACGTGTACGCAATCGACTCACCGGTGTCGATACGCACACCACGTACGGTCCACATCGACGTGGTCGACGACCACTCGGCCGACGCAATGGAAGTTCCGAATCGAATGTGACGGGCTATGTCGTACTGCGCCACGGTGTCACGGAGATACTCCATGATCGACCCCGCATCCGCGATGGACTTTTCGTGCGTCCACGGCTTGAACGAATAGCCGAGGGTGTGCATGTCGCTGTCGGAACGCACTCCCGGATAGCGAAAGAGATCCCACGTGCCACCGATGTCGTTGCGTGCCTCGAGAATCGCAAAGGTGCGATGCGGACAGTCGCGCTGGAGAAAGTAGGCCGCCCCGATGCCCGAAATGCCGGCCCCCACCACCACGACGTCGAAGTGCTGGATTCCTGGGCTACTGCTACTCACCACCTAGTTCTACCGCAAGCCCCTTGGACTGACGGCCCGCGCATTGCGCCCTGTCCTTGGCGTGACAAATCCCGACTGATAGGGTCGGGTTTTCATGTCGGTCTTGGTCTTTGCTCTCGTCGGCGCCCTGGCGCAGCTCATCGACGGCACCCTGGGCATGGCCTTCGGTGTCACCTCCAGCAGCCTTCTCGTCGTGTTCGGGGCCACCCCGGTGGCAGCCAGTGCGGCCGTGCACTTCGCAGAACTGGGGACCACCTTCGCCTCGGGCGCCTCGCATTGGCGGGCAAAGAACGTGGACTGGCGCATCGTCATTCGTCTGGGCGTCCCCGGAGCCGTGGGGGCGGCAATCGGCGCAACGGTCCTGTCGCGGTTTTCGCTGGCCGACGCCAAGGTGTGGATGGCATGGCTCTTGGTGACGCTCGGCTGCGTGTTGCTGGTTCGGTTCGGGTTCGGGGTGCGCTTGGTTCCGGCCGTTGCCGGCCAACCCACCTCAAAACTCCTTGTTCCCCTCGGACTCGTGGCCGGATTCGTCGACACATCCGGCGGTGGCGGCTGGGGCCCCATCACCACGCCCACCCTGCTGTCCACCACACACGCTGAGCCGCGCATGGTGATCGGAACAGTGAGTGCCTCTGAGTTCCTTGTGGCAGCCGCGGCCAGCCTCGGCTTCCTCGCCGGTTCGGCCACGTCAGGACTGGACTGGGAAGTGGTGGCCGGCCTTCTCTTGGGCGGCGTATTGATGGCGCCGTTTGCGGCGATGCTCGCCGGACGACTGCCCCATGCACCGTTTGGGGCGCTCATCGGCGGCGTGGTGATCATCACCAACACACGCACCATCATGATGAGTGCCGATCGGCCCGCAGGTTCCATTGCATTGGTGCTGGTCTTGATCGGGCTCATCACCGTTGCGCTTGCCTACAAGGCATGGGTTCGCGAACACAAGGTGGGAGTCGAACACTCCTTCTACGAAGAGCAAGAGGGCGACCAGCAACAAGAAGGCAACGCGTGAGTTCTTCGACAACGGCCGACATCTCTGCGGTGATGTGGGACGTGGGCGGAGTTCTGACCATGCCCATGGTGGAAGCCATTCCCGAGGCGGCGAACCGGGCACAAGTCAACATGGCCGAACTGGCTCCGAAGTTGCTCGAGACATTCATGCACGACGGTGACACCAACTCGTTGGCTCATCAACTGGAACGTGGCGAGATCAGCCTCGACAACTACCTGTCGAACATGGGAGACATCGGCAAGGAGATCCGCAAGATTCTGCACCCTGACTCGCCGCATTTCGTCTTCGAGTTTCTCCAGAGAAACGACGACATGCACGCTTTCGTCAACGAAGTGGCAGCCGCTGGATACTCCACAGGGATCATCTCCAACGTTGTCGCCGAATGGATGCCCTGGTGGGAAGCCTTCGTGCATCCGGCCGATCGCTTCGACGTGGTGATGTTTTCCTGTGTCGATGGCATCCGCAAGCCCAACAATCGGATCTTCCGGCTTGCCGCCGAGCGCCTTGGTGTGGCGACCAACGAAGTTCTGTTCCTCGACGACTCGGAGTCCATGGTGTCAGCAGCACGCGAATCCGGCATGCGCGCAATCCACGTCACGGATCACCGCATGGCAATCGACGAGGCCCGCCAACTTCTGAACTTGTGACTGTGTGAACGTGCAGCCGGGCGTGCTCAGCCCTTGCCGCGAATCTTGAGCGCCATGGTCTCGTGGTAGCGGTGAATCTTGCATTCACGCTCGGAGAGGATGTGCTGCTTGTAGCCACTGGAGTTTTTTGTGCGGGCCAACTGCTCGTAGATGGCGATGTCTTCGCCCACCACAACCTTGAGGCCGTCCCACAAACGCATGGTGCGGTCGTAATAGGTCTTGTACTCGGGGTCGTTCATGTCGCCTGGGTAGATCAACTGCCAACACAAGAACCGCGTGCGATCCACGCCCAACGGAATCGGGTTGAACACCTGGATGTGCTCGGGGTTGCAGTTGAAGACGGTGTTGGGGAACACCACGTAGTGACAAATCGCGTACTTGTGGTGGTCGTAATCTTCGGCCCACTTGTCCATGTTTTCCGGGCGTGGCACGAAGCACATGTAGTTGTCGTTCACCACGTGGAACGCCGCCTTGCGGCAGGCCTTGATGAACTCGGGCGGCGAATGGTGCAACTCGGCGACGTGATAGATCTCGTTGAATCCGTCGACGATGGCCTTGTAACTCACCGGAACGTCCCACTCGACCACTTCGTGCAGGATCATGTCTTCCATCTTGTAGGCGCCCAGGTCGGCGGCGATTTCGGAAGTGAGTCCCTCCATCAACGAAGGAGCCTTGTCGGGGCCGAGAAGGTTGATCCACACCCAACCACCCCACTCGTCGGCCGCAACCTGCGGTGCGCGGACGTCTTTCAGATGCTCTTCGGAGAAGTCTTCGCGCTCGGGAACACCCACGAGCTTGCCCGTGGTGTCGTAGACCCATCCGTGATACGGGCAGGTGAAGCGTCGTGCCTTGCATCCTTTCAACTCACTGACAATGGCCGGGCCGCGGTGCTGGCACACGTTGTGAAACGCAGCAAGTGATCCGTCGGGCTGACGCGTGACGACGATGGTCTCGCCGTGGCCTTCGAAACTCAACCAGTCACCCGGCTCTTTCACGTCGGCAGAGCGACCAGCAAGGATCCACGACTTGGCGAGTACGTGCTCGCGCTCGAGTTCGTACTGCACCGGATCGGTGTAGGGATCCCGACTCATGACCCTGGCCCCGTATGTGGGCATGTTCTGCACCTGCGGGCCCACGCGAGCCGGAAGATCACCACGAGTTGGAATGTGAACCATGACTACCCCTGTCCCCTCGACGTCTTGTCAAAGTTGTTCGATCGGAAACCGACCTACCCTGCCCATTCTGCCAAACACCGGCGGTCACGCAAGTGTCTGAGCGCCCCGTTCGACCCAGTTCCAGAGAAGTTCCCGCGCCTCTGGAGTGTCCCTTTTCTTGGTGGCCGGCAGTTTGTGGATGGGCCGGACATGGCGATCGCACCAGAACCGGCCCGACGTGGTGCCGGCAAGATCGTCGGCGGCCAGCCATGCCACGGTGTCGGCCCCCTCGGCGCTGCTGCGCAGCACCGGCAACATGACCTTGCGGAAGCCCGGAATGGAGCTGGCCACGCCCGGGGTGTCGGCCCAACCGGGATGCATCGCATGGAAGTGCACCTGTGGCTCGCGTGCGGCCCACATCTCGTTCAGCGTGACCTGTGCGCGCTTTGCGATGGCGTACTGCTTGGTGCCGTCGTACGCCGCATCCGGCATGGCGAGGGATCGATCTCCGGCGAGATACGGCAAACCAACCGGATACATGCCACCCGACGACACGGTGATCACGCGGCCGTGCGTATCGCGAAGCATGGGCAACAGCAACGAGGTGAGCAGGTGAGGTCCTACTACCTGAGAAGCGACGATCTGGTCCTCGCCCCACGAGGTGCGTGCACGTTGCTTCAGAAGTGCGCCTGCATTGTGAACCAGAACATCGACTCGTGTACCGCTCGCAGCAATCCTCTCAGCCAGTTCGCGAACCTGCGACAACTCCCCCATGTCGGCAACGCCGACCGTCACTGAACTAGCGCTACTGCTACTGCTACCAGCACCGCCGGGCGCGCTTTCACGAATCCGATCAGCAGCCTCGTTGCTGCGTTGTTCGTCTCGACCCACCAAGTACAACGAGGCGCCCATTGCGCGCAGTGCAACAGCCGTGGCAAAGCCGATGCCCGACGTGTGGCCGGTGACCACCACTGTCTTGTCGCGCAGCGAGTAGGAGTCGAGAGGCTTCCAATCACTCGCACGCGACCTCACCGCGTATCCGATCTTGCTGAACCCCGGGATCACAAATGCGTCGAGCACGTCGTCTACTGATGGCAGTTTCATGCATGCATCAAACACCACATCACAACGACAAGGGCGAGCCGAGGAAGAACTCCGCACGAGAAACCAGAGAGATGGCGGCGGAAAGTGACAATTGAGGGCTAGTGTTGTTCCTGTTCGCAGATGTTCTGTGAGTCCCATGGGTGCATTCCGGCGTCCGTGGCCTAGTCCCCCCGGAGTCCCCTATGGCGGAGAACCGCCCTTCCATGTCCTTTGCCCAACTTGGGCTCAATTCCCAGTTGCTGTCCCACCTCAGTGCGGCCGGCATCGACACACCTTTCCCCATCCAGGAAGCCACCATTCCCGACGCCATCGCCGGCCGCGATGTCTTGGGTCGTGGTCGCACCGGCTCGGGCAAGACTCTCTCGTTCGCGCTTCCGCTGCTCACCCGTTTGGCCGAATCGAACAAGCGTCGTCAGCCGTTCAAGCCCCGGTCGATCATCCTCGTCCCCACGCGTGAGCTTGCCAATCAGGTGAACGAAGTGATCATGCCGCTGGCGCGTTCGCTCAAGATGTTCACCACCACCATTTACGGTGGCGTCGGTTACGGCGGCCAGATTTCGGCACTGCGCAAGGGCGTGGATGTTGTTGTGGCGTGCCCCGGTCGACTTGTTGACCACATCAACTCCGGCAACATCGATCTTTCCGGAATCGAAGTCACGGTCCTCGACGAAGCCGACCACATGGCTGAGCTCGGCTTCCTGCAGCACGTCGAGAAGATTCTCTCGCTCACACCCCAAGGCACGCAGCGTCTTCTCTTCTCGGCCACCCTCGATCGTGGAATCGACCGTCTCGTGAAGAACTTCCTCGTCAACCCCGTGACTCACGAGGTGGACTCCGAGCAATCGCCGGTCGAGGCAATGACGCACCACGTGCTTCACATCGACCAGAACGATCGTTTCGCGGTGTTGAAGAATCTCTGTGCGGCACCCGGCAAGACACTGATCTTCACCCGCACCAAGCACGGTGCGGCACGTTTGGCTGAACAGCTCATGAAGGCCGGTGTGCCCAGTGTTGAGCTGCACGGCAACCTGTCGCAGTCGGCTCGCGCCCGCAATCTCTCCGCCTTTTCGTCGGGTCGTGCCGACACTTTGGTGGCCACCGACATTGCCGCACGCGGCATCCACGTCGACGACGTTGGCCTGGTGATTCACGCTGACCCGCCCGAAGAGCACAAGGCGTACCTCCACCGCTCGGGCCGTACAGCACGCGCCGGCGCATCCGGCACGGTGATCACATTGATGACCGACAAGCAGCGCCGCAGCGTGCGCGCACTCACCAAGAGCGCAGGCATCGATCCGATCACCACCAAGGTCAGCCCATCTGACCCTTTCCTGGCCGAACTGGCGCCGGGTGAGCGCGTGTTCCGCGACTCCACCAGCATCGTTCTGCAGGAAGAGCGCATCGAGAGCAAGCCCCGCTTCGACCGCAATGGTCGGGGCGATGGCCCCCGCAACTTCGGTGACAAGGGTCGCCGCGGCCCGCGCAAGTTCGCCAGCAGCAACGGCGGTTCCAGCCGCGGCGAAGGACGCAGCGAAGGACGCGGCGAGGGGCGAAGTGAAGGTCGCAGCGACTCGCGCGGCGTCAGCCGCACCGAGCGCCCCGGCAACGGTGGCAATCGCTCCACTGGTGGCGGCGGAAAGTCTTTCGCTGGTGGCGGCAAGCCGTACGGCAAGTCGAATGGTTCAGCGGGCAAAAATCGCAACCAGAATCGGCGCCAAAGCCAACCCCGGTAACAAACTGGCCACGCGAATGGGCTTCACGTCCATGAACCGCAGGCCGATACCCAAAATCATGATGCCTCCGGTGGCACTCATTTCGTGCACCATCCGGTCGTCCAAAATCGCGTCCAATCCCGATGCTCCCAGTGTCATGGCGGCTTGGTAGACACCCACCACCAAGGCACTGAGTGCCACTCCCCAACCCATGGTTGCGGCGAACAGGATCGACACCAAGCCGTCGAGAGCGGACTTGATGATGAGGATCTGCGCTCCGCGTCCGAGCCCATCGTCGATGGATCCCAGAATCGACATGGGTCCGATCGAGAAGAGCAACGTGGCGGTCACGAAACCCTCGACGAAGCGGGGGTGCAGTTCTGCCACACGTGAGCGCTTCACCATCACAGACTGCACCCTGTGTCGAGCCCACAGCCCCAAGGATTCGAAACGATCCTCGATGCGCAAGAGTTCGCCGACGATTCCGCCAAGAACGACACTCACCAACGGAAACACAATGTTGTCCGTCTGTGCCGCCGTGGAGATTCCCAGGATGATCGTGGTCATGCCCACGGCTTGCTCGATGGTGAGGCGCATCCGATCGCTGATGTACTTCCCCACCACCAGCCCCATCGCAGTGCCGCCAATGATGGTGAGCATGTTGGTGATCGTGCCGATACCGCGCATGTTTATCGAGCCTGCTCGATCAGGAGTTTTTCAAACGCTTCACGAGCCGAGCCAGCGGCACGCGAAAATCGTCGAGCAAAGGAATGCCGGCGGCCCGCAGGGCGCTGTTGTCGAGCACCGAGTTTTCCGGTCGGCGAGCAGGGCGGGGAGGCTGCAGATCTGCAGTGGCCACCGGCGAGACGCGCTGCGGATCGAGCCCAGCGGCACTCAACACCTCGCGTGCGAACTCGTACCACGACACTGCACCCTGGTTCGTGACGTGATGGATCCCGTGCCTGTTGGCGTGCACCAACGTGTGCATCATCCGCGCCGCGTCGTCGGCAAAAGTCGGATGACCGATTTGGTCGTTCACGAAACGCAACTCGGGTTGCGAATCGGCCAACCGCAAAATGGTCTTCACCATGTTGCCACCGTGGAATCCACAGACCCACGAGATGCGAACAATCAGATCCTGGTCGCGCATCGCCGCCTCTCCGGCCAGTTTCGATGACCCGTAGACGGATTGCGGGTTGGTGGCATCGGTTTCGACATAAGGCGTTTTCTTCGCGCCATCGAACACGTAGTCGGTGCTCACGTACAGCACACGCGCGCCGATCTTTGCCGCCGCGGCCACGATGCTGGCCGTTGCCGTGGCATTGACGGCAAACGCCTTGTCGGGGTCACCTTCGCAGTTGTCCACTGCCGTCCATGCGGCGGCGTGCAGGATCCAGTCGGGCTTTTCCGCCGTGACCAGCGCCTCGACAGCGGAAGCGTCGGTGATGTCGAGCGTGGCGTGGGTGGTGGCCACAACGACGTCTCCGTGCGCAGAGAAGATCTCGACCAGTTCGGTACCCAGTTGTCCGGCAGCGCCGGTGACGACGACCTTCACTTCTTGCCGCGCAGGGGTTCCCACCACCAGCGATTGTCTCGGTACCACTGCACCGTTTCGGCCAGCGCCTCGTCGAGCGAACGTTGGCGCTTCCAGCCCAGCTTGGTGATCTTGTTGATGTTCACCGAATAGCGGCGGTCGTGGCCCTTGCGGTCCTCGACGTATTGCACCATCTCCTCGCCAACGCCAAAGGCGGCGAGCAGCTTGTCGACCAAGACGCGATTCGGCGTTTCGTTGCCGGCCCCGATGTTGTAGATCTCGCCCAGTTCACCTTTGGTGAGGACGAGATGAACACCCGCACAGTGATCGTCGACATAGATCCAGTCGCGCTCGTTCAGTCCATCTCCGTACAGCGGAATCTTCTTGCCGTCGATCAAGTTGGTGGTGAAAAGCGGAATGGCTTTCTCCGGGTATTGATAAGGGCCGAAGTTGTTGGTACAGCGTGTGACCACCACCGGCGTGCCGTGCGTGGCGTGGTACGCAAGGGCAATGAGGTCCGATCCTGCCTTCGATGCTGAATAGGGCGAGCGTGGTTCGAGTGGGTCAGTTTCGAGCGACGACCCCTCTTCCACAGATCCGTACACCTCGTCGGTGCCGATGTGCAGAACACGGTCGACCTCGAGCTTGCGGGCAGTATCGACCACCACGTTGGTGCCCACGCAGTTGGTGAGGATGAAGTCTGCCGAACCATCGATGGAGCGATCCACGTGGCTCTCGGCGGCAAAGTGGACGACAGCGTCGTGGCCCTTCATGGCCTGCTCGACAGCCGCCGGATCACAGATGTTGCCCTTCACGAACTTGTAACGCGGATTCGTGTCGACGTCTTGCAGAGTGGAGAGGTTCCCTGCATACGTGAGCGCGTCGAAGACCGTGATTTCGTCGTCGGTGTTCTGCAACACGTAGCGGACGTAGTTCGAGCCGATGAAACCGGCCCCACCGGTGATGAACTGCTTCATGAGTAGTGCCTTTTCTGCTGCGAAATCAATGTCAAAAAATCAATGTCAAAGAATCAGGGACGAAGTTGGAGATGCGGTTGCCACATCGGCTCGATGTCGCGGCGCATCGGATTGTTCTGGTCGCGATTCGAGAGGATCGGCTCGGTCACTCCCCAATCGGCGCCCACCTGCGGGTCGTTCCATGCAACACCCAGTTCGTCGGCGGGGTTGTAGTAGCCGTCGACCAGGTAGGTGATGGTCATCTTGGTGAGCGCGGAAAAGCCGTGGGCTACACCCGGCGGAATGAACACGCCGCGGTGGTCGTGCGTGCCGTCGTCGCGGGTGCCGAGATCGATGATCTGGGTGACGCCATCCGTGGGTGAACCCTGGCGAAGGTCATGGAGAACCACCCGGCACTTGCCGAACGGTACGTACCAGTAGTCGGCTTGGTGCAGGTGATAGTGGAGGCCCACCAGGCACCCTTGCTGGCGGTCACCGCGATTCGCCTGGATCATCTCGCGACCCTGGGGGAACCACTCTCGACGGTATGTCTCGATGAAGAAGCCTCGCTCGTCGCCGTGCATGGCCGGCTCGACGATGTATACGCCCTTGATGGCATCGGAGGGGGTGATGATTGCCACTGCGTGGTCCTTTCGCTTTCTTATTCGACTTCGACGGTGCTGTCGTCGCCCAGCATGAGTCTGAGGCCCGCCGGACGGTGAGCTGAACGCTTCACGGTGACGTTGCGTCCCACCAGCGAATCCGACATCCGGCTGATGTCGGAGATGGAACTGCCGTCGAGCAGCACAGAGTGCTCGAGTTCGGAATTGGCCACGGTGCAGTTGTTGCCCACCGACGTGTAGGGCCCGATGTAACTGTTGCGCACAACTGATCCGGCACCGATGACGGCGGGGCCACGCACGCGCGAGTTCTCGATGATTGCACCGGATTCAACGACCACGCGGCCCTCGATCTGCGAAGCGGCGTCGACAGAACCACTCATGTGCGGTTCAAGAACCTCGAGCACGAGGCGATTGCACTCGAGCAGGGGGTCCTTCTTGCCGGTGTCGATCCACCAGCCATGAAGCACCTCGTGACGAACACGGTGCTTGTTGTCGACCAACCACTGGATGGCATCGGTGATTTCAAGCTCGCCACGCGGCGACGGAGCGATGCTGCGCACAGCCGTGTTGACGCTCTTGTCGAACAGGTACACGCCCACAAGTGCGAGATTGGATGGCGGGTTGCTGGGCTTTTCCACCAGACGCACCACTTCACCTTTGCTGTTGACCTCTGCGACACCGAACTGCCGCGGGTCGTCAACCTCGCAGAGCAAGATTTGGGCGCTGGGGGCCTCGGCCCCGCCGGCCGCCCGGGCCGACTCGAAACGGGTGACGAAGTCGGTGAGGCCCTGCTGGAGCATGTTGTCGCCGAGGTACATGACGAAGTCGTCGTCGCCCAGGAAATCACTGGCGATGAGAACGCAATGCGCAAGACCGAGAGGGGCGTCTTGGGGGATGTAGGTCACCTTCACGCCGAACTGAGAACCGTCACCCACCGCGGCACGGATTTCGTTGCCCGTGTCGCCGATGATGATGCCGATTTCCTTGATGCCCGCATCGGCCATGGCCTCGATGCCGTAAAACAGGATCGGCTTGTTGGCAATGGGCACCAACTGCTTGGCGCTGGTGTGGGTGATGGGACGCAGGCGGGTGCCCGCACCGCCGGAGAGGATGAGACCTTTCATTGCACCTCAGGTTAGGCGACGTACCATCTCCGTATGGCTTTGTCCGATCTTCCCCGCTTTTTGCACCCCTTCGCCAAGCCCACCCGGCCGTCTTTCATCGAAATTGCTCGGGGTGAAGGTGCCCGCGTGTACGACACCGCTGGTCGCGAATACATCGACGGCATGGCGAGCCTTTGGTACTGCGCGGTTGGCCACGGCCGCTCCGACATGGCCGAGGCCATTGCCCGGCAGATTTCCACCATCGAGGCCTATTCAGCATTCGATCCGTTCACCACGCGCGTGGCCGATCAACTCTGCGAGCGCATCGCTGACTTGTCACCCATCGAAGGCTCCCGGGT
>Ga0315899_10003662_pt1 | contig 16743 bp, 12 predicted proteins | sample LakEriMetagenome_2_FD_203518 | JGI IMG/M metagenome (GOLD analysis project Ga0315899, IMG submission 203518) | Freshwater fungal communities from buoy surface, Lake Erie, Ohio, United States - Buoy 4 MA112 | ecosystem: Environmental > Aquatic > Freshwater > Lake | place: USA: Lake Erie, Ohio... | reverse complement strand
CTACTGCGGTGCCGAATTGTGCACCAGCCTCACGAAGGCGGGGATGGTGCGAAATGTGGAGCGAAATTCGCCGACACAACTTGCGTCATCATCGGTCAGGCTAATGGGGCGTGACCGCAGAAGGAAGTTTCAACTTCTCCGCCTGCCCTCAAGGGTTACAATCAAAGTGTGATGAATAAGACGATCCAGATTTCGGGATCCCACAACGAAGCCGCCCAGCAAGACAGGGCATTCTGGTCAACCCAGACCGTTCAGGCTCGTCTTCAACACGTTCTTGAACTAAGCAGGATGAACTATGGAACAGATCGAGTTTCCTCAAGACTTCTCCGAGTTCTTGAAATTACTCAACGCACACCACGTTGAGTATCTCCTCATTGGGGGCTTCGCTGTTGCGATTCATGGATACCCTCGTGCAACCGCAGATATGGACGAGTGGGTCGCACGGAATCGTACCAACGCCGAGCGGATTGTTTCTTGCCTCCGTGAATTTGGATTCGCCACGCCAGATCTAGTTCCTGAATTGTTTGAAGATCCCGATCGAATTATCCGAACGAGGCGCCTGTCGCGGTGATTGTCACCCCTGCTGTAGAGGTTGAGGTTGGTGTACCGGTGAAGGCCTGCAAGCTTCGAGCCAGGAAGTGAGAAATCCAGCCGGTCATTGACAGACCACAACACAATGTCCCAATCTTCGCAGTGTTGTTGAATATGTGCAGAGCCGACCTCATTACGCCACAATCGATTGAGATCCTGTGCCATCACTTCGCCGTATAACGGTCTCCATGGAGCACTCTCATCGGGAATACTCAAAACGTCAATCAATGTGTTCGTTGCAAGGTTCCCGCTGCCTTGACCACGCAGGTTTGTCTCACGGCGCGAACTCACGCCCAGCATCAAATCAAAGTCCCCACAATCACACACCACAAAGACGTGCTCTTCCCCATCGTCGTCAAACTGAACCCGGCGGTCTTTCACCCCTACGCCACTTAAAGCCAGCAGCACGTCACTTGGACATTTAGCGGTCGAGTAACCACGCATCTTCAAATTGTCTACGGTCGTTAAAAGCAAATCCCGGAGCCCTGTAAGCCCTTTGTTATCGGCCGATTCAATCGCCACTACAAGCAGTCGCCCGCCATTTCGTCGTGTCTTAATGAGCATTGTTTTCTCCTGTTTCTTTTTCCATTGGACTGCCATTATGAAAGTTGGCCCTTTGATGGAAATCCGTGCAGACATCAACATCACTGGCATGCAGGATGTGAGTAAAGGTGGGAGTGTTGCTGCTAGCCCAGGTGTTAAGAAGTTCTGGGTTGCTCTTGAATGCCTCGACCCGTGAGAGAACTTCCGCTCGGAAATCACATGGTTGAGAACTGGGATTGAGTACTTGAAAAGATGCCATGTGAAGGCATCGTCCGTACGCCAACGAGGCACGCACGCAACAGGACTGAAAAATTTCAGGGCGTGTTTAAAGTGCCCTCAAGGCTCACTCGTATTACGAAATGATGAACAAGCCTTGCTCCCACAGTGTTTGTTGGGATTCGCTTGGGACCGCGCAGCCAAGAAGGGCGATGTCGCCACTACTGGTCTTCGATAGTTAGCGACGGCTATAACATGACGGAAATAGTGGTGATAGCGGCCGCTAGGTACAAAGGGGTGGGCATGTTTGAGCAATACCAGGAGGCTGCAGGGCTAGTTTCGGGTACCGCTCATAAAGGGCTGCTGGCATGAGCGAACCTAAAGACCTGCGTGGTGCAGACCTGACTGGTGCAGACCTGACTAGTGCAAACCTGATGGGTGCAAACCTGACTGGTGCAAACCTGACTCGTGCAGATCTGAGTGGTGTAAACCTGACAGACGCAAACCTGATGGGTGCAAACCTGATGGGTGCAGACCTGAGTTTCGCAAACCTGACAGACGCAAACCTGACTGGTGTAGACCTGAGTTTCGCAACCCTGATGGGTGCAGACCTGACTAGCGCAAACCTGACTAGTGCAAACCTGAGTGGCGCAAAGATGAATGGGACAAACCTGGCTAGTGCATACCTGACTGAAGCAAACCTGACTGGTGCATACCTGACTAGTGCAAACCTGACTGGTGCAGATCTGCTTGGCGCCAACCTGACCGTCGCACGCCTGCGTGGTGCAGACCTGACTGACGCATCCCTGTGTGATGCAGACCTGATGAGTGCAGACCTGACTGGTGCAGACCTGACTAGTGCAAACCTGTGGGCTGCGAACCTGACTGGTGCAGACCTGACTAGTGCAAACCTGACTAGTGCAATGCTGATTGCTGCAGACCTGACTAGCGCAAACCTGACTAGTGCAAACCTGACTAGTGCAAAGCTGAATGGTGCAAAACTGAATGGTGCAAAACTGAATGGTGCATACCTGACTGACGCATCCCTGAGTGATGTAGACCTGACATTCGTAGACCTGACAGGCGCATACCTGCTTCAAGGCTGGAAGCTGGTGCGTGATGAGTGACGACACAGCACAGTCGTTAGAGCTGACAACTAAAGCCGGTGCTGCTCCGTTGGTTTTTGGTGAAGCTCATAAAGGGCTGCTGGCATGAATAGGCGAAAGCGAAGAAGAACCCTTGTTACTGCGGCGTGGTTTGGTTGGGTTTTGGCTTACCTGCCTTTTCATTTCACCGATAAGACAGGTGCCTGGTTGGGAAATTTGGTGTTTGTCGGGCTTCTCATGTATTGGGGTTTCAGAGCGTGCTTTGGACGTAGCGAGAAGCACGCTGATAGCGTGAGGGTCCAATTTGTAGGGCAAGTTATCCGTAAGATTGCGCTAAAGAACGCTGTTTATGGACTTATGTCGACTGTGATTGCTGTGGCGGCGCCCAGTCAGGTCTCAGCCCAAGTCGCGGTACAGCCAATTGAGATCACGGTGTTTGATGCATCAGGAGCCGCTCCTGTCGTGAGGACCGAGACGGTATCTAGCGAGAGAGTAGCCGAGGAGCGCATAGATGATCTCCAGGAGCGTGATGGTGTAGTTGCTTCCGTGACAACAGAGTACCAACTATTAGAGACTGGAGCTGGAGATATCTATCAGTGGTCACATAGCTCCATAAATACAGCAGGTGCGTGGGCCCAGGGAGTAGACGGTACAGGCGTCAAGGTTGCTGTTGTAGATAGTGGTGTCGTTGAAGGCTCGTCGGATCTATCTGGACGCGTGGTAGCCAGAGCAGACTTTGTAAACAAAGACAGTGATAGGCGTCATGGCACGAACGTCGCTGGTATCGTTGCTGCGACGTCTGGTGACGGTGGTGTTACCGGTATTGCTCCAGGTTCTAGAATCCTTGATGCTGCAGCATGCACTAACACCTGTCCTAGCTCATCTGTGACTAAAGCTATACTCTGGGCTGTCGAGCAGCAGGCAGATGTTATCAACCTGTCGCTCGGTGGTGGCCCGGATCCGGCAATAGCGGCAGCTGTTAGTTGGGCAGTCTCCCAAGGCGTGGTGGTGGTGGCTGCGTCAGGTAACAAAGGGTGCCTATCAAACGGAGACACCACACCCAACTACTCTTGCACCACAAATCAAACCCGCGTAGATTGGCCAGCTCGTTTATCTCAGGTTATCTCAGTTGGTGCCTTAAAAGAGAACGGCGTTAGAGCGAGCTACTCTTCTTGGGGGCCCCAGGTTGACATTGCGGCACCAACGGACGTACCTACTGTTAGTACCTGGCAGTACAGTGTGTTTGGCGGCACTAGCGCTGCAACACCGCAAGTATCTGGAGTTATCGCTCTAGCATTGCAAGCTAATCCTTCGCTGCAAGTGCCTAAAAACCAGACAGCTTGGAAGATACAGGCTCTGTTGCAGGCCGGAGCAACGAGCCTAGATCTCGGTACTGGTAGCGGAGCTCCTCACCAGCGATGGCTGGTGGGCGCAGGGAGACTTAATGCGCAGCGCGTAGTAGAGCTTGCCAAGAGCGTGACTTTTGATGTTCAAGCGAGTGTGACTGCTGAGGGGAAGCTTGTTTTTAATCAGGGATGGGCTTCTACTTACGTGGGCGGGAGTATCAAGATCGATTCAAAAGATATCGGCGTGATGGTAATAAATGAAGAGTACGTGATACCAAACTATGAGCCAGGCGTGCAATACGCAGTGAGCGTGTCAAAAAACGATTACACGGGTCTCGCGCTTCTGACAGGACCTAACACGGACTTGCCTGTACCTGCGGGTGTGAGCGCTGTATACAATAACGACGGCGTGTTAGTTGAGGTGGCTAAACAACCAGACTCAACTCTAGGTCTAAGTTTATACGACGCGGAAGGCAAGCTGGTAGATGGATGCTCTAACGCCGGCGAGTCTACTAACTCTATAATTTACAGTTGTCCTAACGTCGAGGTGACAAGCACTAGCGGTACTTACACTGTTAGATACATTGATGAGCACGGAGTCTCAGGGGCTACAAGCTCGAGCTTCAGTGTGTCTGGCGTGGGGGCTGTGACTCTCTCGAAACCAGAGATTCAGAAATTTGAAAACTCAGGCTCAACTATGGAGTTGGTTTTCAACAAGTCTGAAGGTGCTTTTAGTTACTTAGTTAAATACAGCGTTAGATACTACAATGAGAGTACTGGGGCATTGTCTTATAGCTACAAATCGATCAGAGTGAACAGTAACGGTACTATCGGTGCGAGCACCAATCTCATCGCTGGGTTTAACTGCTCTGTCGGCCAGAGCACAGTGACATGCTCTCATCCGCTATACGCCGCAGATGATGGCGCGACGTTTGAGGTATCTGTCATAGCAGACCTTGATGACAGCTCTTACAGTGGTTTCAACTCTCTGCGGTCAAGAGTGGTCTCACACGCTGTAGAGATCCTTCCTGTGGCTGAAGCTACTGGTGTCAGATATGTGGAAGAGAAAAAAATCGATGGCAAATATTGGGCGATTGTAGAGTGGGAGAGAGAACAGGGCCAGAGTGTCTTGGATTACTTCTTGGTATATGTAGGTACGAAACATTTTATTGCGACAGATACTGGAAGCGACGGTGTGTGGAGTGCTGAACTAGAAGTGAAAGACACCTCATTAGAGGGCATAGACTTCGGCAAGATGTCAATAACCGTAGTCGGGTATGGAGCGAGAAACGGTACAACCTTTAACGGTGCAGGAAAGACCGTACTCCTGGAAATACCTGCGGTGAAGTCGGATGTTTTCAATGCGCCAGATGTTACTTGCGAGCGTGAGAACGGCGTCGTGACTTGCGCGAGAAGAGATGGTAGTACTAGACCGCTAGAGGTTCTGTACATGTCGGGAAATACAGTAACCCACAGGTCTCCATACATCAATAGTGATGTTTTTAACGTCGATGACGGCTATGCGCTAAAGATGAGGTACAGATCAGACTTACTAAACAGATCGGACTATCTATCAAGGTATGGTGACCAGAAATTCTTGAGATCAGAGCTAGCCACCATTCAGGTAACTAACGTCCCGACGGGTGAGAATCCGCCGTCTGTAGATCCAGGCAACCCTCAAGACGAGACGACAACACCGCCTACCACCACACCAGCATCACCTCCTACAACCACACCAGCATCACCTCCAGTGGCTTGGCCGGCCCCCACAACACAAACCTCTGTCGCAGAAAAACCAGAGACTGTTCTGTCTGCTGCAGGACCTATACACGTCAACGTTGCAGTTCTAAACTCAGGTGTGGTCGTTCAGGCTGGATCTAAAGTGTCTGTTACTGTGGCGCGCCAAAGCGTAAAAGTGTGCCGCGTTGCTGGTAAATACATTCGTTTTAAAGAAGACGGCTACTGCAAGCTTGAGGTTAAAGTGCGCCTGCGCGGAAAGGTTGTGTCTGCGGGGTCTTTCGGGCACATTTCAATAGAGGACCCATCTAACCCGGTCTATATGAGTGTTCGTAAAAACGGCAGCGTACTACCAGGCATAGTAGGAGGTTCGATAAACCTCAAACAGCTAACCGGGCATCTGGAGATGACTTATCCTCGGAGCGCTAAAGCGTCAGTATCTGTGGCGTCAAAGTACAAGGAAACCTGTAAGTACGTATCTCAAAGTCTCAAGCTTTTTAAAGCAGGTGTATGCCCTGTCTCTGTAAAAGTCACTATCAGAGGCAGAACAAGGCTCACCGGTACGGTGCTAATCCAGGTATCTTGACGATAGTTGAGGCACCGAAGCGCTAAATCTTGATACATGGAACTGATGGTCAGAATCGGAGCGAAAGAAGTCGTTCGCAATGTACGTGTCGGTCTTCGACCCCGTTTGCTGATCCACCTGTTTTGTGGCTAACACACTGTATTCGGCCCACCATATAGTGGCGAGCTCGACTGAAGTCAGATACGAGAGCGCACTGTGCGGGCGGTAATGGTTGTAGTTGTTGCGGTGTTCTTCGAGCATGAAACGGATTTCCCACATCGAATCAAACACCTCGCGGGTCAATAGTTCGTCTCTGAGTCTCGAGTTGAATGATTCGATACAACCGTTTTGCCAGGGCGAATCAGGGTCACAATAGTTGGCCTTGATGTCTTGTTCTTTACACCAGTCACGAAAGTGTCGGCAATGAACTCTGGTCCGTTTCATATCCATCCTCCCAGCCCCATTATCACGGGGTTACTTATCTCATAGGAGGTGGAGCCATTTCAGGGGGTCAGGACACGTCGCTATGAAATTCGATGACCGCTCCCCAACTAGCGCAACAACGCCAGAAGGCTGAATCCTCTAACTGTGTTCGCAAAATCTAGATCTGCAATCGCTATCAGGTCCGCGAGTTCTGCCCCGCCCCTGCCCCGGGAAATCTCGGAAACAGCCGTATACAGCCGTTAATCACCGAACATTTGCTATATCCGCAAACACTTGCAAACATTGAAAAAACCCTTATTTTATTGGGGTTTTAGCAGCGCTCCCGGCATGAATCGAACATGCGACCTGCGGTTTAGGAAACCGTTGCTCTATCCCCTGAGCTACGGGAGCGGGGATGGTGCGAAATGTGGTGCGAAACTCGCCGACACACCTCACGTCATCTATATAGAGGTTACTAGTGCCAGCAAGATACGGAAAGAAACAGAGAAATATCCCTGCTAGCGGGCTGTTTGCTACCTCAGTGCAGAACTTGGAGTCCAGAGCCGGTCAATTGGAAGCACATGAATCCGATCATCTGGCGTGTACGAGCGTTCCCCGGTATTCAGAACAATTCCTCCAATGAATTTGTCTGCTAAGGCTGCACGTAATTTTCGTAAGCCACCGAGATCATTGCCAGATATTCTGCTTCCCGATTTCACCTCAAAGGCAACGACACATCCGTCATCGCGTTCGAGTATCAGGTCGACCTCATTGCCGTCGTGGGTCCGCCAATGTCCGTATCCTGCGACATTGTCTGACCAAGAGACTTGCTTCAGTATTTCACCTACAACAAATGTCTCAAGTAGATGTCCAAACTCGGTAAGGGCTGACGCTTGAAGCGTGGATAATCGTGCTGTACTCAATCGCAAAAGTCGAGCGGCGACTCCGGAATCCACGATGTGAATTTTTGGTGCTGATCCGGCTCGAGATCGCAAGGTGGAACCCCACGCAGGAAGTCGCTGAATGAGAAATACTGCTTCAAGAAGTTTGGTGTAGTTGTCAGCCGTTTTTTGCTCGAGGTCCACGTCTCTTGCTGCGTTACTTACATTGAGTAGTTGTCCGGTTTGTCCGGCAAGACGCGAAAGTAGGAGCGGAAGTTTTGCTCGTTGTCGCACTTGTGACAATTCGAGCAAATCACGCTCGATGGTCTGTCCGACGTAATCATCAAACCATCGATTTCGTGAAGCCCCAACAGGTCTTTGCAACGCCATTGGAAATCCGCCGGCAACAACACGATCAATGTATTCTTCGCGCATCGTTGACGATGGTGCAGATACCACCAGTGCACCAGGGTTGACGAGACAACGCTCAACGAAGTCTTCTTCAACACCTTCAATCTCGCCCTGTGAGAGTGGGCGAACAGTAAGCATGTGGAGGCGCCCTGTGAGTGCCTGTGCGGCCAGTGGCAACGCTTCATGTCGAGTTGATCCGGTGATGATAAAACGACCAGGGCGTTGCTCTTTGTTCAACTCAGCTTTTATCGCGTCAAGAATGATTGGGGCGTGTTGGTATTCATCAATACAGACCGGCGAAACGCCACGCACGAAAATTCCTGGGTCTGCCGCAACCGCATCACGCATCACCGGGTCATCAAGATCAATAACGTCAACACCCGCCTCTTTTGCAATCTGACGCAACAATGTTGACTTGCCCACCGATCGCGGCCCCTGAAGACCTACAACTATCTCTACCTCAAGACGCGCACGAATAATCTCGATCAGTCGGCGCTTCACCTTGATGCTCGACGATTCAGACATAGCCCAACTCTAGCCCTGAATTTCTAGTTACGAGTCAATTCTGTTTCTAAATTCGAGGGTAATTTCTTTCGATCTTCGAAGCCCTTGGAGAGGCGTTCCAAAAAACAACGTTTCGTGTTCCAAACATTTACTGAAACCCCAGCCACTACCCCATCAATACTGGGGTGTGGAATGACGCACCAGCCTCACGGGAGCAGAGATGGTGCGAAATGTGGTGCGTAATTCGCCAGCACATCTTGCGTCATCTGCGTAGATGTTACTGAAGGCGCTCAGAGTGGAAAGAAACTAAGAAACCTCCCTGCCTGAGGGCTTGTCTTTCTCATCATCAGTACCTGGACGAATCAACTTCTGGCAGAGTGGACACCTCGGGATTGTTCACACCCATTAGCCTTCACCTCTTTCCTACTCGCAACTCCAAAAGAGATTTATGTCTGATAACGCCTCAGCGGCTTTAATCCAAAGTAGTCATCAATTGGATGAGTATTCCGTGCTCAATGCCCTTCGTACCCCAAAACGTCTTCGAACGGAGCTTTTTGCAGGGATTGCAGTTGCCCTTGCCCTTATCCCAGAAGCAATTTCGTTTTCCATTTTGGCTGGAGTCGACCCTCAGGTAGGGCTATTTGCATCCTTCACTATGGCTGCCACAATTGCAATCGTCGGCGGTCGTCGGGCAATGATCTCTGCCGCCACTGGGGCAGTAGCTCTTGTCGTCGCTCCTGTTGTCACAGAACATGGTTTGGATTATCTCATTGCAACCGTGCTGCTTGCCGGAGCTCTTCAGATCGCCTTCAGTCTCGCTGGAGCTGCAAAACTAATGCGCTTTGTTCCCCGGAGCGTGATGGTTGGTTTTGTCAATGCTTTGGCCATTGTGATCTTCATGGCGCAAATTCCTGAACTCGTTAATGTGCCAGCAATTGTCTACCCACTCGTCATAATCGGACTCCTCATTCTTGTATTTCTGCCAAGGCTGAGCCGAGTGGTGCCAGCACCTCTTGTGGTCATAGTTCTCCTGACAATTACCGCAGTGGCGATGGGACTTGATGTACCGACGGTGGGAGATCAAGGCGAATTACCCGACAGTCTTCCCTCATTTTTTGTCCCCGATGTCCCGTTTTCTTTCGACACATTGAAAATTATCTTCCCCTATGCCTTCGCTATGGCCATGGTTGGCCTTTTGGAAACGTTGATGACGGCAAAACTTGTTGACGACATCACCGATACACATTCCGACAAGACTCGAGAGGGATGGGGGCAGGGCGTAGCCAATATCGTTAGCGGCTTCTTGGGCGGCATGGGAGGTTGCGCGATGATTGGCCAAACCATGATCAATGTAAAAACTTCAGGTGCACGTACTCGGATTTCTACTTTTGCAGCTGGTGTTTTTTTACTGATTCTCGTGGTGGGTCTTGGTGATGTGGTTGCACGTATTCCCATGGCTGCTCTTGTCGCGGTAATGATTATGGTTTCAGTCGGCACGATGGATTGGCATAGCGTTCACCCACGAACACTCCGACAAATGCCTCTCAGCGCCACAACAATTATGTTGACCACAGTGGTCGTTACGGTGACCACACACAATCTCGCTTATGGAGTTATCTCGGGCGTTGCTGTCGCAATGATTTTCTTTGCTCGCCGCGTTGCTCATTTTACGGAGATTGTTGACATTGCACATCCTGATGAAAACACACGTGTCTACGCCGTAAAGGGTGTACTTTTTTTTGCTTCAAGTAATGATCTCTACACGCAATTTGATTACGTTAACGATCCGCAGAACATCATTATCGATTTATCACAAGCACAAATTTACGACTCTTCAACCGTCGCTGCACTGGACGCCATAGTTTTGAAATATCACAACAAAGGTAAGCATGTCGAGATTGTCGGACTGAATGAGGCAAGTGCTAGATGGCATTCACTGAGTGGAAATTTGGGTGCCAAACACTAAGCGAGGGAATAGAGATGCTCTCTGAGGGGTCATCTCTACACAAACTGTGACTTGCCCATATCCCATCTGTTCCTATTGACAAACGACGCTAAGAATTCAACCGGATCATCTATTGGGGCGCTCCATAAAATGATGTTTCGTGTTCCAAACGATTACTGAAACTCCCACCGCTACCCAATCAACACTGGGGTGTGGAATATGTTCACATCATCTGTCTTGAACTACTAATGAGCAAGCATGTATAGAACACTGCCGACGACTGCACATGCGCCCAATACTTGCACCGTGCTGCGCTTGAATTTGAAAACAAGGACTGCGGCAAAGAGAGTCACGAGACCAGACCTGATGTTGAGTGTCCCCCAATCAGGCAGCGATATTTGGAATATTCCCCATGAATAACCGTGAGTTTTTTCGAACAAGGTGTGTAGAGCGAAATACACAGAAAGATTTGCAATCACACCGACAACTGCTGCTGTGACGGTCGTGAGTCCTGCAGATATTGAACGGTTTTTTCGCAGTCCCTCAATATGTGGAGCACCCAAAACACGAAAAGAAAACACGGCACAAAAGTGACCCACACCACCAATGTGGATCCGACGAATGCGGCGACCCACGGATTGAGATCACCTGGATTACGAAAAGCGCCAAGAAAGCCAACGAATTGCACCACCATGATGAGTGGTCCAGGAGTGGTTTCTGCAAGCGCCAGGCCATTCACCATCTCTCCTGGCAGTAGCCACTGGAAAACACCCACTGCACGTTGAGCCACGTATGACAACACTGCATACGCTCCCCCGAATGTGACAACTGCGGTACCTGAGAAAAACACACCTTGCTCAACGAAAACATGATTGCGTCCAAATGCAATCACCGCGACGACAACAGGTAATGCCCATAGTAAAAGTCCAAACACCAAGACTTTGACTGATCCGGCAAGCGTTGCTCTCTCACCATGTAACGCTTCATCTGCGATGAGTAGCTGTACTTCCTGTTCAGACACAACAGCAGAGGTTTTTTCAAACCATTGCGGATTGCTCTTATTAGCAATCAACCCTGCTAGTACTGCACCTGCAACGACAACTGGGAATGGAACGTTGAAAGCAATGAGTGCAAGAAATGACAACGAACTCATCGCCCATAAGAAATTGTTCGTGAGAGCGCGCTTACCCATTCTCCACAATGCTTGGGCCACGATGGCAAGCACTGCCGGCCCGAGGCCAGCGAATACAGCAGCAACACCTACTGTTTCACCCCACTGTGCATACATTGCTGACAAAACCATGAGGGCGACGTATCCGGGAAGGACGAACAGAGTTCCTGCGATTAAACCGCCGGTTGTGCCGTTGAGCAACCATCCAAGATAGATGGCAAGTTGTTGTGCCTCTGGACCAGGCAGCAATGTGCAAAACGAAAGAGCATGGAGGAATCGTTCCTCGCCTATCCAACGCCTCTTCTCAACTAACTCATCATGCATCAACGCAATTTGGCCAGCAGGCCCTCCGAAAGTGCGTAATGAAATCGAGAACCACACTTTACTGGCAGCTTTTAAGGCCAACGGTTGCGAGGGTTTCGCACTACTAGACACAGTGCGAACCTACTCGTTCGCATGCACCAGCAAATGGTGAACTCCAGGTAAACACTTCTCCCTCACGAAGGCGGCGATGGTGCGAAATGTGGAGTGTGACCACAGAAGGAGGTCTCAATGATCATTGGCTTCGGGGCAGCGTTCCCAGCTTGCTATTTCGTGACTTTACTTATACCCTAGGGGGTATGTTAAATAAGTTGAACTTCACCATTCGCAGCACACAAAGCCGTCTCGCATTAATGGCCATTGCCGGAGTCATCGGGGTCTCCCTTTCGGCATGTTCAAGCGATTCTGCATCTGACAAAGTTGCGTCAACAACTCAAGTTGTCAATGCTGCGCCAAGCGAATCGGAAACAACCGAAGCCGCAACCATCATTGACGTTCGATCACCCGAGGAATTTGCCACTGGACATCTTGAAGGGGCAATCAACATGAATGTTGAAGACAGCGCATTTGCTTCTCAAATAGCAAACCTGGATTCCTCTAAAAAATACATTGTGTACTGCCGAAGCGGGAATCGTTCCGCTATTGCAACAGCATTAATGAATGACGCGGGAATTTCACAAATCACAGATCTTGGGTCAGTTGAAAATGCAGCAGCTGCCACTGGCATACCAATCATCACGAACTAGGAACATGCGCAATGCGCGGGTCAATTTAAGTTGGCACGTTTCAACACGAATCTTGACCTTGACGCATCCACAGCGTGAGATCTAACTCGGGTTCATCGCCACGTTGCGTCCATCCAGTTTGAGCTGGTGGTCTGCTGTTGATGCTAATTACACAATTCACGTCCGCAGGGACAGGGTTGCTCACGTTGTTGAGTACAAGTTGGATGGGGTGCACCAGATAGCGGTAGTGAACGAACGCATTGGCAGCGGGCGTATTGAAATTAACTGCCACACGGGTATCGGAACGCTCGTCTTCTTTGGTGAGTTCTTTAATACGATTATCTAAAATCATTTCGCTACGAATTTCGTTATAGGGAATCACAGTTTGTGTAGCGGTGTAGATGGTTGCAAGAGCACCAATACAGCCGAGAAACACCAATGCATTTGTAGCTGAACGCCACCACAGCATGATGATGACAGTTGCGATGGCAATAAAGATCCCGGCGAGTACGACATAGCCGATCGGCGCGAATCTCTCTCGTGTCCAGTCAAGAGCGATGGCATTCGGAGCAGAGAAATACCGATTTGCTGCCATCATCTCTCGCAGGCGGTCGCCGTCTGTTGCAATGAGCAGAATGACTGTGAGTACCACCACTACCGACAGAGCCAGCCCCCAGAGTCTCCACCGAAACGATGTAAGTAATGCTGCACATGCAATGGCAACCAACACAGGACTCACGGCTTCGACATAACGTCCGTAAATTAAATGATCAGCTCGAGTGACGTAAGCCAATTGCACAGACGAGGTGAGCGCAACCGCACCCACTATTGCAATGACATACATCGCGGGTATTGCCTCTCGCCATGATCTTTTGGGCAAGTGTCGCCACAGAGCCATAGTTAAGACAGCGAGGCCAACAAAGGCGAGCCCAAATGAAGTGGAGATGAGATACCACATTTGTCCCGCAGCCGACCGCAAGATGCTGGGCCATTCGCTCAGGGTTGTCATGCGCTCAAGTATGCGATCTTCTTTGCCAACAGATGCCACATACAACTCGTTACGGAGATACATGTTGAGTTGATCAAATGTGAGGTACACAACTACGCATGTAGAAAGCCCAGCTACCAGTGGCTGATACCGCCTCGGCTGGGTAAACAATGCAACCCCAATCATCGCGAGCACCGTCAGGGGAAGAAGCAATACAAATCGACCATGCAAGACTGGAAGAAAAGCGGCAACAGCTCCCGTCGCAATCATCTTTGACACAGTGGGTGATGCACTGATCTCGAACACAAGCAAAACGACAACTGCTATCAATAAACGACTTAACGATTCTGCATATGCAAATAATGAATAAGCAGCCACCGAAGGAGCCACAGAAATACTGGCGGCAACGAGTGCAGCCCAACGTGCAGAGATGGAAAAGTGCCGCGTCATTAACGCGTACAGCACGAGTCCGGTGAGCAATACAAAAAATATGTTGAGAAAAAGTGAGATACGGAACTGCACCTCAATTGAGGCACCAAGCAAAGCGCCGACCGCAGTCACCATGCTGTAACCAGCTTGATAGAAGGAACGAACGCCAGGCAATGGCGCTTCGTTGTGACCGGTGAGTACACGGCCATTTAAGAGGTAGCTCAATTCATCGGGTCGTGTTGATGGCCCATGAATAAAAAAGGTGGAGACTGCAAGAACTATCGCCGTGATGGTGGAAAGTGCGACGACATACCGGAGCGTCCAACGAGGAGGCTCTTTCATTGGTGGTATTGCGCTGAATCTCATCTGCCCCACCTGTTGTTTCTTTCCCTCTACCACCCGCCAAACTCTGCAGGATAAATGCAAGTCTGGGCAAGTCGGAACTTGCTTCTTCCAAAGTTACAACAAAAGTAGAATTTGGGAGTCTTTTGCTTTACTGGCCAGGGAATAGTTTGTGTTTGACCCAGGCAACATAACTCTCAGAAGTAAATGCAAGCTCGCCCATCAACTTGGCGTAATAAGGCATCAACATCAAAAAATCAATTGTGATGGCACGTTCATCAAGAGTGACATCGTCGGGCAAGCGCTTGCGCACATCTTCAATCAGTTGTAGCCATTTACCAAACTGACGTTGCGATATTTCGGCGAGTTGCTCTTCTAACTCCGGAATTGTGGATGCAACAGCCAAGATTTGGAGCCTCACTGGCATCATCGGCATTTGTGAAAGCTCTTTTGGACCGATGAATATCGCAAGAACATCATCGATGGTCATAGTGCTAAAGCCGGACAGGTACTGTTCAACGGCAGCAACATTCATGTCGAGAATCTCTTCATACAGAGTTGAGAGCGAATAGGCAACAAGCCCATTACGGCTTCCGAAATATCGATATATCTGTGTAATGGAGCAATTGGCTGCGGCTGCAACACGTGAGATCCGGAACTCCAAGACTCCATATTCTTGAATCTCTTTACGCGCTGCAGAAAGTAACACTGATTTTGCATCGGACGGCATAAAGAAATATTACTTTTTAGAGCACTCGCCGACCCGCATTGCTCCATCGAATTTCGACACGTCTGTCATCAGCAGTGCCAGGCGTGGTGGTAATGGCCCCGTACCCATCGAAACGAATCCATGCCCGCACCCCTTTTGTTGAGAGATAGTCCGCAACATTGCGGGCACGTTCTAGCGACAAGGTCTTCAGGAACTTTGATCCATCAATGAGGTTCTGTCGTGCGAAACCAGAGATCAACAATAAGCCCCCTCGGCCTCTCAGTTCACGTGCAAGTTGATTGAGTCGGGCCTGATCACCTGCATCTAACGCTGGAGCGACAGCAACCATGCCAGCAGCAAACGTCATCTGCACAGCACAATTCACCCCCAACGCCACCTACCAACTGTCCTACAACGCAGGTGGCGGCAAGGGTGCCGTGCCAGCAACAGTCACCGGACTAGTTCCGGGCACATCGACATCATTGGCGAGTGGCGCTGGTCTCAAACGATCTGGCTTTACGTTTAAAGGTTGGAACTGTGATCAGTCAATAGGAAACAAGAGCGCCCGGGAATCGGCAACTCAACCGTCGGCAAACGTAGTGTGCACTGCCAAATGGTCGGAAAACTCACCTCAAGTTGTTCCTGCCTCCGCAGATGTCAAAGAAGCAACAAATGACTCATCAATCGGGAAACGTGGAGAAGAGCAGATTCTTCAACCACTGGGCAATGACGACTTGCTCAATTCCTCAAAATGGAACCTTCCTTCGATGCGATTGTGCGGTCCTCGACAATCAGCTCCGAAGTGCGCTCTGAGTTCACTCGATATTAAGGGTGAAGGTACATACACAATTGATTCCAAAGGACGAGTCATCTTCACACCAGAACCTGATTTTGTTGGCGAGGCGACCAGCGTCAAGTATCAGGTAACGAACAATCGCGGACGTGTCGTTGCGGCAAACATCAACGTCACGGTGCTGGATCAAGAGCTCCCTCAGTCTGGAAGTGATTCTCAGACGATGTTTTTATTCGCTCTGCTACTGATATTTATTGGAGCCATTCAGTGCTCAATACAGAGGTACCGACATAGATCTGGTTAATCAAAACACCAAAAGTGACGTCAATAGTCATAAAGGCATAGCGGCATTTCGTGTTCCCTGTGTTTACTCAAACCCCTAGTAACAGCCCCGTAAATACTGGGGGCTTGAATTTCGCACTAGCCGCACTGGAAAGGGAATATTCGAACTGTGGAGAGAAATTCGGGGCGAAACTAGCTCGCAGACCGTGTATCAACGCCACAAAGGTAGGCACCCCTTAAACTTTGTCTATGGCATCCCCACCAAAACAAGCGCGGAGCATCGCTACCTAGCAGAAAATGCTCGATGCCGCAGAAGAGCTCCTTCAGGGGGGCGATGCCCGACAGGTCAACGTCGAAAACATCATCAGCCTCTCTGGCGCGACAGTGGGTTCCTTTTACGCTCGGTTCGGAAATGTGGAAGGACTCTTTGAAGCACTTCACCAGCGCTACTTAGACACTTTTTATCAGTCAACACTTACTGAAGCACTCGACCACGCCCTCGAGCAACCCGACTTACGCAAGGCGCTGCATCACGTCGTCAAGACGATGCTCGAATTTGGACTTGAAAAGCGCAAATTACTCACTTATTTTGTCACGCAAAATGAGGGGAATGAAGCTCTTGAGATCCGCATAATGGCGGTCAAAAATTTGCACGAAGTTTTGAAAGTGCACCAAAGTGAAATCACTCATAAAAACCTCCGTCGTGCAGCAGAGA
>Ga0315899_10003661_pt1 | contig 16744 bp, 9 predicted proteins | sample LakEriMetagenome_2_FD_203518 | JGI IMG/M metagenome (GOLD analysis project Ga0315899, IMG submission 203518) | Freshwater fungal communities from buoy surface, Lake Erie, Ohio, United States - Buoy 4 MA112 | ecosystem: Environmental > Aquatic > Freshwater > Lake | place: USA: Lake Erie, Ohio... | reverse complement strand
GCGAAGCGGTAGGTGCCATCGGCGCGCGTGATGCCGCCGACCTGCAACCCCACCACGCCCACCGAGGCACCCTGCAGCGCCTCGCCGGACCCACCCACGGTCACCTTGCCTTCGACCGTGCCCGTGGCTTGCGCCTGAAGGGGCGCGAGCGGCACGGCCATGAGCGCGAGGGATCCTACCAACAACCCAACTGCAGACCAGCGTCGATCTTGTCGCATGCGGGAATCTCCGGAGGGACGGAAGCGGTGTTTCGGATGAACCGATCCGGCAAACATCTCACCGCCCGCGCCGAACCGCAATTTTTTTAGCACACGGCCCCACCGGGGACGACCCGGAGGCCGGCCGCGCGAACGGTCACGGGACTGTGACCGTCCCGAGACACGGCCGTCCCCTGCCGGTCGTTCCCCGCGCCTACTCTGCGACCCATGAGACGTATTCTGTTCTGCACGGACACCTTCCCCCCGCAGGTCAACGGAGTCAGCGTCGTGACCGCGGCCATGGTGTCGGGGCTCCGGAAGCGGGGCTGGGAGTGCGCGGTCCTCGGCCCCGCCTACCCGCTCACCGGGCGACGCGTCCTGTGGTCGCCTGACGTCGAACGACGCTATGCCGTGCCGTCCGTGGGGTTGCCCGGGTATCGGGATGTCCGCCTGTCATGGCCAACCTCGCGGTACGTGCGGTCGGTGTTCGACGATGTCCGGCCCGACCTCGTGCACTGTGCCACCGAGTTCTCCATCGGGTACGCCGGCATGCGTGAGGCGGCCCGGCGCGGCATCCCGGTGTGCACTACGTCACATACCGACTTTTCGCGCTACTGCAGTGCGTACGGTGTGCCGTTCCTGCGCCCCGCGGTCACTCGCTGGATGCGGCACTTCCATGGAAAGGCCAACCGGACGCTCGTCCCCTCTCGCGTCGCGCAGGACGCCTTGCTCGAGATCGGCGTGCGCCAGACGCACGTCTGGGGCGGAGGCGTCGATGCGGAACTCTTCCATCCCCGGCACTTCTCGAGCGCGACGAGACAGCGGCTCGGCATCGGTCGGGTATTCACGTTCCTGCACGTGGGCCGACTGGCCCCCGAAAAGAACGTGGAGCTCGTCCTCGCCGCGTTCGCGATGGCCAGAGCGCAGCAGCCGGAGGTCCCCATGCGTCTGCTCATCGCCGGCGCCGGGCCCAGCGAGAAGGCGCTGCGCGGGTCCTCCACCCCCGGAGTCACCTTTCTCGGCGCCGTGGATCGGACCAACGAGCTTCCGGCGCTGTACGCGAGCGTCGACGCCTTCGTGACCGCCTCAACCACGGAAACCCTCGGGCTGGTGACGCTCGAGGCCATGGCTTCGGGGCTGCCCGTGATTGCCTGCCGGGAGGGTGGGCTGCGCGACTACTTCGTCCATACACACAACGGCCTCTCGTTTGCCGCCGGCGACGCTACCGATTGCGCCGAGGCGATGGTCCGCCTCGTGCGGGATGCGTCGCTGCACGAGCGGCTTCGCTCGGGTGCGCGTCAGACTGCCGAGGCGTGGTCATCAGTGCGCGACCTCGATCGACTCGATGGGCTCTTCCAACGGGAAATCAGGGCGCATGCGCATTTGCAAGCATCGCTCTGCTCCCTGACTCCGCACGCTGCACGCTGAGATAGTCCGCAAAGAGCGTGTCCCACACGGCAGGCCAGCTGCGCGCGCTGGCGTGGCGGAGGGCACGCGCGCGCATGGAGTGCAGCGCGGTCCGGTCATCGACGAGCGCGATGAGTCGATCACCGAACGCGCCCGCATCCTGCGCCGTGCATACCCAGCCCCGATCGGGGAGGAGCACCTCGCGGGTCGGGGCCACGTCGGCGCCGATCACGGGCGTACCCGAGGCCATGGCCTCCAACATCACGTTGCCGAATGTGTCGGTCGTGCTGGGGAAGAGCAGCACATCGGCGCTGGCGAATGCTTCGCTCAGCGCCTTCCCTTCGAGCCGGCCGGTGAAGGTCGTACCGACGGGCGCGGCGTTCCGGGCGGCCGTTTCGAACGGGCCATCCCCCACGACCACCAGCCGCACGGCGTCCGGCCTTGCGGTGTTCGCGTGACGCACGGCGTCGAGAGCCACCCCGACGCTCTTTTCCGGCGCGATACGTCCGACATAGGCGGCGACGATCGTTGCCTCGGTCGCCCCGATCGACTCCCGGAACGCGCGCGATCGGAACCGCGGCGAGAACTTCCCGCCGTCCACGCCCCGTGACCACTCCCGGCAGTGTGTGAACCCCCGTGCGGTCACTTCGTCGACGATCGCCTGGGTTGGGCAATAGGTGCGCCGGCCGGCGTTGTGAAACCACCGCAGGTAGGACCAGCCCGGTCTGGCGAGGACACCGAGCCCGTAGTGGGCGGCATACGCGGTGAAACTGGTGTGGTACGATGACACGAACGGCACACCGAGCGCGCGGGCCGCGCGTCGGCCCGCCAGCCCGACGCCGAACTCGGTGGCGGAGTGGACGAGCGTGGGGCTGAACCGGCGGAGTGGTTCGAGCACGTCCCGCTGCTTCGGCCACGCCAACTGCAGCTGCGGGTATGCCCAGAACGATCGGCTCGGAAAACGGTGCACCGTGTCGCTCGCGGTCGCATCGGGGTCTTCGGTCGTGAACACGTGTACCGTGCCGCCACGCTCCCGCAGTGCCGCGCACAGTCGATCGAGGGTGCGAGCCACACCGTTGACCTGCGGGGCGAACGTGTCGCTGAACAGGGCTAGCCGAATACCTGAACAGTCGGGCACAACCAACGTATCACGGTCGTGGGCGGGCGACAGGATCGCGGTCACAGGGTGACACCGGCGATCCCGGCGTACACGGCAAAGAGCCGATCGAACACCGAGGTCCAATCGTGCTCGCGTTCGGCATGGGCGCGCGCGCGTTGAGACCACGGTGACGGATCGGTGGTGAGGATCGACTGCGCTGCGCGTGCCACATCGCCGGCATCGCCGATCTCGTAGGTCACGCCGCCTCCACTGCGCTCCACGTGTTCGGCGACGGCTCCACTGCGCACCGTGAGTACCGGCGTGCCACAGGCCATCGCTTCCACCGCGGCCAGACCGAACGTCTCGGCGGGTCCCGGCGCCACGTAGAGGTCGCACGCTGCCAGCAGCTCCGCCAACGACAGGCGGTCGTGCAGGAACGATCGGAACAGCACGCGGGAGCCATACGGGTGGGCGCGAAGCCGAGCCTCGTCCGGGCCCGCACCCACGAGCACCAGGCGGGCACCGGTCGCGCGTTCAACGCGCTCCCAACCACTCAGCACCACCTCGAGTTCCTTTTCCCGCGCGAAGCGCCCGGCGAATACCGCCAGCGGGCCGTCGGGAAGCTGCAGGGACTCGCGCACCCGGTCGCGCATGCTCCGGCGTTCCGGGTGGAAGACATCGAGCTCCACGCCCAGCGGAACGTGCACCACGCGCGGAAACTCCCGACGGCGCAACTCCTCGGCACCGCCGGCCGTGGCCACGATCGTCGCGGCGCTGCACGCCGCGATCCGCCGCAGGTAGCTCCATGTCAGCTCGCTCGCGCCCCGCTGGTGTCGTGCGTGCGAAAAGGCGCGGGCGACGATGCGCGGCACATCGGTGTGGTGATAGTATACCAACGGCGTCTGCACGTCGCGCGTCGCGTGGCGAACGATCCATGGCACGAGGAAGGGCGAGCCGACCTCGATGATCTGCGGTCGTTCGTGCCTCACGATGCGCGTGACGGATCGTGTGGCCAGCATGAAGCGGTAGGGCCGGTGGCGTGGGATGGCCGGGCCACGAAGCCGCATGATGCGGACGCCGTGATTGTCCTCCACCTCGTCGCTGGCACCGGGGACGACGATCGTCTGGCGAAGATGCGGCCGCGCTGCGACGTATCGGGCCTTGGCCATCAAATAGGTCCGGATACCGCCACTGGTCTCGCCGAACCACTCGGTCGCGTCGAGCACGCCGAGGCGGGCGTCCGGGCGAAGACGGGCGGGAAGTGCCGAGGAGCCCGCACGGAAATCCACGGAAGCGGCGCCGATCGGCGCCGCGAGCGTACTGCGGAAACTCACGCGTTCAACTCAGCAGCGGATAGGCAGTCAGTAGCGCGATGGCCTGTCCGACCACGACGTCCCCGGGGTAGTGCACGCCGAGCATCACCCGGGAGAAACCGACCAGCATCGCCAGCACCAGCAGAGGAATCGCGAGGCTGGGAAAGGCGACCGAGAATCCGATCGCGACCGACATCGCGGCACACGAGTGTCCGCTCGGGAACGAGAACCGATCGGGAATTTCGACCAGTGACGCGAATCCGTCGGTGCTGCGGGGACGCGGGCGCCCCACGGTGCGCTTGACCACCTGCACGGCAAGGTGCGACGCACCGAGGAGCAGGAGGGTCTCCCACACCTGCGTCCACCGGACCGCGGGCAAGACGAGTGCGGCCAGGGTGAGCCCGATGCTGGCCCGGGCACCGCCCACGTGCGTCACGAAGGACCAGAAGGCGCGTGTCTCCCCGCGACAGGCGGTGGAGAGACAGAGACGGGAGAAGATGGCGCGGTCGCGGGCGTCGAGGCGCTGCAGCCAGGGTGTCATGGAGGGGAAGCATCCGCCGGCTGCGCCACGGCGGTATGTCGATGCCGCAACGCTCAGGTAAAGCCTGCATTGCGAAATCGTGACGACCGGGGATGGCCATCCCCTCCCGGCATTGCGGAATGTCGGATCCGCCTGTCGAATTGGTCAGGCCGGCCGAGGCTGTTCGGCGCGGTATCTCCCCTCCACTTCCCCGTCCCCAGTCATGTCGCACCGTGCTCTCCGGTGGGGCTCACCCACCCCGAAGGCCGCCGCGCTCGCGCTCGTGCTGTCGGCCCCTCCACTCGCCGCCCAGCCGGCCAAACCGGCCGCGGCCAAACCGGGCGCCGCCCCCCCGGCGCCGGCACTCGCGGCGCAACTCGACCGGCTCGAATGGCGCAGCGTGGGACCCGCCAACAACGCCGGACGCATCTCCGTGGTCGTCGGCGTGCCGGGAGATCCGCTCACGTATTACGTGGCCGGCGCCAACGGCGGCATCATCAAGACCACCAATGGGGGAACCACCTTCCGCCCCATCTTCGATCAGCAAAGTGCCGGGTCCATCGGCGCCATCGCCGTCGCCCCCAGTGATCCCAACGTGCTCTACGTGGGCACCGGCGAAGGCAATCCGCGCAACAACGCGTCCGTCGGCGACGGGATGTACAAGTCGGTCGACGGCGGCGAGCACTGGACGAAGATCGGGCTCGAGAAGTCGGACAAGATCGCCCGGCTCGTCATCGATGGAAAGAATGCGGACATCGTGTACGCGTGCGTGCTGGGTCGCGAATGGGGGCCCAACGAAGACCGCGGGGTGTTCAAGACCACCGACGGCGGGGCCACGTGGCGCAAGATCCTGTACATCGACCCGCAGACGGCCTGCTCCGATATCTCCGCCGATCCGAACAACAGCAACGTTCTCTACGCCGGCATGTACACCTATCGCCGCTGGGCGTGGTATCTCGCCTCGGGCTCGGGGAACACGTCGGTGTGGAAGTCGGTGAACGGCGGTCAGTCGTGGGAGCGCCTCTCCGGCCCCGACAAGCTGAACGGCCTGCCGCGCAAGGCGATGGACCGCATCGGTGTGGCGGTCGCGCCGAGCGACCCGAACATCGTGTACGTGCTCAGCGAAACGAAGGACGAGGGCGAGTTGTGGCGCTCCGACGACGCCGGCCAGACGTGGCGCACCGTGAACCGCGATCCCAACATCAACTTCCGGCCCTTCTACTACGCCGACATCCGCGTGGACCCGAAGAATCCCAACCGGGTGTTCACGCTCTCCGGCGGCCTGTACTTCTCCGATGACGGTGGGCGCAACTTCACCACCATCGCGCGGGACGTGCACGGCGATCACCAGGCCATGTGGATCGATCCCGTCGACCCGCGCTACATCCTGAGCGGCAGCGACGGGGGCTGGCAGGTGAGCCGCGATGGCGGCAGGAACTGGGATGTGGTGAACACGTTTGCGTTCACGCAGTTCTACCATATCAACTACGACATGCAGCAGCCGTACAAGGTGTGTGGTGGGCTGCAGGACAACGGCAACTGGTGCGGGCCCAGCAACTCGCTCTCGGGGCAGGGCATCCGGCCGTCCGACTGGTACACCATTTCCGGCGGCGATGGATTCTTCGCCGTTCCGGTGCTCGACAAGCCGTGGCTGCTGTACAGCGACTCGCAGGGCGGCATGCTGAACATCACCGACACGCGCAGCGGCGTGCAGAAGATGATCTACCCGTATCCCAACCGCGTGGGCTCGGTGGGCGACGCGATGATCGGCCACAAGTACCGCTTCAATTGGAATTCGCCGATCGTGCTGTCGCCGCAGAATCCGGGCGTCGTGTACTTCGGCGGCAACGTGGTGTTCCGGTCGGTGAACTACGGACAGAGCTGGGACGTCATCTCGCCCGACCTCACGACCAACGACCCCAAGAAGCAGCAATCGAGCGGCGGCGAGATCGTCACCGACAATACGGCGGCCGAGTTCCACTCCTCGCTGCTGAGCATCGCGCCGTCGCCGCTCGATTCCAGCGTGATCTGGACGGCGTCCGACGACGGGCTCGTGCACGTCACGCGCGACGGCGGGAAGACCTGGACGAAGACGTTCACGAATGTCCCCGGACTCGCCCCCAACGCCTGGCTCGCCACCATCGAAGCGTCGCATTTCGACAAGGGCACGGCGTACGTCACCGCCGATCACCATCAGGACGACGATTACCGCCCCTACGTGTACATGACCACCGACTTCGGGGTCACCTGGAAGAGCATCCGCGGTGATCTGCCCGACAAGGCGTGGTGGACCCACGTGGTGCGCGAGGACCCGAAGAACCGCAATCTTCTGTACCTTGGCACGGAATCAGGCGTGTGGGCCAGCTGGGACCGCGGCGAGCATTGGCATTCACTGCGTGGCGATTTGCCCATCACACCCGTGCGCGACATGCAGATCCACCCGCGTGAGAACGATCTGTTGCTCGCTACGCACGGGCGCGGGTTGTACATCCTCGACGACCTCACGCCGCTGCAGCAGATCGCGCAGACGGCGCAGGGCACAGCCGACGCGACGCTGTTCGATCTGCGGCCGGCGATCAATTGGACCTCGTGGAACCGCGACGGCAACCTGGGGCAGCGCAAGTATGCGGGCGAGAACCCGCCGGCCGGTGCGCTCATCTCGTACTGGCTGCGTCAGCAGCCGGAGGGAGAGGTGAACATCGAAGTGGCCGATGCCGCCGGCCGCGTGGTGCGCCGCTTCCGTCGCGTTCCCGACGAGGCGGGGGTGAATCGCATCAACTGGGATTTGCGCGAAGATGCGGCCCCCGGCGCCGGCGGCGGTGGACGCGGCAACCGTGGCGCCGCCGAGCCGGCCGCGCCGACGGACACGTCGCTCCGTGCGCTGCGCGAACGGCGACGGGCCGAGGCGCAGCGCCGCGCGGCCGGTGGCGACGCCGGTGAAGAGAACTTCTTCGGTCCCGCCTCGGCGTCGGTGGCGCCCGGCACGTACCAGGTCACCCTCGCGGTCAACGGGCAGCGCTTCACCAAGTCGGTGCAGGTGAGTCGTGACCCGCGCATCGACATGTCCGGCACGCAGATCGCGGAACAGGTCGAAGCCGGCAAGGCCATCGAGGCCACGCAGGTCCGCATCGCGCGGGTCATCGCCGGCGTGGACGACATTTCGCGGCAACTCACGGCCGTACAGACGGCGTTGCGTGCAGCGCCCGGCGTCGCGAACGGGGCGGCCGCGCTCACGGAAATCGGTAGCACGCTGCGCGACCTCCGCCATTTCCGCGACTCGGTGCTCGCCCGTCCGCTGCCGGGGCTCGGCTACCGGCAGTACCCGCGCCTGCGCGAAGAGGCCCAGACCATCAGCGGCTCCATCTCGCGGCCCCAGTGGCCCGTGACCGCCGGCGAGAAACTGCGCAGCGGAGAGCTCAAGGTGGAAACCGACGACGCCCAGGGGCGGCTCGATGCGATCGTCCGCGAGCGCATCGGCAAGATCAACGAACTGCTCAAGGGATCACCGCACATCATCACCCCGGGTGGGGGGAGGATCGTGCCGTAGCAGGAGGGGCTGAGATCGCGTGGGGGCTGGGGGAGCTTTCAGCCGTCAGCTCTCGGTTTCATTCGGACCGATGACTGACGACCGAGAGCTGAAAACTCCCCCGCCCCCCGCGCGATATCAGCCCGCTCAGCCCAACCCGAAATACCCGACTAGCAGCTCACGCAGCGATGATTGTTCTTCGCGCCCATCCCTTCGAGCAACGTGATCGTCTCGAGATAGGGCGAGGTGCGCTGCACCGGGCCGTTGGCCATGTCCACGGTGGTCTGTCCCGACCGCGCGACGAGCTTGGGATCGGCACCCTTCGACACGAGATACAGGATCATGTCGTTGTCACCGCGGGCGGCGGCATGGTGCAGCGGCGTGAAGCCGGCGTAGTCGCGGGCGTTCACATCGGCCTTGAGCTCCTCCACGAGGAACTTCACCGTGGGCATCCACCCGTCGGTCACGTGGCGGTGGTCATTGGCGGCAAAGCCGGTACCGTAGCCCACCCCGCTGGCGGCGTGGATGGGCAGAATGCCCGGTCCGCCGGCTGGCACCGGCGGCAGCCCCGATGGATCGGCGGCCGGTGCGGCCGCGCCGGGCCGCCGCGCCCGCGGTGGCGGCTTGATCGTGCCCACGTTCGGGTCGGCGCCGGCCGCGAGCAGCAGCTTCATCGCGGGGACATCGGTTGCGTACGCGGCGCGCAGGAAGGGCGTGGCGCCGTTGAAATCCACGCCGAGGTTGTCGCGATTGTAGGTGGTGTACCAGAGCGAGCGGGAGAGGCGCGCATTGGGATCGGCCTTCGCGTCGAGCAGCGCCTTCACCACCTCGAGGTATGTGGCCTGCTGTTGCAGCTGGAACGCCGGCTGCGGCGTGCGCGTGCTCGGCGCCCACTCCTTGTTGAGCACGGCGAACAGCGGACCGGCCCCGGCGTCGCTGTAGAGGTTCGGATTGGCCCCGCGCTTCACCAGGGCCAGCGTGAGATCGTAGTGACCGTTGATGGCGGCCATGAGCAGCGGACTGGTGTGGTCACCCGCGCTCACCTGATCGATGTTCGCGCCGCCGTCGAGGAGCGCCATGGTGGTTTCGACCTCGCCTTCCCGCACCGCCAGCAGCAACGCGGTGAGGCCACCCTGCACCCCCATCATCTCGTTGTAGGCCGGGTTGTCGTCGTCGAGCCCGCGCCCGCCCTGGGCGGCAAGGCGGGCCTCCTCGGCGGCCGTCGCATCGCGGACACCCGCGATGGCCTGCGCCGAGGCGGCGGCCTGTTCGACTTCGCGCGACGCCTTGACCGCCGCCTGCACCTGCTCCGGCGTGGGTATCCAATTGGGATTGTTGGCCTGCCCCTGCTGTTCGCGCAGTTTCTGCAGCACGGCATCCCGTCGCATCTTCGCCTGCCGGTCCTGCGCGGCACTCGCCATGATGTCCATCGTGCGCGCGGCCAGCGACGGGTTGGCGCCGGCCTTCATGAGAACGCGAACCGCGTCGGTCCGGCCGCGGGCCGCCGCCAGCATGAGCGGCGACTGGTTCCATCCCGGTTCGAGGGCGTTCACGTCGGCGCCGGCCTTCACGAGCGCCGTGACGGTACCGGCAACACCGGACATCGCCGCCAGATGCAGCGGCGTGACTCCTTCGCTGGTGACGGCACGCACATCCGCCCTCGCCGCGAGCAACTGCTTCACGATGGCCGTGCTCCCGGCGCTGCTGGCGATATGCAGTGGCTGATACGCGCCGACACGGGTGGCCGTGCGCACCGAGGCGCGGGCGCGCAGCAGCAGCCCCGACATGACCGAGTCGCCGCGCTGCGCGGCCCAGTGCAACGCCGTCATCCCGTCACCCTGCGGGGCATTCACATCCACGCCCCGCGCCAGCAGCGTGCGCAGCGCCGTGAGGTCGCCCTGCATGGCCGCATCGGCCACCGGGGCAGCCGCCCGTGCGGCCACCACGCCGTCGTTCGAGAAAAGTCCTGCCACACGCGGCGCGTGGGGCAGCAGCAGCATCGGCAGCACGAGCGCCGTGATGACTCCGTGTCTCATCTACTCCGCGCCTCCCCCCATCAGAAAGTGAATTCGCCGGTGCTGTCACCGAAGGTGGTGAGATCATCCATGCCGATCTTGTGCATCAGGCTGAGCATCACGTTGGCCATCGGCGTGCCATCAGGGGCCTTGAGGTGTTGGTTCCCCGAGGCGAGGCCATGGCCGCCACCCAGCAGGATGAGCGGGCACCGGCGGTGGTTGTGTGTATTGCTGTCGGACATCGGCGAGCCGTAGATGATGGTCGTGCGATCGAGCAGCGGCACGTCGCCATCCATGGTGTTCTTCAGCTTGTCGAGCAGGTACGGCAACAGGCTCACGTGGTACTTGTTGATCTCCGCGAACTCCTTCACGCGCGCCGGGTTGTTGCCGTGATGCGACGACGGGTGGAAGCCGGTCATCACGCCACTGTCGGGGAAGACGCGCGCCGAGGCATCGCGCCCCATCTTGAACGAGAACACGCGCGTCATGTCGCTCTGGAGCGCCAGGACCTGCAGGTCGAACATGAGTTTCACGTGGTCGCCGAAGTTGTCGGGGACGCCCGCCGGGGCGCCCGCCAGGTCGCGTTCCTCTCCCGACGTGTTGCGCGCCTCCACCTGCTGGATGCGGCGTTCGATCTCGCGGATGTGTTCGAGGTACTGGCCCATGCGCTGGCGGTCGCCGGCGCCCAGCTCGCGATTGAGCTGCGCCACGCGGCCCGTGATCCAGTCGAGTACGCTGCCCGTGCTGCGGTTGCGCAGCGCCCGCTCCTCGGGCGTCCCGCCGGCACCGAACAGTTGCTCGAAGGCGACGCGCGGGTCGCGGATCATCGGCAGCGGATCGGTGGGTGAACTCCAGCTGATGGAGTCGGTATACATGCACGAGTAGCCGTAGGCGCAGCCGCCCGCGCGGTCGAGCGGTTCGATGCACAGCTGCATGCTGGGGATCGGCGTGGCCTGTCCGAATCGCTGCGCGTACATCTGATCGAGTGACGTACCCGCAAAGATGTTCGAGCCTTCGGTCTGCGTGGGGTGCGCCTGCGTGAGGAACACCGCGCTCGACCGGAAGTGATCACCACCGATCTCCTCCGGCTTGTACGCCTCCGCCATGCGCACGTCGGTGTTGCTCACGATCGTCAGATACTTGCGCCACGCCTCGAGCGGCGAGAGCGACGTCTTGCTGAGATCGAACGTGCGCCCGGTGGTCGGTGGCGACCACATGTGCTCCGTGAGCCCGAACGGGGCACAGCCGGCGGCACCGTGCACCATCTCGAACGCCAGCAGGCGTGTCGGATTCGCGGCGTGCCCCACCCGTCCGAGTGCGTTCACGGGCATCATCGCCTCGAGATACGGCAGCGCGACCATGGTGCCCATGCCCTTGAGGAACGTGCGGCGCGGCATGGGATGGCGAAACAGATTGGCCATGTGTGACTCAGCGAAGCAGCGAGGCCGCGCCCGGGGCGCCGCTCTCGACAGTGGTGGACGACTCGACCTTCTGCATGCGGAACGCCGGGCTCTTGACCACGCCCAGGATGTAGGCGGACATCCGGTGCTGCTGCGCCCCGGCGTCGCGCACGATGCGACGGATGCTTGGCATGTCGGTGGCTTCCATGCGGCGTCCCACGGCGTAGGCCATGAGGTTGCGCGTGAACGTGCGCAACAGCGCGTCGTGCCGCTTGAGCAGCGCGCTCTGCAACTCCACCGCATTGTTGGCGGTGCTGCCATCCCACAGTTCCCCGCGCGAATCCACGGGCATGCCGTTGTCGCGCAGGCGGACCTTCCCGGTGGCGTCGTACCGCTCGAGAGCCAGGCCGATGGGATCCATCATCTTGTGGCAGCTGCTGCACGCCGGATTCTTGCGGTGCTGTTCCATCCGTTCACGCACCGTGAGCGGGCGCGAGCCCAGCGTCCCCGGCGTCGCTTCGAGATCGGGCACTCCCGGTGGCGGCGGCGGCGGCGGACTGTTGAGCAGCACCTCCATCACCCACTTGCCGCGGTCCACGGCCGACGTGCGCGTGGCGTGCGACGTGAGCGTGAGGACACTCGCCTGCGCGAGCAGCCCGCGACGCAGCGGGTCTGTCGTGGCCACGCGGCGGAACGCCGGCCCCACCACCTGCTTCATGCCGTAGTGCTGGGCCAGCCGTTCGTTCACGAAGGTGTAGTCGGCGCGGTAGAGATCGAGCACCGGACGGTCACGGCGCACGAGATCGTCGAAGAACAGCTCCGTCTCGCGACGCATCGCGTTGCGCAGCTGTTCGTCGAAATCGGGATACTGCCGGATATCCGGCGTGACCACGTCCAGATCGGGAAGACGCAGCCACTGCGCCGCAAAACGGGTGGACAGCGCCTCGGCCCGGGGGTCGGCCAGCATCCGCTTCACCTCGCGCTCCAACCCACCGGGCTGCGAGAGCCCGCCGCGCTGCGCCGTCTGCAGCAGCGCTTCGTCGGGGGGCGCCGACCAGAGGAAGAACGAGAGCCGCGACGCGAGATCGAGATCCCGGATCGCATACTTGCCAGTGCGGAGCGCCGCACTCGGGGCCCGTTCGAAACGGAACACGAAGTCGGGGCTGGCGAGCATGCCTTCCAGCGCGAGCCGCACGCCGTTCTCGAACGTGCCACCCCGCCGACGCTCGGTGTCGTACAGCGACAGCAGCCCGGCCCGGTCCTCGTCGGTGAGCGGACGACGATACGCCAGCGAGCCAAGGCGGGTGACGATCGATTGGGCGCAGGGGCGTTCCGCCACGGCCGTCGCGGGACGGCAGCTGAACACCCGCTTGCGCAGATGCGTTTCGCTCACGCCGCTCGCGGCATACGGGCCCGTAATGGAGAGTTCGCGCAGGTGCGGCAGCAGCGTGAACCCGTAGGCGACGGCATTGGACGTGCTGTTCAGCGAGTACTTGAGCGGCGAGATGAGATCCTGCACCACGCCCTGAAAGCGGGGCGGAATGAACGCCGCCGACACCTTGTGCGGTCCGGCCGTGACGCGCACCGGTGGCAGCCCTTGGGCCACCCCGTTGGGGTCGGAGGCATGCATGAACCGGTCGATGTCGATCAGCGCCACGCGCTCGCCGTCAACGGCGATCTCGAGGGCCTCACCGCGGGCAAGCCCGCCGGCGAAGGCGCCGGTGGTCTCGTGGAAGAAGTTCACGTTGAAGCGGTATTCGCCATCGGCCGGAAACACGTGCGTGACCACCATGCCGCCGCGGGTGCCGAACGGCGCGCCTTCCACGTGCGCCGTCTGCGAGGCGAGCTTCGGCATCGTGTACGTGGTGGCTCCGGCACTGGCCTTCGAATTGCCCACGGCAAGCCAGCTGATGTCGCCGGCGGCGCGCAGATATGCGCCGAGCAGCGTCGGCGACAGCGCCTGCACGTCGGCGATGTTGTCGAAATTGTCGCTCTTGGTGTCCGGCGGCAGATACTGCGCGGCATCGATCTCGACGCCGAGGAGTTGCTTCACCGCCGCCTGGTACTCGGCGCGATTGAGCCGCTGAAAGGTACGACGTCCCGGATCGGGGTCGAGCACCGCCGCCGAGTCGATGCGCGTTTCCAGTTCCAGCGCGAGCGCGTCGAGTGTGTCACCGGCCGGTCGTGGCGACCCGACGGGCGGCATCATGCCCACGCGCAGCTTGGCCACCATCCGCTCCGCCACGTCCACCTGGCCGAACGGCGACGCCACGTCGAAGCGCGCCAGCGTGAGGTTGCCCCGCTTCATGGTGTCGTTGTGGCACTTGCCGCAGTACTGCTTCACGACCCCGTTGAGCGCGGCTGGCGCCAGCCGTTTCGGCGCGCGCGTATGCGTCCGCGCGCGCGACGGCAGTACGGCATGTCTGGCCGCGGGAAAGCGGGCGCCGCCGGGCGCCGTGGTGGGTGGTGAGGCCACTCCGTGAGTGGCCGACAGCGGTACATCGATGCGAGGCGTGGGACGCGCAGTGCCGGGAGGAGGGGACAGCAGGGCAGCGGAGAGCGTCACAGCCAGCGCGGACATCGTCTTCATGCCGTACCTCGGTACGTGAAACCACGAACGACTTCGTCGGAACGCGCGACAGAAGGAAAGTGCCCCCCGCTCTGGGAAGGCGCAAGAAACCGGGCGCCGTGGCGCCCGCATTGACGGCGGCGCCTTCGGCCCGGATGTTACGACATGCCCGCGTGCCTCCCAGCCCTCCCGGCCGTCCAGCCCCCCGCCAAGGCGGCATCCGTCGCAGTGGCGCCAGCGACCGACAGCACCGCCGCTGCCATCGAAGCCTTCGCCAAGCTGCAGCGCGCCATCAACCAGCTGCGCGACAAAGAGCAGGCCGAACTGGCCGAGCCCCGCAACAAGAAGGTGGAGGAGCAGGCCACCATCCGCGAGAAGTATCGCAAGCTCCGCGCGGACTCCCTGAAGACGCACGGGTACACCGCCGCCCAGGTCAACGCGATGACCCTCCGGATCAGTAGCGACGATGCGCTGCGGGTGCTCTTCGAAGCGACGATGGAGCGACTGAGCAAGTAGCTCTATCGCTCCATCGTCCCACCGTCACGCTTCAGCCCGCCGAGCGCGCTGTTTACCGCGGGTCCAAAATCGCCGCCGCCCGCTCGCCGATGTCCACCCAGTGGGCCTTCTGCGCCGGGTTCGTCGACGTGGCCGCCAGGGCGCGCGCCTCGCCCTGCAACGCTCGCACCTGGGCCCGCGCGAGCGCCGGCAGGTCACTCTGCAGCACGTTGGGCGCCGTGACGAACGGGGTGAACCGCGCGTTCTGCCCACCGCCGAACCCACCGGCACCCCCGGCGCCGGTCGTTGCCGTGGGCGGCGCGATGAGCGCCTCGAGACGCTGCAGGTACACGCGCTGCAACGTGCGGCGGTGCGCATCGGGGCTCGACCCGCTGAACAGGGCGCGCTTGAGATCGCTCATGTACTCCGCCACCGGATACGCATTCGCGGCATCGTAGCGCTCCGACTCCGACATGCGCCCGAGACGCGCCGGCGACAGCAGCGCGGTCACCACCCCGGCCGATCGGGTGCCGACCACGTTGTTGGGGCCGATGCGGGAAACGATGTTCGCCGGCATGATCCAGTCGGGGCTGCTGAACACGTGGCCGGCGATGAACGACAGCGCCGCCTTCTGGCGGGATTTCGGTACCACGCGGTACACCGCCCCCTGCTGCTCGGCCACCTTGAGATCGACCTCCACGCCGCCCACCACCGTGGCCACGTGGTTCACATTGCCGAACCAGCGACCCACCGTTTCCTCGTACAGCTCGCGCAACTCCGTGAAGTCTTCGCCGGGGGCCGTCGTCCACGCCGCGAGGTTGGGCAGGACCCGCTGGTAGTTCGCGGTGGAGTACTGTGTGGCCTTGAGCGGATCGTCACCGAGATCTTCCGTCTGGTTGCGCGGATCCCCCGCGGCGAGCTGCTGCGACGCGAAGCGGTACGGGAACGGGCCGGTCTGCCCGGTGAGCCAGCGGTTGAGCGTGGCGCGCTCCGCTTCCGGCGTGGGCGCCGTGGTCACGCGATACCCCCAGTTGATGGCGAAGTCGTCGAACGGCCCTACACGACGGATGAAATCCTTCGGCTGCAGGCCATCGCCCGGCTGCGCTACGTAATTCTGGCGCGCGTAGTCCATGATGGTCGCACTCACTCCATACACCCGTGTGAAGCTCGGGCTGCGGAGCGAATCTACCGGGAACGACGCCGACGCGATCATGTTGTGCTGGAGTCCCAGCGCGTGACCGATTTCGTGCGTGATCACCTGCCGCATGGTCTCGCCCATCAGCTCTTCGGGAATGTCGAGCGAGCGGGCCGACGGGTTGGCGGCACCCGTTTCCATGATGAGCCAATTGCGATACGAGCGCATGTGATTGTGATACCACGTGATCTCGCTGTTCACGATCTCGCCCGAGCGCGGATCGTGCGTGTGCGGGCCCGTGGCATTGCGCACGAGGCTCGCCGCCCAGCGCACGATGCTGTAGCGCGCGTCGTCGAGATCGAAATCCGGATCGTCGGTCTTCGAGGGTGCATCCTTGGCGAGAATGGCATTCTTGAAGCCGGCCTTTTCGAACACTTTCTGCCAGTTCTCCACGCCCTCCTTCACGTAGCGCTTCCACCGCGCGGGCGTGGCCGGATCGAGGTAGTACACGATCGGCTTCACGGGCTCCACGAGTTCGCCGCGCGCGTAGGCGGCGGGATCCTTCGGCTCGAGGCGCCAGCGGGTGATGAACTCCTGGTTCTCCGCCTTCTGCACGTCGAGCCCGTAGTTCACGCGGTCCACCGTGAAGTAGCCCACGCGGGCATCCGCGTAGCGGGGGCGCATCGGCACCTTCGGCAGCAGCACGATCGACTGCCGCGTCTCCATCGTCACCGTGGCACCGTCGGCGTCACTCGGTGGCGTTGCCGCGTCGAACGTCTGCACCTGGCGCACTTCGATATTGATGGGAAAGCTGCGCATGCTCGCGATGTAGCTGCGCGCGGCGTCGAAGCGGCGCACGCCGTACGCCCGGCGCTGGGCGGCGTCGAGCCCCGATGTGGCCGGATTGTCGGCGCCGAAGAAATCGGTCACATCGACAACGAACGACGCGCTGTCCTTGCCGTACGCCGCGATGGGGAACGCGCCGATGATGGCGGGATAGTTGTTCTGCGCCACGCTGCGCGCGATGGGCAGGGAGTCGTCGGCCACGGCGCCGGTGCTGATGCTCTT
>Ga0315899_10003660_pt1 | contig 16745 bp, 11 predicted proteins | sample LakEriMetagenome_2_FD_203518 | JGI IMG/M metagenome (GOLD analysis project Ga0315899, IMG submission 203518) | Freshwater fungal communities from buoy surface, Lake Erie, Ohio, United States - Buoy 4 MA112 | ecosystem: Environmental > Aquatic > Freshwater > Lake | place: USA: Lake Erie, Ohio... | reverse complement strand
TGAAGCCTACGGTCTATTTCGAACAAGTGGCGGATCGGACATTAAACTCGTTATTGCAGGCGGAAACTATTGGAAATATACCGCGCTTCAGGAAGCGTTAAAACATGTACCGAACTCCAAAGATGTAATTTTCACAGGACGCGTTTCCGATAATGCACTGCAAAGTTTAACTGCCGGTGCACTTGCTTTAACTTACGTTCCCTACTTTGAAGGGTTCGGCATTCCGATGATTGAAGCGATGCAATGTGATGTTCCGATTGTTACTGCGGATCGCACAGCTATGCCTGAAGTTGCGGGTGATGCTGCACTATATGTTGATCCATTTTCAGTAGAAAGTATTGCTACAGGATTACAACACATTGCAGAAAGTGAAGTGTTGCGGCAGGATCTTATCACTAAAGGCAGAGTACGACGTCAATTGTACACTTGGGATAAAGCAGCTGACTTGCTTTGGAATAGTATGATGAAATGTATTCCCAATAAATAGTAAGCGTGCTTAAAAATTTTTGGAATAAAGGTGTACTTGAAGCCGGTTGTGATGAAGCCGGTCGCGGTTGCCTTGCAGGACCTGTATTTGCTGCAGCAGTAATACTTCCGCTAACATTTAAGCACCCGCTCCTTAACGACTCAAAGCAACTTACCGATAAGCAACGTAAATTATTACGACCGATAATAGAATCGGAAGCGATTGCGTGGAGTGTTGCGGAGGTAAGCGTAGAAGAAATTGATACGATCAACATTCTGCAGGCAGCGCTGGAAGCCATGCACCGTGCGGTTCACCAATTATCAACGACGCCGGAACATTTACTTATTGACGGAAATAAATTTCGTCCGTTTCCGGAAATTGCACACACGTGCATTGTTGGTGGAGATGCCAAGATGAAGAATATTGCTGCCGCATCTATACTAGCCAAAACATATCGTGATGATCGGATGGATGAACTGCATCAGGACTTTCCACAGTACGAGTGGATTCGCAATAAAGGTTACGGCACAGCAGATCATCGGGCAGCTATTCAACAACATGGTATTACCATTCATCATCGCAAATCGTTCCGTTTACTTCCCGATCAACTTCGACTTTTCTAATTATCGTAACACGTCCAACGTATTTCCCATTTTATAACTTGCCATCTTTCCTTATTAGATTCTCACCTATGCAAAAAATAAATCTACGAGAAATAAAAACATCTCGAAACCATGAATTAAGTAGTAATGAGCGTAGATAAATTAGTATACAGTGCCAATGCGCAAGGCGTTATAACACGAAACAATTTCTTCCTTTGAACACATACGAAAATTTAAGTTGATGCCTAAATCCCAAGGTATAAAACCAGATACATCAATAATAACGTATTGTATTTTCAGCTTTCTATTGGTATTTCTATTTATGGATACACCGGGAAAGACGAGTAGATTAGTGTCGCTTAATGATACACTATTCACGTTAATTGGAGTAATCCTTTTAGGCTTGCTGTATTTTATTAAGGGGAAACTAATAAGATTGATAGCGCTATCGTTGTTCCTACTTCTTACGGTATATTTCGTTTTAGAGTACTGCTGGTTGCCCTACTCTAAAAATAAATTATCTCTGTTCAATTTGCTGTGTGCATTAATCTTGTGCTATACTTCCACTAAAGTTATTTTAGTTATCACGCGTGAAAATAAATAATTAAGATGTCCATTAAGGAATACTCGAATCTCTTTAGTTAAGGTGCTTAGGGTAAATTGCACAGGCAACTCGTGAAATAAACTATTCTGATGTCTAAAAGAAGTTTTTCTTCAAGAGAATTTAACGTCATATCATGACCCTTTTTCGTAATTAAAATTCAATGAACGGCTAGCTGCGAATATCACAATTTGATTAGATAAATTAATTAGTTCGCAATTTGGAAAAAAGCTTCAAATTCAAAAGTTACAGTTTGCCTTTCATTCGTTTGAATACTAAACTTCAAAATTATAGATTCCAATCACATACACCAGAGCACTCTAGTATGTATGTACACACATGCTCACTGTGCAATTTATACCTGGCATGGATTCTGAAAAAGCGGAAAGTCCGGAGAACTCATTCCGATGTATCTGCAAGATATTTTTAATTTAAAAATCATCATTGCTGCCATTAAATAAGCAACTAAAAATAATTCGCGAAGAACAGTCGGATTGGACGGAATAGATCTACACAAAGTCCATTGTTTCGAACGTTCCACCCAGAATGCCGTTCGCATCTGCCCCCAACCAGTTCTTTAACACGGAAGCATAGATACGGCGAAAATCCACCTTAAACTGGAGATCGCCATCCACCAGATTTTTCAAATCCGGCGCTTCGTTCAAAATGCCTTTCCTCTTTAAACCGCCACCAGCTAACAGCATTACATTTGCAGCGCCGTGATCTGTTCCGGCACTCGCGTTCTGTTTCACACGACGACCGAATTCCGAAAAAGTCATCACCAGCGTGTCGTTCCAACGATTCACGGATTTCAAGTCCTGAGCAAATGCCCTCAAAGCATTGCCGTATACATTCAGTAACCGTCCTTGCTGATTTTTTTGGCCGGCATGAGTATCAAATCCGGCTAGTGAAATGTAAAAAACGGATGTCTCCGCATCCGCCATAATTAACTCGGCAATCATCTTCAAATGCTTACCAAATGCGTGTACCGGATAGATTTCTTTGGACAATTTACGCCCTGATTTATCGTATATAGCCTGAACACTCATTTCTGTTTGCGCCAGCGTTTTGTGCAAATATTCAATGTGGTGTTCATCATCCATGTGCGCTGTCCATGCCTTCGCCGTTTTGTAAATCAACGGATCTTCCACCATCGCATTCATGCGTTTCGGATTACTTACTGCAATCCCGCTCAATATATTTCCTTTCAACGCCAGACTCATCGCATCATCTAACTCCATCGCGTAATAAGGTTTATAATCACCGTTACTGCAAGCACTGTCGAGCCATCTTCCTATCCATCCCGATTGCACATATTTGTCGGCATCTGAAGCACTCTGCCAAATATCTAAAGAACGGAAGTGTGATCGATTGGGATTCGGATAACCAACGCTATTAATAATCGCCACTTCACCGTTCATGTACAAATCAACGAGTCCTTGCAATTTTGCATTCAGCGAGAAATACGTGTCGAGATTAATTAGTTCAGCACCTTTCAATCCTAAACCCGAACGATTGCTGTAATATAAATCATCACCACGGGGCACTACGGTATTTAAACCATCGTTACCACCGCTTAATTGTATTACAACCAAACGCTTGCCATTGGTAACAGGCAGCAGCATTTCGCTCATGCGCAGATCAGTTCCTGCGCCCATACCCTTCAAAAAGTTGGGCAATAACAATGATGCCGATGCTAACCCCGACAACTTGAGAAAATCTTTTCTGGAATACTTACTCATATCTCCTCCTATATCAATTGAAATTCAGGCAGCTTCATCACAGCCGCAATGGTGGTTATTATTCTTCTTTGTGGCGTCCTTGTATCCACATGTTGCTCTATCAATGCCGAACTGATTCGTGTTGCCGGAGCAGTGATAAAAAACTGAATGACTTCGTCCGTCAATTGTTCTGCAGGCACATCTTTAAAATAGTTTACGAGCACTCCCCAGTCACTTTTCACCACAACCTGTTGGTCCTTTTGTGGTTTCTCGCCTCGGTCCTTTTCTTCGAAAGCCGGACGCTTATTCAATTTAATCGCATTAGAATTTATAATCGTTGTAGGAATATTCAGTCGGAACAACAATGTCGAACTATCAATCCATGCCCGTCCACCCTTCCAACCCGCAACATTAGGTGGCGAGAACAAAGTTTGTCCGAGTAGGTCCTGATAAGCCAATTGCTGTTTATCATCCACCTGAAACTGCACCAGCTTTTTAAAACGTACAATGAGTTCCACCGGCGAACAAATCACTGCTCCAATATTTTCGGATGCATAAAACCAATCCGACATAAAAATATGACGCATCAGATCATCGATGTTGTAATTCGATGTACGGAAACGGGAAGCTAAATCAGCGACACGCTTTTCATCCACTGTATTATTAACGAACGTCTTATAAATCTTACGACAGAGATAAGTTGCTGTTTCCTGCTTGGTTAAGAGAAAATCAATGATGTGATTCCCATTCCAATTCCCGGTGTTTCCAAAAACCGTTTTGTTGTCGACATCGTGTTGCTTTTCGTTGAACTCGAACTCACCTTTCTGATTGACAAACCAACCTGTAAAGGCTCGTGCAGCTTCTTTGATATCACGTTCCGTATAACCGTTGCCTTCACCAAAGGTGAACAACTCCATGACTTCACGTGCGAAATTTTCATTGGGTGCATTCTTTTTGTTTTGCTGATTATTTAACCAAATTATCATTGCAGGATCTTTCGAAATTTCATGAAGCATTTCTGCAAAACTCCCCAATGCTAAACGACGCAAGGTGTTGTGTTGTACCTGCATCAACCATCCGAACGGAGCACTCGTAGCAAAGTGATTGTGCCAGAACAAAATCATTTTTTCACGTAAACTAGCCTTGGCTACAGTCATCCTATCTATCCACGCGAGATTTAGTAGATCTTTCTCCTTTTGAGATTTCAAAATCAGTCCAATGGTTTTTAATGGACCAACTTCACCTTTGCCATTCGTTTCGGGTTTCGGGATAATCATTAAATCCTGAACGCGTCCGGCATCGTCAAACAATCTATTTACAACCTGCTCACGGGTCATACCTTTCAGCTCCTTAACCATCTGAGGAGTGGGTCCGAAGGCTGCTCTATAAAGTAAATGATGGAGTTCTTTGATCTTCATATGAACAGTTAAATTACAATACTCATACCATGTATTTACGAGTAGTTTGTAACTTTTATTGTAGTTATACGTCTACACCAAGTCGTTGGCATAACCCCGAGCACTTCCTAACAATGCCCTTTTCATAACTGTTTCAGAGCATTAACGACGACATTCATTCTCCCGGTAACTTCACAAGGAAATCAAGCTTTGATTTGTGAATACACGGAGAATTATTTGGATCGGCATTTTGTCAGTTGCTCTGCTGGGTTCATTACTGGCGTGGTTTCAACTTCGCGACCACAAAAAACCTGTGGGTGATGCCTTAACTGCAATTCCCGAATCTGCTTCGCTGGTATTTCGAATTACTGATTTGAGGCAGGCGCAAAATCAATTGAATCAAGGCAATTTGATTTGGGAAGCTATTCAAGATTTGGAATGGGGACAAGAAACTCAAAATGCCATTGCCCAAGTCGATTCTATTCTACAGCAACTGAAATCAGGCACGGATTTTTCCTCGGGCAAATCGGCATGGCTTTCCATACACCATCTTCAGAACAATTCCTTCAGTTATGTCTTGAGCCTTGAAATGGATCATCCGCAACAAGGAACTCAATTAATTGAACAATTAACAGCAATCCGGCAGCCGTCTAATGCGAAACAAGTTGCCGTCGGAGATGCGACGCTATTGGAAAATGATCGATTGTCGATTTGCAATGATAATGGCGTTATTCTGGTGAGTGAAAACAAAGATTTGATAAGAACAGCATTGGAAACTAAACTTAAAGGAGGAAGCCTGAACAGAATTCCGACATTTAATCGAGTGAAAGAAACTGCCGGCAATAAAGCAACAATTAATCTTTACGTGAACTATCAAAAACTTGCCGGCGACTTACGCGTATTCGCGGCCGCTGCAGAACAAAAGCACGTCGGTGCAATGGGCAATTTTGCTGCATGGACCGAAGTTGATCTATCGTGGCGATCTAATGCTTTATTGATGAATGGCTACACTATTTGCAACGATAGCAACGCAAACTTTTTATCGGTATTTAATAGTCAGGAAAGCCAAACTTTCGAAGCAGATAAGGTACTTCCGTCTAATACGATTTCATATGTAGCTTACGGCATAAGCAATTTCCGAACCTTCTTAGAGGCGTATGATCAATACTCGGCAAATTCTAATAGTTCGCCGGCACGTAGCGAACAATTGGCGCATTTAAAGGAAAATCATGGCTTTGAACCTTACCGCGATTTTTCTTCTTGGGTAGGGAATGAAATTATTCGTGCAGAAATAAGTTCAGGAGAGGAAACCGAAACAATAGCACTAATATCTTCAACCAACACCGGTGAAGCTATTCGAAAATTAACAGGATTTATTTCTGAAGATGACACCATTCTTGCACCTCAAGATTCCGGAATATCTATTTACAGAATTCCTGTTGATGGTATGTTACCTGCAACACTTGGGAGTTCCTTCGAAAAATTGGACACTTGCTATTTTACCATTTTCAGACATTATGTTGTTTGTGCTTCCTCTCCTGCAACACTTAATAATTTCTTATTGGCAAACGAGAATAAACGCACATTAACACGAAATCCAATCTATACCGATTTCATCAGTAACTTGAACAGAGATTTCTCCCTCATTTCGTACGTTTCACCGGCACGGTATAATTCACCGCTCCTTGCACTCACTGCGCCTGAACACAAGGACATCATCAACAAACATCGCACAACGATGGAGCGTTTTGACGGTTGTTTTACACAATACACGATTACGAAACCAAACCTATTTTATACAAGTGCATTTCTACGTCACAATCCGCAAACTAAAAGTGAAGTCGCTTCGTTGTGGGAACTCGAACTAGATACAGCATTTGTCAAACAACCATGGTTGCTACGAAATCACAATACAAATGGGCTCGATATTGCCATACAGGACGAAGCACATCAACTGTACTTAATTTCAGGAACAGGAAGCGTTTTCTGGAAGAAAAAATTGAACGAGGCTATAATCGGAGACGTGCATCAAGTAGATGCTTTGAAGAATGGCAAGTTGCAAATGGCATTCGTCACCGCAAATGCACTACATGTTCTTGATCGCAACGGCAATTATTTACCCGGCTTCCCGGTTAAACTTAAAGCACCGGCAACAGCACCGTTAACCGTTATGGACTACGAAAGAAACCGAGAGTACCGACTCCTCGTTTCCTGTAATGATAAGCGCACTTATAATTATACCGTAAAAGGCACACCAGTAGAAGGCTGGAAGAACCCTTTACATGCTGACATTTTGCAATCGCCGGTGTTACACACCATCTTACAAGGAAAAGATTACGTCATCATGCCTGATCAGTCCGGGAAAATTACCATCACTGATAGACAAGGTAATGTGCGACTAAAACTTAAAGAACAGATACCGGAACGTTCACGATTTGTTTACCTGGAACCCGGCAAAGACCTAGTAAAAACGAAAATTGTAACTATCGACTCCTCCGGAAACCTCTACAAACTTTCCTTAAGTGATAATCTGGAACGCACCAGATTCCCCGACTTCAGCCACGTCAATTGGTTAATGTGCGAAGATTTAGACCAAGACGGAAAAGTAGAATACATTGCGATGGACGAGAAAAAGTTGGTGACTTATGCTAATGACCAACGCGCCCAATTCCGATTCTCCTTTGAGCAACCCGTGAAGCTTACAGGTGGTCTGTATCGCTTCGACAACAATGATGTTCGCATTGGAGCAGTAACGGCAGAATCCGAAGAACTTTACCTAATCAACAAAGGTGGTGTAATGGCTGCGGGGTTTCCGATTAAAGGGAATTCTTCTTTTAGTATTGGAAGAATGCATCCGAATCAACAGCCAATTTTGGTAACCACATTGCCGAAGAACCGACTGGTGGCGTATTCAATCATCGAACAATAGCAGCATTTTCGTACATTCGAAGGGCTAACACCTTAAGCATGAAACATATTTTTTCAATTGCCGCTACAGCTATGCTCAGCGTTTCGGCATTTTCTCAGGATTTCCTGGGTTATGCAAACAGTAATTACGCCGGAGTTAATGGCATTGACCTAAACCCTGCATCCATTGCGGATAGCCGCTATAAAGTGGACATTATGTTGTTTGGTACCAATTTCATGGCGGGTAACAACTGGATGGGCATGAATACCGCAGCATTGAAATATGATGGCAAACTCACCAATCCAAGTTCTTTGAAGTTTCCGGCATTTGATGACACATTGTTTACGGATAAATACCTGATTCGTAAGACAGATGATCAGGCTCGTTCGGTATTCTTTAGTAATCGCATTATGTTGCCTTCGTTCATGGTAACGTTAAATGAAAAAAGCGCATTTGCTCTTACAGGAAGTATTCGTACGTACGTCAATATCGACGGGGTTGAAAATCCAATGGCGAATTTGATCTATTCAGACTTTGGCGACAGCTTGTTGTATCAGCCATTCACTAACGAAAGGCTAAGCATACAGTACATGACGTGGGCCGAAATTGGTGGCACTTATGCCATGACGGTAATTGACAATAAAGAGCATTTCTTAAAAGTTGGCGTGCGTCCGAAGTTGTTGTTGGGATTAGGCTCTGCTTATATGTTCGCGAACGATCTGCAGTACTTAACCGTTAACGACAGTCAGTTGACATTCATCAAAACAGACGTTCAATACTCTCACTCCAACAATTTCGAATTCCCCGAAGGTAGATTTAAGTATAAGATAGACTCTAAACCGGGATTCGGTCTTGACCTCGGTGCTGTATACGAATGGCGTCCGAATTATCAGAAGTTCAAATACGACATGGACGGTGAAACTGATCTGTGGATGCGTTATAAGAATAAATACAAGTTGCGTGTTGGTGCTTCTATCACTGACATTGGCTCTATTAAATTCGAACGTGGTCAATTCAGTAACAACTTCGTTGCTGAAGTTAATCAGTGGAATTTCCGTGATGTTAAATTGGACAGCATTCCAATTCGTGCATTAGATGACACGTTGCGCAATCGTTTTGCATCATTGCCGACAGATCAGTTTTACCGTATGAATCTTCCCACTGCAGTTAGTGTGCAGGTTGATTATCACATCTGGGACAATTTCTATGTAAACTTCACATCATTCCTTGCTGTTCAGTGGAACAACAATCCGAACAAAGTTCACGACCTTACTACGTTTAGTCTAACTCCACGTTACGACTGGAAATGGGCGGGAATCTGGGTTCCGATGTCTTATAATCAATTCCGTAATTTCCAGACAGGAGCCGGGATTCGTTTAGGACCGATTGTAATTGGAACCAACAACTTGGCGCCTTGGTTCAGCAAGAAGAAAACTATTTACGGGGCGGATTTACATGTAGCATTAAAGATTCCTATCATGTATCGTCCAACTCTGGACACGGACAAGGATAAGGTTTCCGATAAGAAGGATAAGTGTAAAGATGTACCGGGTGTTTGGGAATTCTTAGGTTGTCCGGATCGTGATGGCGACCATGTTCAGGATTCGGAAGACATTTGCCCTGATGAACCGGGATTGAAACAATTCAATGGTTGCCCTGATCGTGATGGTGACGGTGTAATGGACAAACAAGATGCGTGTCCTGATGACAAAGGTCTTGCTGAGTTCAACGGCTGCCCTGATAAAGATGGCGATAAGATCATCGACAAAGAAGATGATTGTCCGGAAGAAGCCGGAGTGCCTGAATTCAAAGGTTGTCCTGATCGTGATGGTGATGGTGTGATGGATAAGATTGACTTGTGTCCTAACAAGCCGGGTCCTGTGGATAACGAGGGTTGTCCTGAAATCAAATTGCATTTAGTTGATCTTGCAGGGCAGAGCTTGAAGAGCACCAAGCAAGCTAAAGATGGCAGCTTTACATACGAATCATTACCAAGCGATTCTGTGTGTGTGTTCCGTTTAGATGGGGACAACACAGAAGGCGTTAACGAAGTGAAAGTTGTTGTAAACGGCGCTAACAAGCGCGCGTTGCGCAGTCAGGTTGATCGTTTGTTCCGCTTTGATATTCCGAAGCCTGCAGGTAGCGGCTTACAAAAAGTTGAAATCAACGATGTGGCCGTTGTATTGACGAAGGAAGAACAAGAGATTGTGAAGAAAGCATTCGACAACTTAGAATTTGCTTCAGGAAAAGACATTATCCAGCCGGGATCATTAGCATCCTTGGATGAGTTGGCGGATTTGTTGAAGAAGCATCCTACCTGGAAGCTGCGCATCACCGGTCACACCGATAACGTTGGTAAGCCTGCTGCGAACATGAAGTTATCTGAAAAGCGTGCGAAAGCCGTACAGAAGTACTTAGTAAGTAGAGGTGTTGCCGCTGACAGATTCTATGTAGAATGGTACGGACCGAATCGTCCTGTAGCACCAAACACTACACCGGAAGGTCGTCAGAAGAACCGTCGTGTAGAAATGTTGATCGTTGAATAAGATCGCGAAACAATAATGAAATAGGGGTGCACATCGTGTTACCCCTATTTTTTTGAAATGATGTCACTAATTTTAACCCATGGAGTTTGTAATCATTTGTTTTGCAGCTTTAGCCGGTTCTGCCTTAACATTATTCTCGGGATTCGGCCTGGGTACGCTGATGGTGCCGGTGTTCGGAATATTTTTTCCTTTGCCTCTTGCTATTCAATTAACTGCTATCGTTCACTTTTTGAATAATTTATTCAAATTGATTTTAGTCGGAAAAAACATCGATTTCAAAATCGCACTTCGGTTCGGATTGCCCGGCATTGTTGCTGCTTTCGGAGGAGCGTGGCTGCTCACACAAATGACAGAATTGCCCGCATTGTATTCATGGAATTCGGATCAATTTGAAATTACACCGGTTAAATTAGTGATCGCAGTACTCATCATTTTCTTCTCATTGTTTGATTTATTACCTCGCTTCAATCGCATTGAATTCGATAAAAAATATTTGTTTGCAGGCGGGTTGCTAAGTGGCTTCTTCGGTGGACTCTCGGGTAATCAAGGGGCGCTGCGCAGTGCGTTTCTGATTCGTTCCGGTCTTTCAAAAGAAGCGTTTATTGCTACAGGAGTTTTTATTGCATGCCTGGTTGATACCTCACGATTGTTCATGTATTCCGACAAATTCATAATTAATGATGATGGCTCACAACAAATTCCATTACTCGTTGCAGCTACATTGTCAGCCTTTGCCGGAGCTTACATCGGCAATAAGCTGGTAAAAAAAATGACCATAACATTCTTACAACAACTGGTAGGAATTATGCTCATCGTTTTTGGTTTATTATTGGGAATAGGAATTATCTAAATACTAACCGTGGTTACTATTGTACAACTAGGAAGCACCAAAACACCGGCGATACTGGAAATGGTTATCGCTCTTGGCGCAGAAGCGAAGATTGTTGAGCGCGGAAATTTCACAAACGAAATTGCACAACAATCACAGGCCATCATTTTAAGCGGCTCTCCGATTTTCTTTACGGAAGTGGACTTTCAACCCTATCGTGAGCAATTCCGAATTTTGAACGATCTAACCATTCCTGTACTTGGTATTTGTTTCGGACATCAACTGCTGGGATTATTAAACGGCGCGCACATTTTCCGCGGCGAAGCAATCCGAACTGCTACAACGATTCGCAAAACAAAAGAAGATGTACTTTTGAAAAACTTAGACGATTCGTTTACCATGCAGGAAGATCACACCGAAGGCATCACACTTCCTCCGGGATTTATACACCTCGCTTCGTCCGACTCCTACATCATTGAAACCATGCGACATCCGACAAAATCGGTTTGGGGAGTGCAATTTCACCCTGAAGTTTCCGAAGAGAATGGGAAAATATTGCTGGGTAATTTTTTGCAACAACTACGCTAACGCTTCTATCTGCGCTTCGCGTTCAGTTTAATCTCTTGGCCCGCTTTGGGTTCGGTGCCGGGTTGCATGTTGTTATAACGGTATAAATACTTCACCTTTATACCATACAATTGGCTTATTGTGTGCATGGTTTCTCCGGACTTAACCATATGTGTACCGGTGCCGGAATTCTTTCGCTTCGGCTGAATGTACAAGGTTTGTCCCGGCTTGAGTACCGCGTCTTTGCCCATTTCGTTATAACGGTACAATTGCCACACTTCCATATCCAATTCCTGAGCAATCTTAAAAAATGAATCGCCGGGCTTCACCACCACATACTTCACATTATTCATCGTCATCACTTGCCTGCGCTGCACTGTCGGATTCACCGCCACCTGCCCTTGTTGCGGCTTTGGTTTAACAACAGCAGGTGTAATACCCTCCGATTTATCGTATTCAAAAAGTTTATATCGTTCAATGATATCGATAAGTCGATCTGCGTACTTCGGATCCGTTGCATATCCCGCTGCTTTCAAGCCTGATGCCCAACCTTTGTAATCCGTTATTTGCAATTCAAACAATCCTGCATATCGGGGTCGCGTTCTTAAAAAACTGGAATGATCAATGAACGATTCGTAGGCAGAATTGTACTTTCTGAAACATTCGTTCTTCTCGTCATCATCCTGATGATACGTTGCTCCCGACCATTCCTTGTGACACTTTATACCGAAATGATTGTTCGCATAAACCGCCAGCGCACTATTTCCGTTATCCGATTCCAACATTCCTTGCGCCAGTGTTATACTTGCAGGAACACCATACTGATGCATTTCCCGAATGGCATCTTCTTTATACTTGGCAATGTAATCTTGAGGTGTATTCTTTCGTTCAGCAGGTTGTGCTACAGAATATTCTGTTCTCAATAAGAACAAAAGACTCACTAACAATATGCGGACTATATTGAACATCACTCAAAAATACCGATGATAACATTTGAATTCCTATAGGCGAACATAAGGAGATTAACAGGTATTTGTTAATTCATTGCGCATCATCAAGAACTAAAACCGCGATTACCATGAAGTCCGCCGGTATGAACGGCTACAATCCTTGTCCCCGGAGTGAAGTAGCCACGTGCAGCCAACTCCGATAAGCCAAACATCATTTTCGCGGTGTACACATAGTCCAGTTGTACGCCATGTGCAAAATAAAACTGCTCAGTAAAAATCAACAGTTCATCAGTGCGCTTGGCATATCCGCCAAAATGAAATTCGTGATTCAACGTCCATCTTCCCGGAGAGAAGCGTGAACCCTGCATTCCCGAGAACTGAAATGCGGATATCTTTTCATCAATTTGTTTTTCTAGATCATCCGCACCCTTTAACACGGAAAATCCAATGACTTCCTGATGGCTGTGCAAACCAAAACTCATTCCAGCTAATGTACTTCCCGTTCCTACTGCGGTGGTCAATACATCAAACGGCACTGCTATTTTACTCACGATTTCTATTGCACCACGAAGTCCGTTCAGGTTATTTCCTCCTTCAGGCAACATAAAATAACCGTCAAACTTTCTTTGAATCTCGTTTAGAAAGTCATCATCGTATCTGCGTGAATACTCTTCTCTTGATACAAAATGAATATGCATGCCATTTGCAGCAGCATCTATTAAAGTTGGATTCTGTGATGCGCTTTCTTCTCCTCGAATAATGCCAACCGTTGGAATTCCGAAAAGTCGTCCGGCAGCGGCTGTAGCAGCAATATGATTAGAAAATGCACCACCGAATGTCACAATACCATTTGCTTTATTCCGTTTAGCTTCTGCGATATTGTACTTTATCTTAAACCACTTGTTCCCACCAATTTCCGGATGCATTTCATCCAAACGCAACATGCTAACCGTTAACCCAAAACGGTCAAACAATTCACTATCAATTCTGTGCGTTCTTGCGGGATGAAGCATACAGCGAAGTTACACCGAATAAACTTTTACGAAACAAACTTGCTGCTCGTAGCATCCGATTAGCCTGAACCAAGTAATTTTACAACTGTGAGCGAAAGACTGCGCAACTTGGATCCCGATGATTACTACATGTCGCCTGAAGGTTACGTTATCTTCACGGCGAAGTATTTATTGAAGCGCGGTTATTGTTGTAAAAATGGATGCAAACATTGTCCTTACGGTTACAATAAAAAAACCGGGCGATTTGATAAACCGAAACAACAAGGATAAATATGGGATTTTTCGCGAACCTGTTTGGTAAAAAAGAACCCGAGCTATTAAGAGCCAAAGTGATGAGTACCCGTGCCATATTGAATGCGCATATTGCATCCGAAGTGAATACCGGCAAAGTAATGTCAATTCTTTTCTTTGCCTCTTCGCAAGAAAATATCGTTCGCCTAACATCGGAAAATCAAGGGGAGAACATAATACATGCGGACCAACTATCTAATGCTAACACCCAATCACGCATCAGGACTTTTGCTTCGAATGCAGGAAATACAGTTGTTCTCGGTGAGCGTTTTCCCTTATCACAACAGGAACAACAGCTCGCCACGCAACTACAGCAATTGGGTGTTTCAATGCCTGTATTAGCGTACGCAGCATTAGATGATGCTTTTTTTCTACAGTTTGGAGGAGAGCGCATTTCCAACCTGATGAAATCTATGGGGATGGGCGACCAAGAATTTACTGAGCACCCTATGATACAAAGCGCGATTAAGAATGCCCAAAACAAAATTGCTCAAAAAGTTTCCATCTCTTCAAGAACAAAAAGTCCGGGAGAATGGTCTCGTATGCACGTGAAAGAATAAAGAATTTAACAGATATACAGATGAACGCTGAAGAATTTAAGAAGGTCGTATTAACCGGTATTCCTGATGAACTGCCGACAAAGAAAGCATACGACACAAGCATCAATCATGCGCCAAAACGCAAAGAGATTTTAACTCCTGCGGAGAAGAAGCTGGCGCTGCGTAATGCATTGCGTTATTTTCCTGCAAAACATCATGCTACACTTATCAAGGAATTTGCAGAAGAATTGAACACCTGCGGAAGGATCTATATGTATCGCTTTCGTCCCGATTATAAAATTTACGCGCGACCGATTCACGAGTATCCCTACAAGAGTATTCAGGCTGCTGCTATAATGCACATGCTTTCCAATAATCTGGATTATGCAGTAGCGCAGCATCCGCACGAACTTATCACGTATGGCGGAAACGGCGCTGTTTTCCAAAATTGGGCGCAGTACTTGCTTACCATGCAGTATCTGGCAACAATGACGGATGAACAAACCTTGGTGATGTATTCCGGACATCCCATGGGATTATTTCCATCGCATAAGGATGCACCGCGTGTTGTGGTTACTAACGGCATGATGATTCCGAATTATTCCAAACCGGATGACTGGGAAAAATTTAATGCATTAGGCGTAACCCAATACGGACAAATGACTGCCGGATCTTACATGTATATTGGTCCGCAAGGAATTGTTCATGGCACCACGATTACTGTGATGAATGCCGCTCGAAAAATTTCGAAAAACGAAGAGGAGCGCAAAGGAAAACTTTTTGTGACGTGTGGTCTCGGTGGCATGAGTGGTGCACAACCCAAAGCAGGCAAAATTGCAGGTTTGGTTGCAGTTGTTGCGGAGATCAATCCCAAGGCAACGCATACGCGACACAGTCAAGGATGGGTTGATGAAGTGTACGATAATCTCGATCAACTAATCACACGAATTAAAACAGCAACAACAAATCGTGAAGCAGTTTCTATTGCGTATCAAGGTAATGTCGTTGATCTGTGGGAACGTTTGGTGCGTGATGATATACAAGTAGATATCGGTTCCGACCAAACGTCATTGCATAATCCATGGGCCGGAGGTTATTATCCGGTGGGCATTTCGTTTGAAGAAGCCAATAAAATGATGGCAGAACAACCTGCTGTATTTAAGCAACATGTTCAGGAAACTTTACGAAGACATGCAGTAGCTGTCAATACCCTTGCTAGCAAAGGCATGTACTTTTTCGATTACGGGAATGCATTCTTGTTAGAAGCTTCGCGCGCCGGAGCCGATATTGTAAAAGCTGATGGTACCTTTCGCTATAATTCTTACGTGCAAGACATTCTTGGTCCTATGTGTTTCGACTATGGATTTGGACCATTCCGTTGGGTGTGTTCTTCTGCCGACCCGAAAGATCTGGCAACAACAGATCAACTTGCGTTGGATGTATTGGAAGACATGCATCGTGCTGCCCCGGATGAAATTAAACAGCAGTTGAGCGATAACATTACCTGGATTAAAGATGCCATGATCAATAATTTGGTTGTGGGTTCACAGGCGCGCATTTTATACGCCGATAGTGAAGCACGTATTCGTATTGCTGCGGCCATGAACAAAGCGATAGCTGAAGGGAAAATATCTGCACCGGTTGTTTTAGGTCGCGATCATCACGACGTTTCGGGAACTGATTCTCCTTATCGCGAAACTTCAAACATTTACGACGGTTCTGCATTTACTGCAGATATGGCCGTTCAAAATTTCGTAGGTGATGCTTTCCGCGGAGCAACATGGGTTTCCTTGCACAACGGTGGCGGTGTTGGTTGGGGCGAAGTGATTAATGGGGGCTTCGGAATGGTGCTCGACGGCAGTGCGGATAGTGATAGACGATTACGTTCGATGTTGTTTTGGGATGTCAATAACGGCATTGCACGCAGAGGTTGGGCACGTAACGAAGAAGCACTATTTGCCATCAAACGAGAAATGGCGCGTACTCCGGAGTTAAAAGTGACTTTGCCGAATCTTGTGGATGATAAACTGCTTGATCAGGTGTAATGCATTTTGATCAACAGATGTCGGAGCTCTTGCCCGTCTTGTATTAAAACTGATAACTATCAGGTATTTCAGCGCAACGTGCGTGACTGTAGTCACGCACGTTGTTTGTTTGTACATCTAATTTCGCTCCATCAAATAATCATTATGCCGAAGTGGTTAAAATTTGTTCTGGTTTGCGCGCTTTGCCTAACAATTATTTCAGGACTTGTCATTTTAATCAATTAACCTAAACCCATTTTATCATGAAACCAAATGTTGGAAATTTTGATC
>Ga0315899_10003659_pt1 | contig 16748 bp, 16 predicted proteins | sample LakEriMetagenome_2_FD_203518 | JGI IMG/M metagenome (GOLD analysis project Ga0315899, IMG submission 203518) | Freshwater fungal communities from buoy surface, Lake Erie, Ohio, United States - Buoy 4 MA112 | ecosystem: Environmental > Aquatic > Freshwater > Lake | place: USA: Lake Erie, Ohio... | reverse complement strand
TCTCACACACACACACACACAATCCCAGGAGACACACACACACACACACACACACACACACACACACACACACACACACACATACACACACACACACACACACACACACACACACACGCATGCATGCATGCACGCACGCACTCACACACACACACACATACACAGCTTGGGGGACCTCAAGACCCTTGTGGTCACCGAGGACACAGATGAAGCTGGTTGTTGCCGGAGGGTACCTGTGACGCAAGACGAGACATGACTCTGACGCAGGTCAAAGTGAGACTGAGACGGCGTGACAACAGAGAACAGAGATTATGCGGGGGCACAGAGGTGAGAGGGGCTGCTTCTTTTTGAAGACTCTGGTGTGCTTGTTTTTGAAGACTCTCGTGTCTGTACGCACACACTGTAGTAGGTCTCTTTTGACACTGTACTAGGTCTCTTTTGAAGACTCTCGTGTCTGTACGCACACACGCTCCACACGCTAAACAAGCTATACAAGCTACACACGTCCTGAGCTCACCAAGACATGGCACACCACTCGTGACACCCGTTGTCCTCACGCAACCAAAGACATGCGACACGCGTTGTCCTCGCATGCGACACCCGTCCTCACCTCAGCATCACATGTGACACGAATTCGCCTTGCTCATCCAGCTGGAGGAGGACAGTCCTGTGCTGCTGCTCGTGCACCTTGCTTGCGTGCTGCTGCTCGTGCACCTTGCCCTCCTCAACCTTGGGCTTCTGGAGGAGATGGAGCATCTTGCCCTCCTCCTTGCCCTCAGGATGCCTGGGAGGAGGGCGCGAGGCCTGCAGGGCATGGGCGAGTGGGGCAGAGGACAGGCAAAGGTCCAGCACCGCCGCCAGCCCTTGGTTGCTCACCCGCCAGCCCTTCAAGCACCGGAGGTAATCCTCCCCGAGCAGTTGCCGCACATTATGAGGAATCTCGAGAGACCTACCTGCTCCGGCGGCCTGCTCAGTCGCTCCTTGCAGCTGCACGCCCGTGTTTCCTGTTTGTGCAGCGCCGCCTTGTGGCCGCTCTTTTTCATCGCCCCGGTCAGCCGCGAGCTTGCGGCTGTCCTGGTCGCCACGTGATGTAAACTCTTTATGTTGCTCGTGAGCGCAGGCGGCAGTCGACGAGTCGGTTTGCGGCATGGCGCCGGCGGGTGGCCGCAGGGGGGGGGCCACGCGCCTAGATAGCGCGTAGATTCTCCCGCTGTATGCCCACACGGCAGTTTGCAGCACGCACGCTATGTTGCGCTCGTCTGGTCGCAGGTGTCTCACGCTGGCGCCGCTGATGAAGACAGCTCGCGGTCCGACATTGCCTCTCGTGTTCTTTGTCCCTCGTCCCTTGGCACCCGCAGCCGCTGCTTGGGCTGCGTCGGCGCCCGCATTCCCTCGGTCCAGGCCAGTCCGGTTCTCTGGGCCGAGCAGTATGACAACGTCCACATCGCGCCGAACGCCGCTCGAGAAGAACATGGCCGCACTCACCGCCCGACATGCCAGATCTGCCAACGTCATTGGCATGTAGCCGGAACTGAGAAGGAGAGGATACGAAACACGCACGCCGCCCTTTTCCTCCCACCGCGCGCACACTCACCCACTCTTCCGCTCTGTAGATCATCGAGGGAAAAGTTGGCCTTGGGGTCGGCGGAGCGGCACGGCACGATGAAGGTCTTTGTCGGCTGCCCCTTCTCGTGCTCCCAAAAAAACTGCTTTTGGTTTGCCTCCCGCCACGTGTCCTTGCGCCCGCTGCGCGCGATCGACTCTGTCAGAGGTTGCGCCATTGTTTATTGTAAAGCATAAGGTACGCAGTACCGTTTGCATACAAATCGCGGTACCAGCACAAGGTCTGTCGAAAGAAACTCGGTGTGCCGAGAACACCGATGCGTTGACTAAAAGCTAGAAGAAAGAGGATAGGCTGAAACGGCGCTGGGAGACGTTCGTAGTCCACGTACCAGAATTTTTTTGCCAATCGCCACCCGAGCCCCTCGGCGCCGACGCGGCCTCGTCATGAGGCGCAGCAGACGGCGCGCAAGCACACCAACCCTAACAGCGCGGCAGGTTGACTGCCTGCGTGCCCCACTCGTTTGCTCTTGCGTGCACACACACATCGCAGCTCTGCCTCGGTACATCATGTACCCAGCCGCTTTGTCGCTTCCGCAGCTCCTCGTACTCCTCCTTTCCTCTGCCACTCTATGCTGCACCGACTGACAGCGCGTGATGGGTGCTGCAGTTCGTTGTGGTTGGTGCGCTCTTGGTCGCTGGGGTGTCTCTCAGCGGTGGACATGCAGGTGCTCGTGGCAACCCGCCGTGCCCCACCAGACAAAATCATTTCGCTGACTGCAGCTGCAGCGCGGGCGTGAGCGCGAGGGCGCAATTGAGGCGGGCGACGTGCAAACGCACGAGCATTGCCAATCGGCAGCCATCTCATGCCTCCATATGTGTTGAGGAAAGGACGGCGCACGAGCGCCACGCTCCGTCTGACTCTATTCACGGGTCCTCGCTGGATGGACGTGTGTGTGTGTGTGTGTGTGTGTGTGTGTGTGTGTGTGTAAAGCAGACGCGGCAACATGCAAGTGCCACCTTCCTGCTCCTAACTTCCAACACCCGACGTGCCAAGAGACCCGGTGATTTTGGTCCATCAGCATAGCATCTTGCATGACATACATCGTTGGCGCCCCCCTGCACTGTGCACGCTTGCCTTCGGGCTCTCAAGAGTTTTTATGCACGAACGAACAAACTGCTGACTGCAATCACGGTTTTGGCGTACCATGGCCAATCAGGGACTGGCCGCAGCTCGTAAACGAGTTTTGGATCAAGCGCGCTTACACGGGAGGGCTGAACGACCTCATGACGGATAATTTTGAATCTTGGGCCTGTTTCAAGGGCCATTCGTGCCTCGCGACTCTTAATACGTTCGTTTCCTCCCCCCCTTCCCCAGCGAGCGCGTTTGGCGCTTTGGCTCGACCGTGCGTCAAGAATCGTTGAGAGACGCGATGAACGTAGAGTCCTCAAGAACAGAAGACTTGTTTGCAGTGGCCAAAACTGGCAATAGCATTGCGCGTGCCTGACTGTGGAAGAGCGGGAAACCTTACCACAAGGACAAGCACAAGCGAATCTTGCGAAATATGAACATTTTTTTTTTAAAATTGGCAACTTTATTTCTTTTTTTCAAAAATTCAAAAAGATTCCATTTTTTGGCCTTTCCTGGTTCCGTAGCGTTGTTCTTGTTTTTTATTCAGAGTTGTTGCATATTTCTCAAGATTCGAGTGAGAGCATTCTGTTGTTTGTGTGCTGCAGGTGCGAGGATGATTGGATGTGCTTTGTTTATCATGAGAACGATCGAAGATGGGTCACGTGGGGATTGCAGTCGGAGCTCAATCTGATCCAGCCAGATGGCCACTACACGGGAGTCAATTGCACACCGAGCACAACGCCGGCCCCTGCACCCCCGCCTGCAACCACGCCCACGATGGTGGCAGCCTGTGCCAATCTGGTGAGGTCGTGTGGCATAGACTCCAAGCAAGCCTGTGATATTGTCATGTCGACTTCGTCAGCAGACAGTAGCCTTTCGTGGGTGAGTGATGGCACGACCAACTCGAGCATGCAATGTGTTGCAACTACAGTCTCGAATGACCCCTGGCTACGTGTGGACCTTGGGCGATTGGCGCGGATAGACGCTGTCAAAGTTTACGGAGCGAGCGGCAATCCCATGTCAAGCTTCGACATCCGTGTCTCTACCACACCATTGTACTCAGTAGAGGAGCCTGTGTGTGCGACGGGGCTGTCAACGGCCACAAGCGATAACTCAGTGGAGGCAGTTTGCCCGAGTAACTTGCTGGGCCGATACGTATTCATCGCGGTACCGGGGGCCGGCAAAAAGTTGACAGTGTGTGAGCTGGAGGTGAGCGGTGATGCGCCACTGAACGTGTACGAGTGGCTTGTAACTGGTCAGCCATCCTTCGTCTTTACGATTTCTGATTACGCTAACAATGTGCTGCTCAAGTTGGACGCCTTTTGTGAAGGCGACCTCCAGGTGTGTGGCTACAAGTCACCGGTCACAGTCACAGCCAACGCCAGGGTGAACGGCGTCTGGGGGACAGGCGATGTTGTTAACTCAAAGCTAGAGTCAGAATTGTGCCCGCCCCCCAGTGGTGGCTCCTCAAAGTGCATTATGCAGTTCAAGGTCACGGCGGGTGACCGTGGCTTCGATATCACATGGATCTCTGAGGGTGTTGAGACATCGTTTGCCTTTCCGCACCGGGTGGGCACTGGAATCAGGGACTTGAAGATGTTCTTCGTTGAGGCCCTTCTTATACCCAACAACCCCTCTCCGACACTGATTTCCACTGAAGTGGCAGGAGGAGGTGGAGCTGCAAATTGTGCACCGACCGAAGCAGTGCTGCCAGAGGGAACCAAGATTTATGGCGGTGGAAGCGTTGAGGACGGCGCCTTCAAGCTTGCTGCATCAACGGCCGACAACCCCAGCTACACAAACACAAGAGTCTCGTTCATGACTGGTATGACGGGTGGCGGGGGCGAAGGCGGGGGCGGCGGGGGCGGGGGCGGCGGCGATTCTGGCGATTACACCTACTCGTCTGTCGTCAGATTCGGCTCAGCATCGTCGACCTCCAAGTATGCATTCTGGGGGCATTGCGGGCCCAACTATTTTGTTTTCTCAAACCCTCCCAAACTTGAAGGGTGCGAGTTCGGTAATGTGAACCTTGGCTCCTTTTCTGCGGCATACGGGTCCAACTTCCGATTCTCCGCAGCACGACGCAATGGCAAATTGTTCATCCTGATCAACGGTGAGGTGGTGCTCAGAGACTTTGCCATGGCCTGGACCGTCACGGGCATGGGCTGGGGCTTTTCCGATACCACCATTACTATCGTCAGCATGGCGGCGGAGTGTAATGATCCCAACATCTTGATTCCATTACCCCCAGCAAGTTCCTGCCTTCAGTCCGACTTTATCTGCGCTGGCAATTTGTCAAGCGCGGTGTCGGTGGTGGATGAGCGTTCTGAGCCAAAGGGTGGTGCCAACGTTTGTGGGGCCTCCTATAGCTTCGGTGGCTTCACTTCTTGGTCTAGCAACAGCTACCAGGTGGCAAGCGCTGACGTCGGAGTGCGGGTAGCATTTCCATCGCGGGTGGAAAGTGGAGAGGACTTTGCGATCGAATCTATTGTCCTCTTTGAGGAGGGCTTGACCCAGGACAAGTTGCCCTGGGGTGTAGCGTTTCAGTTTTATTTTGGCAGTGAGGTCAAGGCGCCCTATTTCGGCCAAGATCTGTTCGGCTTCGAGTGGAACTACACTTGGACAAATGGTCCAGTTATCGGCTCCTCCACCCTAGCGGAGACGGCTAATCGTTATGAGCGCTATACATCCGCTCCCGGCATGTTCCTGAGGACAAATAGTTGGTACAAGGTTACCTTCCTGCGGACTGGGGGTGAACTTACCGTTTTACTCGATGGTCAGTGGGTTCTGATGCAGACGGTTATGTATTCCGGCATCGTAAACGGCGTGGGATGGAGATCAGGCCGCACTACTATGCGCGTGCGCCAGTTGAGACGTGTCGCAGGTTTGATGCTGACTCACTCCTGGCCTTCTTGAGTCGATATTCTTCATATCAGAGACCTTTAGCCAGCTAGAAGTGAGGGGGTTGCAGAGCTTCTTCTTTGGATAGTCGCTCCAAGTACCATTGACGGTTAAATGTACTGATGAGCAGTCGGAAGCGTGGTTGTGCCTGTAATGCCAACGCCCCCACCGGCGCCGGTGGCCATCAGGGCACAGGTTCTGTTGCTTGTTTTGACTCGTGCTCTAAGCATTTAACCTCAGTTGAGTTCTTCTTGCATGTTGCCCTGCTGGGAATGTTTTAGAAACTCTCTTTTGTGCCGTGACGAAGTGTGTTCGGCGCTGTTATCGGGTCGCAGGCAACGGTCACGCTAATGGCGGCATCTCCCACACAAGCTCCTTTTGTGATTCGTTGGTAAGTAAGAACGCGCACTCGATACGCTTTTCCCTGTCAGATCGTCTGTGCACGAGAGGACGCTGGTAATCTGCAAAGTGACGTTGGCGTGCTTGGACAGGTATCATTCAGCGGACGGATCAGGGGCAACCGCGGGCACCTGCCCGCCACCGGGCAGTTGTATACCACCGGGTGCACAACTCAGTGACCTCACTGACTCAGTTATTCAAAAGCTTTATGATGGGGTAAGCAGGCGTGCAGAAATCTCGATGCTGTGCGTCTGTGGAATAGCATTTGTTACTGTGAGGCAGCTTATAAATATTTCTGAACTTTGACAAGCGAGTGAGGCTCACTGACGCGTAGTTGCCGGCGGATCGAGACAGAATACGCTGCCCTCTTCTGGAGTGTTGTCGGCCATCCTTTACGCCAAAGCCCCTGACAGCCAAAGGATGACATGCGATCGTAAGTTTCTTGCAATGTTCTTTTTGGCAATGTTCTTTTTGGCTATGTCCATTTTGAGGTAAGCTGATCGTACGCATGCATGGTGGCAGCATTCGTCACCGGCAGCGTGGAAGGAGCCAGAGTCCGTTTGACGCTGAACCAGCCTAAGTACGTGGTTTCCGTGAAACGGTGGATGGGCAAGGTGAAAGACGTTACAGAACGCGCACATCAATGCTCTCTGATGTAGACTCGCATGGGGACTGAGTGCAGTGCAATCTAGAGTTGTGATTCGAGGCTCTGAAAACACGCAATGACAGGGCTACGATCAGTCTGGCGGGAGGAAATTCTGCTACCAAAAACTCTCGATGTCCAGCACAGGCGCGTTCGCGGGCGAGGAGACCGTGGTTTACAGCTGCGATCAATCCTGTCCCTATGAGGTGCAGAATCTCCTGGGCTTCCTCTTTTCCTTCACTTGATGCCGCAAGTTTTACCTGCTGTGACACAGCTGTGTCTTGCCTTCGCTGATGTATGCTCGCCTGATAGCTGAAAAGGGGTTCCCGAAACCACGGCGAACTCTTTGATTTGTGCAGACGGATGACGGCCTGACGATGCCTGTCGGTGCGACGGCCATGTACTTCCAATTCTCAGCCAGCAGAAGCGATGTGGAGAGTTACGTCTCCTTCACTGACTTCCAAGTTCTGGTATGTTTGTAGCTAGCGTCAAGCCCTACGAAAAGAGCTAGGCCTAGCTCTGGATCGAATGCCCTGCGTACTGCCATGATCTCCATGCGTGCCGCGCTTTCTGCTTCATCCTCCTGCCTTCTACGCCCCGGGCTCTTTATGGATACCGGGTTTCATTCTCGTACTGTGCAAGGCCCTGTACGCTGACTCCCGTCATGGATCCACTGGTTCTGGACTACTTGATCATTTGTACAGGTTTACGACTAATCGTTCTGGGCTATGAGTACGTACACAATTGAGACTGCGTGAGCATAATGAAAACAGCTGCGAGGAAGAGAATGGAGACGGAAGGACCGATGATTCAGTTGTCTCTAGACGTGCCGTGCAGAGAGAAACGGCAGAGACGAAGATAATTAAACTTCCCTTGCTTGTACCAGTTACGTATCCCGGTCTCCCGTGTGTGCACCGGCATGTTGCCTGGGCTTACACCCTCCACATTACACATTAAGTGCATTGTCCGACGGTCAGAGTGGCCGTACAAACGCGCTGCAGCTGGGGGCAAAAGCAGTCGCCAAAATCGAGGAGCAGGTCATCTCAGGAAGTAGTCCGCTAGGTTTGAGGTTGTAATACAGGGCTGTAGTTTACTACGCAGTAACACAGGTGGAATGCGGCACGCAGGATGTTCTCCGCACACCAGCGTCCGCTCAGGACGTGCAACCAGACCCCAAAACACAAAACTCACGCGTGAGCGCACAAAAATATTCCCCGTAAGCGACAAGGAGGGGAGAGCATGTCGTGGAGCTGGGCAGATGAGGCCACGCGCCAGGCTGCCTCTCTTCTGCCACACTTGACATGCTGTATATGCCTCCTTGCGCGATTACAATGTTACGTCATCCTGCCCATCCTGCCCACCAAGTCAGTACCAGCGTTGTCTTGTCTCCCGGTATCATGCTGCAGAGGCGGCAGAAGCATCATGTGTGTGCAGAAGAAGAGTTGCCTGATCTGCCAGAGAGACATGGAGGGGGCTGCCCTCGGCGAGCATGGGCGTCTCGGCCTCGGCAAGTGACGGCGTGGATTCAAAGTAGCACTTGATTTCCGCCAGCACATGATCCACGTCACGGTCACCCGCGCATGTGTTCCCGCGCGAGAACTGCCCCGCAAACGCTAAGGTGTCATGATACGATACAACAGCAACCCCAACAAATGACGAATTCTTCTGCATGACCCATCTTTCAGTATCCAGGTCCATCCCGTGTCATGCTACAGAAGAGAACGAGCAAGACCAAGCAAATAAAAAGAGCAAGAGCAAGACCTTGGTCCAATCGAAACCGCTCTTGAGCAGGGCTGCATTACTGCAGCACTGAGCTTCCGATGCTTTTCCCTTCTCGCAACTGCCGTACCAGTGTATCTGCAGACGTACACGCCGTGAACATTGCGTTAAGCAGACTGGATGCAATCAGAGAAAGTGGCATGGCACAACGAGAGAGAGTGCCATGCCACAACGCCCCATGCACCTCCACGCATGTCTTGCAACGTCTTTCCCACCATACCAAACAAAAGGGACGGGCGCTAGAGGGAGGGGGGACACCTGACTAGCGGCACCATACCCACTTGTTCCAGCGCACTTGTTCGTGGGCTGGTACAGAATCTTGCCGCCGTTGCCATAGCGGGCAAGGGAACATATGTTCATGGTCTGGTAGCTTCCAGTTGCGAGATTCTGGTCATCGAAGGAAGCACCAGAAAAGCGCAGGCCCATTTTGGGCTCCTTGAGCTGGAACCCCCCTCCTGCGAGTGCTAGACACTCGCCGCACAGGTTATCCTTCACACCTAGCTTCTTGCACTCCTCGCTCAGTGGCTGACACCAGCCCAAGGGCCAGCTTCCCTGCTTGTAGGTGCCATCGTCGAAGGAGCACTCCAGCTCTCCGAGGGTGCGATCAGTGTCGGAGTCGCCCTTGCAGCTGCTGCCCTTTGAAAATTTTTGCCAGTCGAAGTAGGAGCCGAGGATAAAGGCCCCGGAGCAGCAGTCCTTCTGAGCGACGGTTCCAGGATTGCAGTTGCCGTACCAGTGCACTTGTGACTCCACCGAACCGCTGTTGGGCTTTCCCGCGCACGTGTCCAGGGGCTGCTTGGTGACTTGGCCCTTGTTACCATATCTGGCAAGGATGCAGACATTTTGAGCTTGTATCGAGCCACGGCCAATCTCCTTGTCATCAAATGAATAACCGGCGAAGCGGAGGCCCGCGTCGGTGTTGGTGAGCTTAAAACCGTCCGCCGTCTTCGTGCACTTGCCGCACAGGTTGTCTTTAACTCCCAAGTCCGTGCAGGTCTGGTCAATCGGGAAGCATGCCCGAACGGGCCAGGGCCCGTGAGCACTAGCCGAACCGAATTCGCAGGTGAGCGAACCCAGCACATCATCTGTGTCCGAGTTACCGCGACAAGTGTTGCCTACGCTGAATTTTGCCCAGTCCTGCCCAGGCACCAACAAGGCAGCATTGGAGCAACAAGACTTCTCCGAGTGCGTCCCCGCACGGCAGTCACCATACCAGTGCTGCTGCCGCGGAATGTCGAGTTTAGTCACCCCCTCGCAGTTCGAAGTGGGAAACTCAGGGAATTCCTTGGGCTTGTTGCCGTACTTGGCGAGGATGCACAGGTTTTTAGCTTGCGTGGTTCCTTTGCCGATGAAGTTGTCGTCAAATGACTTGCCATCAACATTCGAGCCGCCCGGCCCCCATCTGAGACCTGCTTTGGTGTTTTCCAGCTTGAAGCCCGTGGCTGTCTTGGTGCACGTGCCGCACATGTTCTCCTTGATTCCCAGCGAGAGGCACACAGCGTCGGGTGGGTGGCACCAGCCTTTTGGCCACACCCCAGGAGCATAGCCACCTGCCATGGGCGGGGGCATGGGCACGATACCAGGGTTCTCCGAGGGCATGAGCACTTTGCTGCCCTCGGTTTCAGGACCCTGGTACATCAAGCGCATGGCACCGCCATTTACGCTGTACCACCATTTGATCTTCAAGTTGTAGGTTTTCGCGTCGACGTACATCTTCATGCACTTTTCACGATTGCCGTGAGTGCCTGAATTGTCCACAATCACCTTGTCGTCCATAAACAGCTGCGCGCTGTAGTAGTTGGTAAGACAGAAGTCGTAGATGCCCGGCTTTTCGAACGTGTGCTTGCCGTAGATGCGCCACGCCACGTTGTCGTTCTTGAGGGGACTGACGTACTGTGCGAGGTCTTTGCTGTTGCGGAAGTCGATGGCGGCGGCGTTCCCCTGGGAAATGAACTCAAGCCACTCGAGTTTGGCCGAGTCCTCGTCCTTGAGCAGGCGCTCGCCCGGGGACGCCTGCCACTGTCTGAGAAGCCACACACTCGGTGCAGGCGCCGTCTCGAAAACGCGCGAGCTGTCCGAGGGCATCGGCCACTTGCTCTGTCCTGTATCCACACCTGTGTAGGAGAGTTTGAGGTACGGCTCGCCCGCGTAGCGCCAGTACAGGACCTTGACCTGCTGCATCCCTTTCTTGAGCGTCATCAGTTGGCACTTTTCCTGCACACCGTGCCGCCCGCCGTTGTCGATGATTAAATCGCCGTTCATATACACGTACGAGCCATCCGCAGAGCTGGCGCATATTCGATAATCACCAGCCGATTCGATGTGTAGGTTGCCGTAGAGAATCACAGCCAAGTTTCTGTCTGGGAAGTCCTTCACGTACTTCACCCAGTCCCCTCTCTGCGCGAAATCGATTGTATTGACGGAGTGGGAGGTGCCAACGAGTTGCATGGATCTCGTAGAGGGTCTGGACTCCAAATCCGAAATCTGCTGGAACACCTTCATGGTCCATTGCGAGGGCTTGGGCGGCGCTGGAACGTCCGAGATGGATATGGAAGGAATGGGCATGAAAACGCCGGCCGTGTCAGCACCCTTGTACGTGATGCTCATCAACGCACCGCCGCCGTGGTTGAAAAAGGTGGCCTTGATCGCGTGGGTGCCGGCGTTGAGCTGAATATTGCCACACATCTCTCTTGGTCCGTGCAGCCCGCCATTGTTGTCGACAACGTGCAAGCCAGTGTTTTCACCCACGAATATGCGAGACCCATCGTCAGAATTGGAGCAGAAGGCGTATACGCCGCCCGTGACAATCTTGAGGTTACCGAAGTACTCGGCAGCAAAGTCTGCATCTGGCGTCCCAGGCACTGCGTCCTGGAATTCTTGCACTGACCTTTGATTCACCCACGGCACTGTGGTCTGGCCCACGACGTCGAGGTTACCTGCATACGGCTGGTGGATCAAGTTCTTGCCTTTGTACATCCGAAGCAACCACTGGGTCATAGGTGCGGTTTCAATCCGGATAGACTCGGCGCGGTCGTTCCAGCCCTGGGCCATAGCGTTAATATCTGGGATGTCCCTTGGGCCATACAGGGTGATGGACAGACCCCTAAAGTCCTTTTCGTCATACAAGATCACAGAAACGCCGCCGGGGATCTTTAACGAGGTCAAGGCGTTCGGCTCTGCATTGCACGGCTTCACCTCGCACAGCTTCTTGTCGTTGTCACACACATTCTTGTCCAGGTTCCTATACTCACCAACCCCAAGCACCGCCTTCCAGCCCCTGTAACCAGCGTCCCCGAATAGCTCAACGGTTTGGCCGGTGAACTTGCAGGCAGGGGGGTCGATCCAGTCCTCGCGCAAGTGCCTCACAGTGGACGCCGCAGCAACCGTACTCCTGGCAGGTGCCTTGCCCTTCTCGTACTTCTTGCAGATGAAGGGCAAAGCGGTTGAACATTCGGTGTCGCTGATGTAGTTGTTAACACCGTGAAGAACCACCTCCGCCCCGCACAGGTTATCGGAATTTTTCGACGGCTTCCCAGGACTCCAACGATTGAGAGCATAGCCGTCTTGCTCACCGTCCTCGAAGATCCACTTTCCGCGCCTTTTGCGGAGGGCGATCCAGAAATGGGTACTACGCCCCAAGATTTCCTGCGCAAGGCGCAGCTCGGCCTGGTTCTCGTACGAGAAGAGGTCCCCTCCCCATTTCTGGCACACCTCCTGCGCCTCGGGATAGGTGCGCGCGGCATGAACGTCGGAATAGCATGCTTTCCCCTCCCATGGATGAGGGAAGTAGGAGCCAGCCCCGCAAACGGGCAAAGGCGGCGGCATGCCCGGCGTGCCCGAGCAGCACACTCCCAAGTCATTCAGGTGATTACAGCCACCCGCATTTCCCCAGCTGCCGTGTGAGCACATGGTAGCAGACACTTCGTTGCCGACGCAGGAGACGGCAGAAAGCCAGATCTTGCCTGATCCTCGCCCGGCCTCCTCCACCCTGGACAGGCCCGGGAACCCCAATTCTTTGCAGATCAGGGCCCCTGTTGTGTGGCTCACGCCCGTCCCGCAGATGGTGCCCCACTCTCCCGCATGCTTCACTTCCACCAAGCACGACGTTACGCCGCATTTGCTCAGCCTCATGGTGGGCGAGGGCGTTCCCTTCGGACAGCGCATGGGGCCTTGGGGTCCCTGAGGCCCCTCCACGCCAGGGGGGCCTTGCGGACCGCGGGCACCCTCGGGACCAGGCATTCCCTTCGGCCCGAGGCCGCCCTTAGGACCGTGCACACCCTGCGGCCCCGGCGGGCCGTGGGGGCCTGGCGCCCCTCGAATGCGGGCAGACAGGCGCTGCTTTATAATGACGGTTTTCTTGACGCCTCGCAAGTACCGCACCGTGCCCTCGAGCCGAGCTACCCTGTTCTTGAGCGCCAGCCAGCGCTCCCACAGCGCTTGCTGCTCCTTCGTGTAGCAGCACCCCAGCGGCTGCCAAGATACCAGCACAAAAAGCACAAAAAATGTTTCACACAGCCGACGTTGGATGCTCGCTCTCAGAGGTGCGGCACACAGCAGCGTTGAAACAAGCACGCACGAGCACACACGGACCTTGTCGTCAAAGTAGTCCTCGCCGTTGAAAGACGGCAGCTCAGGGCACTCATCACCATTGTTGCCGCACCTGTCAGTCACTCGCCAATGCCGTCAGAATGTCAAAGACCCTGTGCTTGCTGCGAATGCGATGCTCCAGTCCCAGATGCGTGTGCGGGGGGAAAATTGAGAAACGTACAGCTCGTCCTTGGTGATGGTGTCGTCGTCGTCGCTTTCCGTGGGCCAGTCGTTAGGGTCCTCGTACACGCTGTTCGTGTCTGGGTTCCACACGCGCGAGAAGGGAGCCACCTCCGCGTGCGGCGCTGTGAACAGCTCCGTGGTGCGCTGCACGACGCAGAACATCAGACAGCGGTGATCGTAAACCATCGTACACTCCCGCGCGAGACAGCGTGTCGCCGCCCATCCAGTTTCAGACGCAGGCACAGGAGTAGCAGGTGCAGGAACTGCAGGCGCAGGCGCAGCAGGTGCACGGGCGGAGGTCGAACAGACGGGCAAAAGTGCGCACCTGCTGCGGGCTTGGTACGGCGCTAGGAGGCCCTGGCACCAGCAGAGTTGTGCTGGTGCTGGACGACGCCATTAGGCCCACGATCGCCAGCAGCGAGGCTGCCGCAAGCGTGCCCATAATCGCTAGGAAGGGGCGGCCCTGCGCGTGCTCCGCGACGGCGTGAGCGGGCAGCGCAGCGCGCAGCGCCGCTAGCGGATGAAGCACGTGGAAGTGACAACGCAAGCAGGGGCGGGGCATGCGGGCTGCCGCACGCGGCAGGGGCGGGATTGGAACAGAGACCATCCTCTCGGACCGGCTTCGCCCCAGGGCGCCCCGCATCGCCCCTTTTTGTGTGTGGCTCTTCAAGAGTTTCGACGAAATATTTTTTTTCGAACACGAACGTCGCAACGGCTTCCAACAAGTTCGGAGGGCTTAGGGGTAAGATGAATGTTAACCGTAACTACTATGAGATGCAGCTGGAGGGGCACCCGCTGGCGCCCGCGGAGGTGGACGTGACCAATCGGCAGCTCGACCGCTTCCGCGAGCTTGTGCGCAGGGGCAAGGGCCGCCGCGACTTTGACGACGACTGCAGCTACGAGGTCCGCGCGCGCAGCGCCGGCGCAGATGTCCATGCAACGGCCAATGGGGACAACACGCCGCTGCTGCTTGCGCGCAGCCGCCCTGCCGCGTGCGCCCGCGCCTGCTCCCACACATGTGCGCCGTCCTGCGCGCGGCTGCGCGCGTGGCTGACGGCATTTTCGCGTTTGCAGGGCTCCTTCTCGGGGGGTGAGTTGAACGGCCACGGCGTGTACACCTTCAACGATGGTAGCACCTATGACGGTATGCATGCGCTTGTTTGCGGCTGCTCCGCCTGCGTGGCATTGCGGCGCGCCGACGGCACGCTCTGCAGCTGGTTTGCGAAATGAGAGCGGGTGGGTGCTTTTTAATTTGGTGGCAGGCGAATTCAAAGACGGGTGGATGCACGGCAAGGGAATTTACACGGTCAAGGGCCGCATGGGCGGAGCGCAAGATGCGTCAGGCAAGGCCGGAGTGCACGTGTTTGAGGGCGACTACCTTGACGGTGCCCGCGACGGCCAGGTGTTTGCCTCTGCCCCTGCTTGCCTCAGTGCCACCCCTTCCTACGCCGTACCCCCGGATGTAGAACGGCATGCTGTTACAGAATGCCAAAGCAACCGACACAGAAAGCAGATAGCCGCGTGCTGCCAAACTCACATCTTCGACACCCTCAGCCTGGACGTGGGTGCTGGGATGGGGTGTGGGCCTGGTGGCGCACTTGCTCGCCCTCGCTCCCTTTGCGGCCGCCTCACGTGGCGCATTGTCTGCGTGTGTTTTGGCTGTTGCGTATAGGGCACAATAAAGTACGCCAACAAGATCCGATTTGAGGGCACCCTCAAGGGATCGCGCTGCCAGGGCAAGGTGCTCCCCCCCCCTCTCCCCTCCTTTCCCTCCCTCCCACGGCGGAAGGCGCCGCTCTCATGGGATGAGAGCGCCGCTCTCATGGGATGAGAGCGCCGCTCTCATGGGATGAGAGCGGGAAGGCGCCGCCTCTACCACGGGCCTGCATGCCAGGCGCAGCGGCCTACCAGCCTCCACTTTTTACCCGCCTACGTCAACATACACGCACGGGCGCGGGGGGGGGGTGCAGGGGAAGCTCATCTTTCCCAACGGGGACGTGTACGAGGGGGAGTTCGAAAAGGATCTGCCTCACGGGGAGGGCAAGTACTTCTTCAGCAACGGCTCAGTGTATGAGGGCGAGTTTGCCAAGGGACACCTGCACGGTCATGGACAGTTTCACTTCCAAGAGGTCCGCCGCCCGTGCCAGCGCCTCCCTACTCCCGTGTGCCTCCCGTGTGCCTCCCGTGTGTGCCTGGCATGTATACATGGCGTATGCATGCCTTGGTCTGGTGCAACAGAGGCTGGCGGGAACTGGGACTGGGCGCGCCTGCGCCTCCGCACAGCTGCTGTGCCTGCAAATGCACGTGTCCACAGCGGCCCAGCAGCAGTGGTGGTGGTGGTGTAGGGGATGCTTGTTTTGGAAGACTTGGGCGGTGTCGACACTTGCATGACCGCTGCGCGTGTCTTGCATCCCCGCTGCAACACACGTCCATTTGCTTGCGCGTGTGGTGCTCCTTGTATGCCATACAAGGAGCACCGCACCCTTACCTTAGGTACGTCCCGGGGCCTCAGGAGGTACGTTGGGTACGTCCTGCGTCGGCAGCACGTACCTTAGGTACGTCCTTTTGCCTCCTCAACTACTTTGTTTACTCAATTACTTTGTTTACTCAACTCAACTACTTTGTTTACTCAATTACTTTGTTTACCTCCTGCGGCCTGGGGAGGTACCTTAGCTACGTCCCTCCCAGAGGCCCCAGCACGTACCCAGCGTACCTCCCAGGCCTCGGGAGGTACCTTGCGTACGTCCTGGGGCCTGGGGAGGTGCGTCAGGGGAAGTACCAAGTAGGGAGGTACGCACCGGTACGTGCGGGGCCACGTCATCTGTCTGTGGCACGTCATCTGTCTGTGGCACGTCATCTGTCTGTGGCACGTCATCTGTCTGTGGCACGTCTTCTGTCTGTGGCACGTCTTCTGTCTGTGGCACGTCGATGTCTGTGGTCGCCCGCCTGCCTGCCTGCCTGCCTTTGCCTCTCTCTTCCCTTGGCCTGCTGCCCGCCTCCCTATTCTCTATTGCCGACCGCGTGCCTCCAGGGAGGCAAGACAAGGGCAGAAGGAAGCAAGCTTCCGCCGCCAATTCCCCTACTCCCTACCAAGTGCCTGTGGTCGTGCCTGCCTCTATCTGCTACCCCACATGCGTTGAAGATTGGAGACGCGAGCAGGGCACGTCATATGACAACGACGAATATCTTCTGGCCGGGATGAGCATACCGGAGAAGCTGCGCATCCAGAGTGGCAACCTTGCTGCCGCTTTTGTCAAGGGCCAATTCTACGAGCCCTCCCTCTTCGCCCCGCATCCAGGTCTCGCCCTCTCTCCCAGCCCCTTGTCTGCTCCCTCTGCGTTCTCCGTCCCGCCGGCCCTACCTCTCTCCCTCCAATCTCTGGCGGGTCTTTGGGGAGTGTGGGCATTGGCGAGTTGACGACACGAGGCTGAGACACCAGCGGGACACGAGGCTGAGAGACACCAGCGAGAGCGTTGATCACACGAGCCACTGCACGAGCCACTGCACTGTGACATACACGAGGCACTGCGGCCTCGGCACTTCAAGCGGGTGTAGTTAATAGTG
>Ga0315899_10003657_pt1 | contig 16751 bp, 16 predicted proteins | sample LakEriMetagenome_2_FD_203518 | JGI IMG/M metagenome (GOLD analysis project Ga0315899, IMG submission 203518) | Freshwater fungal communities from buoy surface, Lake Erie, Ohio, United States - Buoy 4 MA112 | ecosystem: Environmental > Aquatic > Freshwater > Lake | place: USA: Lake Erie, Ohio... | reverse complement strand
AAAACGGCTGAGAAAAGAATTATTGCGGAGAAAAAACCATTGATTTTCATGGGTTTTAACTTTTATACAAAACGAATATACTAAATAAATTCGACAAAAACAAATGTGTAAGGAAAATGATGACAGAAAAACGACCGTATGATGACAATGGTGTTTACCTGTCTCTGTCCGCGTGTTTAATCCTCGGCTAGGAGTGGAGGTGTTTTTTGGTGTGTAAATCCAATACCACAATCACGGCGGTAAACATCCATAGTGGCACTGCGATTTTATCGTATTGGCTATAATTATTCAAGAATCCATGAACATGATACGTGACCAGTCCCAGCAGAGCCATCAGCGTTGTGATTTTAATTTTTCGGTCATCTGTTCGGTAAATGGCCCCAAAAGCCGTTGCCATGGTCAGCAGGGTAATCCCAATCCACAGTGCCATACCCAGGAAGCCCGTTTCACTCATGGCACTGAAATATTCACTGTGTGCATCTCCCAAATCTCCGGTATTGGTGCTGATAATGGTCATTTCGCTGCTTTGCTGAAACGGACCGTATTGAAATACAAACGTGCCGGGACCAAAGCCGAATAATGGCCTTTCAGCGACCATGCGTCCGGCACATTTCCATCGGTTAATGCGTTCCAGGTTACTGGGGTCGGTGGTAATGTTGCTCACCGATTTTACGTGGCCCTCCAGTTCATCGCTACTGCCTTGTTTGTTGGCTTCCAGGTTATATAACAGTGTATCCTGATTGATAATACCATAGGTGCCCAAAGCCGTTAAAGCGAGCATGACCCAATAGAATTTGATGCGGAATTTAATGAGCAGGTATACACCCAGTGCGGCGATCAGACTTAGCCAGGTAGCGCGGGTGTAGCTTACCACAATGCCCAGCAGCAATACCACCAGAAAGAAACCCAATACGGGTGCCCATCCGGGTTTGATGCCAAAAACCGCTCCATTGAATGTGTAGAATACGAGTATACTCACACAGAAAGCGATGGCGGCAGCATACATACCGTGATCGGGGAAAAAGGGCCAGCTGATGCCATAGGAGGCGCTGCGTATAAATCCGTAGGCCGCATGCTGGGTTAGGGTATATATTACCAGTATAATCGTGCAAACTACCAGAGCCGAAAAGAAAAAGTGAATGTTTTTCATGTGTCGCAGCAGGTAGATTCCCCCGATGAAAAACACCACGATATACCAGGTGCGGGCTAGACTGAATTTGACACTTACCAGCGGCAGGCTGCTATATACTGAGCAGAGCCACAGCCATGCCACATAGCCAATAACCAGCAGCACAATTGGGTGTTTGAGAGGGGCGGTGGACACTTTGCCCTGCAGGAAGAACCGAAAGCAAAGCAGGCAAAAAATCCAAATGATGAGGGGTTCTGTGGGTAATGCGAGTCCCAGTCCGCCACCAATGTCATTCACGTTGATGGAAAGCGGCGCAAGGGCACCTGTCAGCAGGATAAATTTCTCAGTTTTGTAAATGGAGAACAGCAGCACGGTGACAGCCACCGGGATAAGAAAAACATAGTATTGTCCATACATAGCGGCCCACGTTCCCGCCACGCCGGTTATCAGCGCCAGCAGGTAGACTAGGTAGGGTTTGTGCGATGTAGCGGGTGGGTTATGCAAGGTTCTTTTTTCGGTTCAGGTATAAAACCTCGTAAAGAAGCAGCAGTGCAGAAATGGCAGCGAAAGTGGTAAGTATCGTCATCATCAAAACCAGGGTGCGTTTCGGCCATGCCTTGATTTCGGGTTTGGAGGCGGCACTTACGGTGAATTTGTGCGATAAGTTTTCTTTCACATCCACCAGTCTCTTTTCGTACTGGGCAATCAGGTCACTTTCTTTTACTGCCTCCTGCTGGATAAGTTCGTTCAGGGCAATAAAGTCACCGCCATGGCTGATGAGGGTTTTTTGCTGTTCCATAAGGTCCTTTACCCTTCCGAGCTGACCCGTGGCCTGTGCTTTGTAAATTTCCTCTGCCAGCGCACGGCTTTGTTCTTCATAGTTGGTGACGCCTTTTTCACCCAGTCCTCTTAGCTGGTCTTTAAGACCCTGAAGTTTGTTTTGTTTTTCTTTCAGGGCTCTTTCCACAATGGCCAGGGCAGGATCGGCAACCTGTTTCTGAATTTCAGTTTTCACTGTATCGTATAGGGCTGCAATGCCATTGGCAATGTTAGCAGCCATTTGAGGGTCCTCGTCCAGCACCTCAATTTTGATACTCAGGTATCGTGTGCGGCTAAACTGTATGTTTTCCTCAATTTTATATTCCAGCGCGGTCTGCGGATGGCTTTCTGTGTTGGGGTCTATGCCATAGTGTTTCATCAGGTTGAAATTCCGAACAAGGCGACTCAATAATTCACCGCTTTGCAATACCTGCAGGGCTTTTTCGGCTTCTTCTTCTTCACCAAATTCCAATGGGTCTTTTTGCCTTTGATTCAGTTCGGTAAGCAGGGCATTGGATATGGAGTTGTTGGTGGTAGGGTAAAACACGTGGGTTGCCTTGTATTTTGGTTTGGTAATCAGCGGGCTGGTTATCAAAACAGACAGCAGTCCTGAAATCAGGCAAACCAAGAAAATGACTATTCGCCAGCGCCAGAAAAAATTGACTACATCGGCAAAGTGGATGGGCTTTTGAACGTCTTCGGCCTGAATGAGGTTTTCGGTAGAACCGGGATTGAATTTCATATTATGAACTCGCAAAGTTACAAAACGGAGGCCTTACCTGAATATTGTGGTGCCGACGTCTTTGTTTTCCACAGGTTTTTCCCCTGTTAAATGTCAAAAAACCGAAGTACACTCTCGTATTCGCTGTTATCCTGTCTGTTAAAATCTTCAGACATGTACACATCTTCGGTTTTAAAGCCGAATCTCGACAGGGATGCTACGATGCCTTTTACAAGGGTGGTATTCAGTTTCAGGCTCACCAATAGGTTGCCGGCTTCGGTCTGATTGACCATCATACCCAATACTTTGGCTCCGTTTTCTTCCACCAGCCGCATAATATGTGACGGTGCAAAGTCGCGGGGTTCTGCCATCACTACCAGAACAGCCCCCATGCCTTTGTAAGTGAGGGACTGCGATATGTTTTCATGAATTTTTCGCTGATCAATGATGCCAATAATCTGGGCTTGTTCATTGGCCACGGCCATCACTTCAAGGTCAGCTGCCACCATCAGGGGAATAACTTCATATATATGCTGCTGTGTAAGGGCAAATGGCGCATGCGGATTGAACGGCAATATTTCGGTTAGCCGGGTATCGGGTTTTTCCTGAAGCAGGTTGATGGCCCTCGCATAATTGTGGAGGCGGTTATTATCCACTACCGGCAATTCTGAAACCCGCATGGCATGCATGTATTCCAGTGCAGCACTTACCGTATCGGTAAGCCGCAGCGGCGACAATGAATCATGAATGAGGGATGCAGCAATCATCAGATACAAATTTAACGAAATGCCTGTGGGTTTTGTTACCTCACTCAGCGAATTTGAACGAAATATTACACAAACTTTACCAGGTGTGTGTATCGTTATTGTGCCAGGTGTTTTGAAGTTTCATGGCTGTTTCCAGCAAAAGCCGGGCACAACCCTGTCCACCGGACACTGTAAGAACCAGCTCACAAATTTCTTGTATATCTGTAGCCGCATCTGCCGGGCAAACGGGAAGTCCGGCCATTTTTAGGATGGGGTAATCCGGCATGTCATCACCCGCATAGGCCACTTCATGGGGGCCAACGCCAAAATCGGAGCATACTTTTTCAAATGCGGCCATCTTATTTTTCTGACCCAGGTATATCTCTTTAATCCCCAGCCCCTGAAAGCGATGCAGCATTCCCTGGCTGTTTCCGCCGCTGATAATGGCAATGTTATAGCCCTGTTTGACCGCATGCTGAAGGGCAAAACCATCCTTGATGTTTACACTGCGCAGCATGTGACCTTCCTCTGTAACCAGCACATTGCCCGTGGTAAGCACCCCGTCAATATCGAAAATGAATGTTTTGAGGGATTTGAGTTTTTGGAGTGCGGCTTCGTTCATGGGTGCAAAGTTCCGAGAAATTCAAGGTTCACTCAAATTTCTTTTTGAGGGATGAAAAGTGCTAGCGCTGTATAAGCAACCGTGTGGATCTGAAAACGCCGCCTGTATTGATACTGACTATATAAACCCCATTTCTGAGATGCTGGGGAAAGTCAATATGTGTAGTGCCCTTAATATGGCGTTTCATCACCGGGCGGCCCAGTATATCCCACATACTCATTTCAGCGGTCGCCGATGCTGAGATGTTCAGCTGTATGTGGTTTGAAGCAGGATTGGGAAACAGCCAAACACCCTCTGTGGCCAGAGCTTCAGCGCCCAGGTTCAGGCCGTATACATCCTTGCAGTCTCCGTTTACTTTCATGGGGGTAATGCCACAACCGCGGAAAGCAAAGTCCTGGCTAAGGGAAATGTAGTGTTTTATGGCATTTTGCTCTGCAGCGGTGATGCTGTCGCGTTTGCACCAGTTGTCCGAAGGCAGAAGTGTTACGGTGGGGTACATGCTTTCTCCCGCTTCATTCACGTGGCCTAAACCCAGTGAGTGTCCCATTTCATGAAACATCACGTACCTGAATTTGGCGGCCCCTGCCGGTGGCTGTCCTTTTCCGTAATACCAGGTTTGCTGGGTGTTGAAACGGAGCAGCTGGGTTTGGTTGTGGTAAAATGTTTCAGCACCTACGATGCATGAGGCCCATAGGCGGTCATTGTAACCCACCACGCCCAGGGAAGAATCAGGGGCAATGATATGTTTGCCCTGTCCTAAATTCAAGGGAGTCCATTGGGTGAGGGGTTCGATGATGTAGTTTACGCCTGTTTTACAGCGAAATTCCTGCACCACATCGGCAATGGCCTGTTTGATTTCCGGGTTGTTCCAGTATACAGGATGCACAAACCAGGTAACGCCCCCTTTTTTGTTGTTGTCGGTAAGCAGGTCGTAGAGCAGGGGATTGGCCTGCCTGTATCCCAGATTGGCTTTCACTTTCAGGGTGTCGGCGGATAGGTAATCAGTTCCTGCAATATTCACCTTTATTTTGTTGGAAAAAGCCACCGGCATTTCCAGTTTTATCTGGGTGTTGGTCCAGCTGATGTAGTTAAATCCATTGCCTTTGGTGGCATCTGTGTAAATATTTCCCTCTCGGAAAAACGAGACAAAAGAGCTTCCCCGGCTGTTGCCAAATCCGTTTCCGGAGATGGTGAGTATTTCCCCTTTTCCACCGATAATTTGTTTGGGTGAAATGCCTGTTATCTGTTGAGAAAAAGCTGGGGTTGTAAGCCCAATCAGGGCTGCAAAAAGCAATAAAGTAATACGTTGCATGGTTCAAATATAAAGAATGCACTGCAATGTAAGTTAAATGCTATTGTTCAAGTAAAATTTGTAAACGTCATGTATCTTTCCTATATTTGTTAAAATGAAGAAGCAGCTTCTAACCCTGTTATTTTTTTAGCATAACCTATACTATGAGTGCACAAATCGGAGAAGTGAAAATAGATGGCCCGTGGGCTAAAATCTATGATGAAAATGCCCGCTATACCGGGAAAAGCATCGCAGTGAGCGGTGGTAAATCCCTGGAGGGATATAACAGCCGTTTCATTGTAATCAAGGATGGTCCGTGGGCTAAGATTTATGATGATCAGGGCCGTTATACCGGCAAATCTATTTCGCTGGGTGGTGACAAATACATCAAAAATGTGTCGGGTGCTGCCATTTTGGTTAAAGACGGCCCTTGGATAAAATATTATGATTTTGATGGGCGATACACTGGCAAATCAACTCCGGACCGATAATATATTGCCCCACCATAGCGCAGGGTTTAAACCCCATGCTATGGTGGGGTGCTACTAATCATCTCCGAGATACACATTCATCTCAAATTGTCCTTGTTTTTCAAGGACGCCATCGCGGGTTATTTTTCCGCTGCCCTGCATGAATCCCTTGTAAAAATCCCCTTCATAGAGGCATTCACCGGCAATGTCAAAAACGGGTAAATCACCGTTTTTGCTGATATACAGCTTGCCTTTCCCGTGCATTTGGCCTTTTATGATACTGCCCTCATAACGATTGCCGTTAAGCCAGTAAATTTTACCCACTCCGGAATCGATCGTTCCTTTTTTCATTACAAACAGAGAGGCCTGCTGTTTCCCTTTGGTAAAGCCATTGGGATATACTGAATCATTGTACCAAAAACCTTTTACGGTATCGCGGAAGCCGGATTTATTTCGGTTTTTACCGGCAAATGCCATGCTGCCTTTGCCGTGCAGGCGCCCATTGATCCAGGTACCTTTAAATACGGAACCGTCTGCGTATATCATGGTGCCGTTGCCGTGCATTTTCCCATTGCGCCAGGTTCCTGTATACTGGGATATTTCACCCTCCCACAGCATGGTGCCTGTGCCTGTTTTGCAATCACCCGAAATACATTGTGCAGGCAGATTGGTGGCACTCAACCACACCAGCAAACAGCACATCAACCACCGAATCATGCAGACAAAGCTACATAAATTATGCCGTTATGGTTTTACTAATCTGTTAAAGAAATATTCCCCCAGAAGGGCCATCGGAATATAGGCCAGCAAGAGGTCTGCGGCCATAAACCACCCCGGGGCCGGTATCATAAAGCAAGCGGCAATGCCGCTTAGCATGGTAATTCCACCTACAATCAGCGCGTATTTCCGGGTTTCGCCGGGTTTTAGCCAGCTTACCAGCATGGCAGCGGAAAGCGTTCCCAGCGCATGGGCCAGGAAGGGAAATAAGAAATGTAGCGGGGTGAGCAGGGGTAGCGCTTTTTCAAATCCTGTGGGGGTTGATAAATCGTGACCGGCCGGCGCGGGAATCAACTCACCTCCAAGCCATATAAGGATCATATTGATAATACTGCCTACAAACAGGGCAGCTATAACGCGGGAAATATTGATGAGGAATTTCATGGTTGAAAATTAAGAAAATTAAGCTATTTCAACGCCTGATTTTTCGCATTATCTCTTAAATACTTAATTTTAATTTTAGTAAGCTCAACCTCTTTGCTAATTCTGATAGAGTCATTTCTTCGCTCTTGTTTTTCTTTCTCATTGGTGTTTTTAAAACATGACATAAACAGCATTGAAAAAAGAAAAATACCCATTAATACTATTTTTATCGAATTCATTTATCTTTCAATTAAAATGGTCTTATATGAATCGTCTCTAATGTTGTATAGTCCTGTCTCCCAGACATGACCATCCTCATAATAATCCTTACCAACAACAAACAGGTCATTCCTGTTAACTGTTAAAACATTCATTTCGGGCAATTCCATCAGCGTTCCGGTTTGGAAATTATATACCAGCGCATTTCCATCAGATCCCATTTTTAAATGATAAGATATAATGAAGTATTTATCAGATATAATCAGTTTTTTATCATATTCGTCATTCGTTAAATCAATGCTTAAAACCATATTGGAATCAACAGAAATATCACTTGATGATATGGGCTTTTGTATTCCACCAAGCCAATAATCCTTTTGCAGTATGCGTTTGTTATTCTCACTCAGATTTTTTTGGTAATCTACTTTTTCTCCAACCCTAAAACTTTCATTATTTATTAATGAAAAACCATCCAAATTTAAATTCTTATTTACCCATTGAATTAAATACGTGTTTGGATTTTTAGAATATACTTTACCGCTGTCTCTGCCTAAAAAGCCCAAACCCATTTCATATAAAGTGAATTTTTTCTCTACATCGTAGGCCCTGTCATATCCGGCCGTATAGTTAATAGAAAAGGTTTTATCTTTATTGAATTGCAAATAATCATTTGATTGATTATCACCCGGTATTTTAGTTTTTATAAGTTGATTGTTCAGATACCTAAAAATTTGGTAATCACCGGGTGGGTCTTCGCCATGTATCATGATGGTTAGTGCCACTTCTTTATAGGCATCTGTGGTGTCAATATCCACAACCTTTAGGTTAAAGGTATTTTCAATGCCATTCAGATAATTATAATTTAATTGCAACCTACAGTACTTATCATTTACCAATAAAATAGCAGGTACGGAATCCACATCTAAATCGGGAATGCTGCTTATAAAAAACAATGGATGTACCTTAATAGAAATATTGTCTCTAACACCATCACCGTCCAAGTCCTCCGTTAATAAATAGATAGATTCATACGCAAGAAGAGACGTGTCTTGGTTTTTATTAATATCTTCCCCAATGCTATATGACAATACTTCTTTCACCGCTATGGATGTTTCTTTGGGTTTATTGCGACAGCCGATAAACGCTAAGCTTATAATAACGGGCAGAATTAAATATTTATTCATTTTGAATTAGGAAGTAAATATGAAAAAAGTCCTTGTTAATCCTGTATTAATAGCAAAGGGGGCTATCAACGTGTAAACTTTCTCCAATAGTGATTACCCGATCCGGTATTTCTTTTTAAGCACCCCACATACACGCTGCTACCCAATTGTAGAATATAGTTTTTTTCACCGCAGTCATCGCACTGTAGCCCGCAAACGTTACTTTCATACTTAGAATTTTGCATGGGTTCGCAGTTTGTATTTACGGGCCACCATGTGTGGGTATTCACGTTGCCACTGTATTTCGGCGGATGACAACCATCAAAAGCATAGGCCAGAGGTTTTTTGTTTCCCATGGAAAGCATGAGACAGTTAGAACATTGATACGCATTAGGGTTTGCATATTGAACCGAACTGGCAGCAGCGGAACGCTGAGTAGCCGCAGTCTGATTTTGCTTTGCAGCTGCAGAAAATTTTGCTTCTGCTGTTTTTAAATGTGCTTCAGAACAAAAATTCCCTACATAAAAGGGGTTATAAAAAACATTGTAATACGTATAAGGCGCTTTATATAAATTTACCTTCCCATGGGACGGATTCTCCTTTAAATAGTTATTAAATACGTACTGCGGCGGATTCGCTTCATTTCTGTAATGCTTAATTCTTGCTTCGAAGATGTTTTTGGGTATTGAACTACCATTGATAATCTTGTCTAATTTAGATGATTTTTCGGACGCAATTTCTCCTGATGTTTTTTGAACCCCGCATTGCTTTTTACAAATTTCACATTGAATTTCCGAACTGTTGTCCATCAATTTCCATGTGCCTACATTGTAACCATACAATATAATGGTATTGGGGTCTTCATTACTATTATTGTTGGCTGTATTGGAATTGTTATTTTGCGAATTTGTTACAGGAGTATTGCTGCTGTTGTTGCCCGAAACCATTTTCCCATTATTCCAGGTGCCCTCTGTAATTGAACCATCAGATTGTATTTTTTTCCCCTTGCCGTGGAAAGTGCCATTTGAAAATCCCCCTTCATAACGCGATCCATCCGTTAAATAAAAAATTCCAACACCTTGAAATTTTCCGTTTGAAAAATCCCCTTCATATCGGGTACCATCTTTGCTGTAATAAATACCCTTGCCACTATAAGTACCATTTTGAAAATTTCCTTCATAGCGGGAACCATCCGTTAAATAATATTTACCTTTTCCATTAAAAGCGTTATTTTGGAATTCCCCTACATATTTATTACCTGACTGAAAAGTAAAAGTACCTCTGAGGATATTGCTGTAATAGTATTCACCGTCAAAAACGTCTCCATTATTATAAACATACACACCTTTTCCATGTTTTTTTCCTTCTAAGAACCCGCCTTTATAGCTGGACCCTGAAGGCCATGTAACGCTGCCTTCACCTTCCCATTTGCCATTCACAAACATTCCTTCATAGACGCCGCCGTCATCGTAACGAAATTTGCCCCAGCCATTGGTGCAGGTGCCCTGGACGCACTGGGCAAATAAAGAGGTTTTTGTAAAAAGTATATTAACTAAGACCAGGAATATTAATTTGCTGTAATTCATAGCGTTTAATTGTAGCGAGCAAATATAATTCAGTTTGCCATCGGTGAGTGCTATGTACAAATCACTCTGATGTGTTTTATTCCACCGTAAGTCAATTTCCACTTACGCAGGATTTTCCCACCCCCAAAATTACTCAATCACGGTCTGAATTCCTAATTATAACCGTCCAACTTACCTCCGCGAACCTGTGGATGTCTCCCTATTCCTCCCACCAAACGGAACTATACCAAATCATCAAAACCAAACACGAGGTTAATGGTAAAAACTTCCAACAGATATCGGATTGGTTGAATGAACATGGGTGTAAAACCAGGCGGGGCAAGGTTTTTACTCAGGGTCATGTGTGGAGTATTAGTAAGAAGAAGACCAAAAGTAACCAACGATTCGGTCGGGAGTTTGCACCCTGCTGACTTTATTGGTCAAATCAATACAAAAATTTTGAAATTCAGTTAATAAAACTCCATGGATGTGTGTGATGTATCCTTCGTTCAGTTTACTTGTCAAAATTGATTCTTCCTCGTCCAGTGATAATTTCACCCCGATTTTAATTAGTCTTTGGTATTTCTCCTTGGTGAATAATCGAACAACGACCTTTTTTCTTTTTCCATAACAATCATCACAATTAATTCAAATTGTTCAATTACAGAAAAACCGAGTTTTCCCATTAGAACAACTTATAAACTAACTATTCGGGATTTTCCTCGGTATTTCTTTTGTTTTTGCCAACATCACACCAAAAACAAAAATATCTAGCATTATTTGGGTAGCCTTTGCAATTTTCACAAAATACTAACCCTTGGCCATTGCAATTTATACAAATTCGTCCGTCATTATCATACTGTCGACCCCTACAATAATCACAATATTTTTTACCATTCTTGCATGTTCCGGGGGGCCAAATTTTATTTTTACATCCAACTATTATGCCATCTCCATTACAAAATTTACAAGTCCTTGAATCTGATTCGTTTATCTGAATTTCTGAAGAATTATCGTTTGATTCGGTTTGATAACTCACTTTATCTTGAATTGGTTTAGTTTGGTGATTTTCTTCGATTTTAATTGGTTCATCCAAATTAACATTAATTTGGGTATCAGAAGGTATGATTGTCTCTTTAGTATACTGATTGTTTGGAATAACCTCTTGATTATCTTTATTTATTACTTTTTTTATTTCAGTGTTGATTCTATGAATAAAACCAATCCTTTTTATTTTCGTGTCAATAAAAGTCAATCCTATATATATCCACAACACATAAATCAGTTGAGTTCTCCAACTAGATTTGGATTTTGAATCTTTATTTTGTGTCATTTAATTAAATTTTAAATGACAAATTTAATTAATCTCATCCAAAATAGAATCAACCCAGTCTATCCACCATAGGAAAGGTATACTCCCCCGTTCACTCTATTCCACCGTAACACTCTTAGCCAAATTCCTCGGCTGGTCAACGTTACAGCCGCGCATTACGGCAATATGGTAGCTCAGTAATTGTAGCGGAATCGTATTGATCAGCGGACTTAGGCACTCCTCGGTTTCGGGCACTTCAATAATGTGGTCGGCAATATCATTCAGTCCGGTGTTGCCCTCGGTAACAATGGCAATGATTTTGCCTTTGCGGGCTTTTACTTCCTGAATATTACTCACCACCTTTTCGTAGTGGGCGCTGTTGGTGGCAATCACCACCACGGGCATATTCTCATCAATCAGGGCTATGGGACCATGCTTCATCTCTGCCGCCGGGTAACCTTCCGCATGGATGTAGCTGATTTCCTTCAGTTTTAATGCACCTTCCAGGGCTACCGGGAAATTGTATCCACGGCCCAGGTACAAGAAGTTGTGCGAATCTTTGTACATTTCGCTCAGCTTCACAATGTCGTCATTCAGCTTCAATGCTTTTTCCACCTTAGCAGGAATGCTTTCCAGCTCATACATGAGGTTGCGCAGTTGCTCGGCAGTGAGGGCGCCACGCTGTTTGCCCATGGCCATGGCAATAAGGGCAAGCACGGTAACCTGCGCTGTGAATGCCTTGGTACTGGCCACCCCAATTTCAGGGCCGGCATGGGTGTAGGCACCCGCATGGCTCATGCGGGGAATACTGCTGCCCACTACGTTGCATACACCAAACACGGTAGCCCCTTTATTTTTTGCGAGCTCCATGGCAGCCAGGGTATCGGCGGTTTCACCGCTCTGTGATATGGCCAGTATCAGGTCATCTCCGTAGATAACAGGATTTCTGTAGCGAAACTCACTGGCATACTCCACTTCTACGGGGATGCGTGCGAATTCCTCAAACAGGTATTCGGCTACCAGTCCGGCATGCCAGCTGGTTCCGCAGCCAATCAGAATCAACCGGTTGATGTTTTTCAGTTTCTCTTCATAGTCGCGGATGCTGCGCATGATAATTTCTCCGCTGAGGGGATCGATACGTCCACGAAAACTATCCATAATGCTTTTGGGCTGTTCGTAAATTTCCTTAAGCATAAAATGCGGATAGCCGCCTTTTTCCAGTTGCTCGAGATTCATTTCCAGCTCATGGATATAGGGAGTTTGGATCTCGTTGTCGATGGTTTTGATGGTGAGTTCATCATTCTCTATGATGGCGATTTCACCATCATTCATGTAAATCACCTGCCGGGTGTATTCAACAATGGGTGTGGCATCGGAGGCCATGAAAAACTCGCCGCGTTCCTTACCGATTCCCACCACCAGCGGGCTGCCTTTGCGGGCGGCAATCAGGTGTTCGGGGTGGTTTTTGCTGAGAATTACAATGGCATAAGCACCTACTACTTGCTTTAGGGCCACCCGAACGGCCTCGTGCAGGTTTAAACCTGCATTCACCATAATATCTTCTATCAGGTGAATCAGCACTTCCGTATCAGTGTCGCTGCTAAACGTGTGTCCGCGGCGGATTAATCCTTCTTTGATGGTGGCATAATTTTCAATAATGCCGTTATGAATCACAGCGAGGTCGCCACTTTGGCTAAGGTGCGGGTGGGCATTGACATCATTGGGAACACCATGGGTTGCCCAGCGGGTATGTCCCATGCCGATGCTGCCCTTGGTATATTCACCTTCGGCGGCTTTCTCCAGGTCTGCCACCTTGCCTTTTTGTTTGTAAACGCGTAAATCACCGTTTAGCAGGGCAACACCTGCACTGTCATAACCACGGTATTCCAGGCGTTTAAGGCCTTTGATAATAATGGGGTAGGCCTCGCGATGGCCGATGTATGCTACTATTCCGCACATAAGTGAAATGCAAAGTTATACAAGGTATACCACAATCAAGGCACGAGCCCCCAAGGTGTACAGGAATAAAGACAGGGATTACCTGCTTTGTCCTCATAGCCGCCATGGCCGCGGGTTTAAACCCGCGGCCATGGGGGTTATTCCATAAAAAAACCCGGACTAGCCGGGTTTTTTGGAATATCCTAAGCTATTTTTATTTTACTTTAAACGCCTTTTTAACAGCGTCTACGGCATTGAGTTCTTCCCAGGGAAATAACTTCACCTTTACGGTTTTTTCATTGTCCTTGCCTTTGTTAAAGGTCTTGGTAACCGTTTCTGTTTTGCGACCCATGTGTCCGTATGCTGCGGTTTCAAAGTAAATGGGGGTGCGCAGTTTGAAGCGGGTTTCAATGTTGTAGGGGCGAAGGCTGAATTCCTTCATTTTAAGAATGGTGGCGGCAATTTCTCCGTCAGTCATTTTTACCTTGGATGTACCGTAGGTATCAACAAATAAACCCACAGGATCAGCCACGCCAATGGCGTATGATACCTGAACCAGTACCTGATCGCAAACACCTGCAGCCACCAGATTTTTGGCAATGTGGCGGGTTGCATATGCCGCAGAACGGTCTACCTTGCTGGGGTCTTTACCGCTGAATGCACCACCACCGTGGGCACCTTTACCACCGTAGGTATCTACAATGATTTTACGGCCTGTGAGACCTGTATCACCGTGAGGGCCGCCTATCACGAATTTTCCGGTGGGGTTTACGTGGTATTTAATATCCTTGCCGAAAAGTGCCTGCACACGCTTGGGGAGGCGCTTCATTACGCGTGGAACAAGAATATTACGCACATCTGCGTCGATGGCTTTCAGCATTTCATCATCGGCCTTTTTAACATCGGCGGGCTTGTTTGATTTGGGCTTTACCCAGTCATCATGCTGTGTAGAAAGTACGATGGTATCAATGCGAAGGGGTTTATGGTCGTCGCTGTATTCTATGGTTACCTGGCTTTTTGCATCCGGACGCAGGTATTTGATTTTTTTACCTTCGCGGCGAAGCGCTGCCAGTTCTTCCAGTAGCAAATGTGCAATGTGAATAGCCAAAGGCATGTATTCATCGGTTTCCTTGCAGGCAAAGCCAAACATCATCCCCTGATCTCCGGCACCCTGATCCTGCTTGCTTTTGCGGTCCACACCCTGGTTGATATCTGGGCTTTGTTCATGGATGGCGCTCAGTATACCGCAGCTGTTGGCATCGAACATGTATTCGCTTTTGGTGTAGCCAATATGTGAAATGGCTTCGCGGGCAATCTGCTGCACATCCAGCACAGATTTAGATTTTACTTCACCTGCCAATACTACCTGTCCGGTTGTTACAAGGGTTTCGCAGGCCACTTTGCTGTCTGCATCATAAGCCAGAAAGTTATCAATAAGCGCATCTGAAATCTGGTCGGCAACCTTGTCCGGATGGCCCTCTGAAACAGATTCTGAAGTGAAAAAATACGGCATGTTTATTTCTTAATTTGGTGCCGCAAATATACGCACAACGTTTTATTCCCTGTCAGGGTTTTTAGACAGCATAAAATCGGCCCATAGCAGCTTGTGGTCGCCGGGAATTTCCGCAGAGCTCCGGTAATTGTTGAATGTTATGCTCCGGGAGGATAAGATGTAATCAATTCTAAAGCTGGGGAATGGTCCCAGATAGGTGCGTTCCAGTCCGCTGCCGGCCTCGCAGAATGCATCATTCATGCCATTGGCCACCGTATGGTATGCATAACTGAGGGGTACATCATTGAAATCACCGCAAACGAGTACATTCTTTACCACACTGGTATGGATGTGCCCGGAAAGTGCATCGGCCTGTTCCGCCCTTTTACCATATGCATCCCGCATTCGCTGCAGCAGGCCTTTGCCCTGTTCAATGTTTGAAGTATTATCCAATTCTGTTCCATTCACAAAATCGTAATCTGTTTTGCGGAAGCGAATGGATTGTAAATGCACATTGTACACCCGTAGGATTTCTTCTCCGGCCTGTAAATCGGCATAAACCGCCATATTGCCGGTAGTGCCCGGAAAATCTACACGACCTTTTCCGAGTATAGGAAATTTGCTGAGGATAAGCATTCCATAGTTGCGCTCAGGCACCAGCTTAAAAAGCTGCATGTAAGGATAGCCGGTTTTGGCTTTCAGCTGCTCAGCCATTTTATGGATGTTTTTACGGGCATACACTTCCTGCAGGCAAACAATGTCAGCATTTTTGGCTTGTAGCACATCGGCAACGGTGTCAAAAAACCACCGGTTCTGATAGGCGCCGAAGAGTTGTGCATTCACACTGCACACTTTGATGGCTTTTGAAGGGGTATTAGCAGTATTGTTATTGCTAAACTGAACATATTTACCCAGCTGAAAAAAACACAAAATGGCCATTCCTAGCGGAAAAATGAGTTTTAAGCGGAGCTGAATCCACCAGTAGATAAGCCATAGCAAGTTTAGCAGAAACAGGATTGGGAAAGCGAGTCCCAATAGTTGAATCCAGGCAGAAAAAGATGGGTGCAGATGCGGCGCCAGCCATGCTACTCCCAGCAGCAGCCCTGTAATCAGGGTGGCCGGAAATACCAGCATATTCAATATCCGCAAAACCATTTTTATTCCCCTGCTTTGAATAGTTTGTCTTTTTCCTGTGCTGTCAGACTATCGTAACCCGTGGCATTGATTTTGTCTAAAATGCGGTCGATTTCTTCTTGAGAAACCCCCGATTTTGGGTTGCCGGTGCTGCGTGTTTGATTGATGCTGACCCTTGCACTGCGTTTGGGTTTGGATTTTTTATCAGCAAACATATTCCGCAGAAAATGGCCGATTGCATCCACACCTGGGATGTTTATTGTTCCTTTGGTATGCATCATGTAACTCAATCCGAAGGCGGCGCCTCCCAGGTGGCAGATGTATCCCCCCTGATTGCCGGGTCCTGAAGCGCCCAGCAAATCCAGAACCACCCTAAATATGGCGATCCAAACCAGTTCTACCGGCAGAATGCCAAACAACATCACCCTGTAGGTGGGAAACATCACAGCAGCGCCCACAATCACCGCAGTTACACCTCCGGATGCGCCGACCATTCTGGCCATTTCACCGCCCACTCCCAGCAGATTGTTGAACAGCATAAACAGGAGAGCGCCGGCAATACCACCGCCTATAAAAAGTCGCCAAATATGCTTTTTGCCGGTCATTTCTTCCAGTATGCTCCCGATAAAAAACAGCCAGAGCATGTTGTAAAAAAGATGGAAAAAACCATCGTGCAGAAAGATGTAGGTAAAAACAGACCAGGGCTGATACGCAAAGAAATGCCAGTGGGGCATGAACATCAGTGCATTTACGGCAGAGGGCAAAAAGAGACTGATTAGGGATGTTAAAATCCATACCCCGGCGCAAATAATCACCAGGTTCACCACCGCAGGATTGCGGCGATTCAGGGGGTTGAGGTCAGCACCGAGAAATGTCAATGCCATATTAACGCCAATGCTTGCGATTCCATTTTTTAAACCACACACTAACAGTTAAAAATCCTGCCAATGCGCCGCCCAGGTGGGCAAAGTGGGCAAAAGGATCATTTTC
>Ga0315899_10003655_pt1 | contig 16752 bp, 9 predicted proteins | sample LakEriMetagenome_2_FD_203518 | JGI IMG/M metagenome (GOLD analysis project Ga0315899, IMG submission 203518) | Freshwater fungal communities from buoy surface, Lake Erie, Ohio, United States - Buoy 4 MA112 | ecosystem: Environmental > Aquatic > Freshwater > Lake | place: USA: Lake Erie, Ohio... | reverse complement strand
GATCCAAATCAGGCAACAATCCCCTTTATTCAGCAGATGTATCCTTGTTGGGACAACTACTCGGACAAAATGGATTTGATATTGTCTATGGAGGTTCCCACAAAGGCTTGATGGGCGACCTTGCCAATCATGCATTGGCGCATGGATCAAGGGTCACGGGCGTTTTGCCGGAAGTGCTGCTGGAATGGGAGCATCAGCATCAAGGATTAACAGACCTAATCATCACCAAAGACATGCACGAACGAAAGCGCATCATGTACCAGAAAGGTGCAGCAGGCATCGTGCTGCCGGGAGGCTTTGGAACATTGGATGAAATGTTTGAGATGCTAACCTGGAACCAACTCAGTATTCACAACAAGAAGATCTATGTGCTCAATTCTGGTGGGTTCTATGATCACCTGATCGCTCATCTGGAATCACTGGAATCAAACGGCTTCCTCTATGATCCTGTATGGGATAGACTTTCCAACTGCAAAGATGCAACAGAGCTGATGGAGAAGTTGGTGGAAGACCTTAAAAAGTCTTGAACGTAGGACACATGCTCTGTCTCCCTCCCCCATACATGGTGCTGTAAAGCCCATCATATTGCATAAACATTTCAGTGGCTCCCCTGCTGTTATTGAAATATTTCAAGGGTGTGTTGGTAGCATCATAACTGAAGGAGAATTTAAAATTGCGCCACTGGTATCCCACCATGGGAATATAGGCATCATTGTACCTGAAGTAAACACCCAGTATCAACTGCTGATCACCCTCATTGGCTATGTTGTAGTTCAAGTGCATTCCTGCTGTGAGTTCGGAAGATTTGGCCTGAGTGGCATAATAGATGCCTGGCGACAAAATGATCTGGTTGTTCAACTTGATCACAGCATCAGCAAAAAAAATGGATCTGGGTTGGATCGTATTGTCGTATCCCGGACTCACTGCAAAGAAAGATTCTTTGGGTTTGTTGAGATGATGCATGCTAAATCCCGCATGCAGGTAAACATTGTCTGAAGGAAAATAGGCATAATTGAGGCCTGCTTGCAGGTCCAGGTACCCTATCGAGTTGTTTTGAAAAATCTCCCCACTGGGTACATTGGAATCAAAAAACCTACCATTCCATTGGTTGTCAAAAGTCAGCTTATCCTGGTTGATTTGTTTTCCTGCATACCCCACATTGAATCCTGCCGACAACAATCCGGTCGAGCCCAACATTTGGTGATAAGCCACTGATGCATATGCCTTGGTTGACCTGAGTTTCCCTGTACCGGCAACATCCTGCAGAATCATCCCTCCCAGGCCCATCCATCCACTGCGGAACCGGTCGCGCATGAACTGAAAATCGCCGAATATGCTCATGGTCTTATAGGGAACGGGGATAGACGCCCACTGCTCCCTGTAATGGGCTCCCAAGCGATAATCAGAAGCTGGGATAAATCCTGTGTTCGCAGGATTGGTGGACAGCGGTGAATGAAAAAACTGTGAAAAATGAAGATCCTGTGAGGAAACTTGCATGAAGCTTGCCATCATCCCCAAAAACAGGATAAACAACCTAAGCCCTCTTGTGTTGATATTCTTCATCATCTTATCTGATCAACGTGATATCCCCTTTTTTGTTCACGATGGTACCATCGCCATATTGAACGGTGAGTGTATAAGCATACGCATCCATGGGTTGCAATACTCCTTTGTAAGTTCCATCCCAACCATAAGATGGACTGCCGGATTCAAACACCAATTGCCCCCAGCGATTGTATATCCTGAAATTCATTTGAGCGATGCCAAAACCCCTTACAAAAACTTTGTCGTTTTTGCCATCGCCATTGGGTGTGAAGGCATTGGGTACATCCACCGCAGGTTTTATCAGGGTCACCACGTTGGCGCAAATTGTATCGCTGCAGCCAACATCATTGTATGCCACCAAACAGGCCACGAAAGTATCCGTTCGCTCATAAAGATGTGATGGATTTACCGCTATGGAAGTATCAAGGTCTCCAAACTCCCAAAAATATCTTGTTGCACCTGTTGATAGATTCGTGAATTGTGTAGCGGTATTTTCTTGCGGAGGATTGGGTGCAAAGCTGAAAGATGCCACTGGCTTGGGTTTTACAGAAATGGTATAACGAAAGGTATCCGCAAGATTGCAAGTTCCGGGATCATTCGCGATCAAGGTTACCGTAAAATCACCCAATGCCCTGTACAATTTTGTGGGGGGATTGGGTCCTGTAAAGCTTGTGCCATCACCAAAATTCCAGATAAATGTTTGACCCGCTACACTGGTATTTTTAAATTGTGCCCTGTAAGGGAGACAACCGATCGCAGGTGTGGTGAAGGAAGCTTTCACCAGAGGTGAAATATAAACATTGAACTCCTGCACATCATAAGCGTTGCAATAAGCAGTATCGTTCAGTATCAGCCTGACCTTGTAGCTACCTACCCCAGGGAACGTATGATCAATATTGGTTTTGCCGGTTTTGATGATCGGTGAGTTGTCCCCAAAATCCCATTTGAAAGAAGTGTCGGTAAATGGCCTTGAACCCGGTGCCACAGAATTGTTCACAAAGCGATATGCGAAACCCTCGCAGGGGAGAAGCTTGCCGCCGGAGGCACTGAGAACAGCCTTATCCGTTCTAACCCTGATGTTGACATAGGATGTATCACGGGGGATACACCTGTCGCCATCAATAGAGATCAGTCTTACCCTGTAATTACCCGGACGGGTGAAAGTATAGGCAACATTGGGATCGGAAGAAGTGACGACAGGAGAGCCATCCCCAAAATTCCATTCATAGGTTTTTCCCAATGCAATTGTATCAGTGAAATCAACTTTGAGGGGTACACATCCTGCGGTATCATAGGGGATACCATCAATGGAAGACAATGCACCAGCTTTGACCCCATCAAATTCAAAATTGATTTTGAAGGCAGCCAGGTTGCACTCTCCTGCTCCACCGGATCCCAACGCTCCATTGGTTGGCGCAACAACCCCTGGCGTGACAATCATCGGCCTTCTGACGGGATCCCGGGCACAAATGGTTGAGCCCCCACAATTTGCACAGACAGCCTGATAGATTGCCCCTTTGTTGTCAAACCTGGCAGTTCCTCCATCCACATGATCCCCCTCACCCCCTTGCTGTCCGAAGAAGGATCCATACAATTGACGACTCGCATCTTTCTCCAAAACGAAAAAATAAAAATCCTTGTTGTCGGTATAATTCTGGATAGGATTGCCTGCCAGTGTCATACCTGCCGTGCCAATGGTTTTGGTATCAAATGCCCCGTTGTAACAATTGTTCAGTTTGCCTCCCCATCCAGACACATAGACATTTTCACAACGATCAACCAGAAAGGCAACCGGAGAGATATTGGGTAAAATTGCAGCTGTTCCATAAACGGTGGAATAGACATAGTCGGTCAAATCAGGTTTTAATTTGGAAATAAATTGTTTGGCTCCTGCATTGCTGAAAGCAGCATTTTTGACTATCCATGCTCCCAGGCTAATGCCCATGACATAAGGAAATCCTTTTGCATCAAACTGAATCCCATACACAATATCAGTAGCATTGGTTCCCAGATAGGTACTGATGCTTCTGACGCCATTGTTATCAAATACAGATACAAATCCATCGATGCCCCCCTGTAGCGTAGCACCAATGGTACCCGATTTATTACCAGGTAAATTTCCGCTTTTGGTGGCCCCTGCTGCATAAATGTTGTTGTTCAAGGGGTTCAATGCCAATACAAAGGCAGCATCATCATCGGCGCCTCCCAAATAGGTGCTGAAAAATATCGTAGAAAGATTGGGGCTCAACTTTATGACCACACCATCCTGCATGCCGCCAGAACTAGACTGACTGGCGTTTCTCACGGGAAAATCACTGGACAAGGTACTGGCGGCAATGTAAACATTGTTTGCTCTGTCCAGGATCACTTCACTTCTGGCATTGTCGCCGTAGTTGTATAAAAGAGATTTGGGACCGGGACTGATATTGGGATCCATGTTCGCTCCATCAATGCCTGTACCTCCCATCACAATTCCTCCCAAGAGGGTTGTACCATCAGCCGAAAGTTTGCTGATGAAAATATCAGTGGCCCCAAGGTTGCCGACTTTGTTGTTGAGGTTGGGAAAATTAGAGGAAGTTGTTCTGCCCAGGATCACAGGGTTGCCCTGAGGATCCACAAAAATGCTGTGCGGAAATTCATCACCACTGCCTCCAAGATAAGTGGAGAAAATGCGGTTTTTCCCATCAGGACTGAACCTCGTGATGCCAACATCCACACCGCCGATATTGGCCTGCCCTGTTCCACCACCAAACTTGGTTTGAAGCGCTCCTGTACTAACCGGATACCCGGGGCCAAATACAATGCCGCCTGCATAGAGACTTCCATCGGGACCAGGAGCAGCAGTGAATCCCCAATTGCTGCTTCTGCTTCCTGTATAGGTAGAGAATACCAGAATAGGATCGATGATCAATGGATTGTTGCGATCATAATTTTTGATCCTGAAGCCAACTGTATTGCCCTTTACTTCATAGTCACAGGCTATTTCCTTTTTTAAACCGCCTACCATTTGATACGCATAAGGAGGCAATTCATTTGACTCCCCAACAGAGGTTCTGACAATCAGCTGACCATCGCGTACACTTAGTTTGTCAACTCCCTCATACAGCATGAGAATCCTGGATGGATCGGCTCCCGGTTGTACGATCAAGTCATATTTTAGTCTGTCACCATTGGAATAATATCGGACGTCAATGCCTGTATACAATCCGCTGGCCCTGACGGATGCATAGCTTTTGACATCTCTTTGCCACAAGGCAGGATCATCCCCCAAAAAATAGTTGGCTGTCTCGCCTGTTGGTTTTTCAGGCTGAAACTGAAGGTTACCGGAAGCGCCCAGAAACTTGACCTTATAAGCATGAGAGCGAAGTGTGATGGATTCTTCTGAGATGGACTCCCCATCCTTGACCCCCGGTGTTATTTTAACCGGTTCACTGCGTTGATCACGGTTACCATGCACATAGTCATTGATCGCCTGAATATCTTCAGGATGACTTTTTAAAATGGTATAGCCATTGTTGTTGATGAAGAGGGCCCCATTGCCAATCACGGTTTTGAATTTGAAATCACCCTTCCATTGCCCCTTGTTTTCTGTAAAATCGATCGCATAAAAAGACTGCGCCTGGAGTACTGAATACCCCAAAATAAAAATGGCACCGAAAACAATTTTTTTGTTCAACATGCTGATACTTAGACCCCTGGTAAAAGTAGCGGTTTAATGCTTTAAGAGTTGTTAATATGTCAAGATATCTTACCCCAGACGGTTCCGCCCTTGTCGGCCTGTAAAAATTCTCTCAAAGCTGTGTTTTCCTGTTTTCTTAGGTCTGGGTCCGTTTCCAGTAAAGCCTCAGCCTTTAATTTGGTTACCTCGAGTAATTCACGATCCTTCACGATATCTGCCAATTTAAAATCCAGTGCCCCGCTTTGTCTTGTTCCCTGTATGTCACCAGGACCACGCAATTCCAGGTCTTTTTCAGCAATCTTGAACCCATCGTTGGTGGAACACATCACCGAAAGCCTGTCCTTGGCTTCTTTGCCCACCTGGCTTCCAGAGAGCAGAATACAATAACTTTTTTCTGCTCCTCTTCCCACTCTTCCCCTGAGCTGATGCAGTTGACTCAAACCAAACTTCTCCGCACTTTCAATGACCATCACCGAAGCATTGGGCACATTAACCCCTACCTCAATGACAGTTGTACTAACCATGATCTGGGTATCCTTGTTCACAAAGCGCTGCATGTTGATCTCTTTTTGTTCTGCCGGCATCCTTCCATGGACCATGCTGATCCAATATTGTGGCTCTGGAAACCAGGCCTTGACATTCTCATAGCCTCTCATGAGGTCTTCATACTGCAGCTTTTCACTCTCTTCGATCAAGGGGAAAATAAAATATACCTGACGACCCAATGCGATCTCAGACCGGATAAAATCCATGACCTGTGGACGGGCGTCATCCAAGCGGTGAACGGTGAGAACGGGTGTTCTGCCCGGTGGTAATTCATCAATGACACTGTAGTCCAGGTCGCCGTATGCAGTCATGGCCAAGGTTCGGGGTATTGGCGTTGCTGTCATCACCAGCATGTGTGGGGGGATGCTATTCTTTTGCCAAAGTTTGGCCCGCTGCGCCACTCCAAACTTGTGTTGTTCATCAATCACTGCCAATCCCAGGTTTTTGAACTGAACAACATCTTCTATCAAGGCATGGGTACCCACGAGGATGGAAATGCTTCCATTCAACAAATCATTCAATATTTTTTTTCGCTCGGCAGACCGGGTAGAGCCTGTCAGCAAGGCAACACGGATACCCATGGGATGCAAAAGCTCCATGAACTGGTTGGCATGCTGTCTTGCCAATATTTCTGTGGGTGCCATGATGGCCGACTGAAATCCATTGTCCAAAGCAATCAGCATGGTCATCAAGGCAACGATGGTCTTTCCACTTCCCACATCTCCCTGCAAAAGCCGGTTCATCTGCTTTCCCGTTCCCATGTCTTGTCGCAACTCTTTCAGAACCCTTTTTTGAGCACCCGTAAGCGGGAAAGGCAAGTGATGATGATAAAAATCATTGAAGTGATTGCCCACCGTAGTAAAAACCTGTCCCCTTGAAAAGCGATGTCTTGAAGAACGCAGCATGCCCATCCTCAGTTGCGCAATAAAAAACTCATCAAATTTCAAGCGCTGCAGGGCCCGTTGATGGTGTTCTGCCGATGGAGGAAAATGAACATGCTGCAAGGATATCCAGCGGCTGGCCAGCTGTTCTTTTTGAATCAAATCTTGTGGCAAGAATTCACCAATGTCTTTTTGTTCCAGCACCAAAAAAAGTTGCTGCATCAGTTTGCCAATGGCCTTGGCATTCAAGCCCCTTGCTTTCAGCTTTTCGGTAACGGGATAGATCGGTTCCAAAAAACCTTTTCCGGCAGCATTGGCCTCTCGCAGCGTTTCCAATTCCGGATGGGTGATCTGCGGTTTCCCCAGAAAAAATCCTGGTTTACCAAAGGCAAGATATTCCTGTCCGATCATCAATGCTTTTTCCACCCAATTGATTCCCTGAAACCAGGTAAGCTCTATGATTCCTGTAGCATCCCGGAGTTGGGCCACCAATCGTCTCGCTCTTTTCTCACCTACGATCTCCATGCTGAGTAAGATACCCCTGACTTGCACATATTCCATTGCGGGATTGATTTGTGCAATCACTTGTACCTTGGTTCGATCGAGATGCCGATAGGGATAATGGTGCAGGAGATCCCCGAAGGTAAAAATCTGCAGCTCCTTTTTGAGCAAATCAGCCCTCAAAGGACCCACCCCTTTTAGGTATTCTATCGGATTGGAAAGTACGGTTGACTTGATGACTGAATATTTGTTCAAAATTAAATGATTTCCCATCGAGATGAATCCATTGTAATTTTGCCTGCCAAACCGGATGACATGAACAAGATCGAATGGACCCTCAAAGCCTTTGCTGAACTTACACCCCATGAGCTCTATGATATCCTGAGGCTTAGGAGTGAAGTTTTTGTGGTGGAACAACAATGTATTTTCCTCGACATGGACAACAAAGATCAGTCATGTCATCATCTTCTGGGCAGGATGGGGGATGAGCTGGTTGTATCGGTCAGGATTGTTCCACCCGGCATTTCATATGAGGAGCCCTCCATTGGCAGGGTTGTTGGATCTCCCAGGCACAGGGGCATAGGGGCCGGAAAGGCACTGATGCAAAAGGCGATCGAAGAAACCATTCGGTTGCATGGAAACCTTCCCATCAAGATTGGCGCCCAGCTATACCTGAAAAAATTCTACGAAGAGCAGGGCTTTGTTCAGTGCAGTGAAACCTATATGGAAGATGAGATTCCCCATATCAAAATGATCCGAAACGCTTAGAAAGAGGTATTCAAGGCAGATTTACAGACGCATTTTCTTTAAACTTCAAGGCATTAACATAATATTTGGTTAAGGCTTTCGTTTCTATTGTGTTCGCAAGAACTCCCAATCCCAAATCCTCTCCATGAAAGCCAAGATCTACCTATTCTGTAGGATTTTATTCATATTCAATGCCATCCTCTTCAGTCCAAAGGGAACCCGTGCACAGCAATCCAAATTTGAATTGGGTTTTACCTACGGTCCCTCTAACTTTTTGGGAGACCTTGGCGGCAACGCAGGCAAAGGAGCTGGTTTCCTGAAAGATCTTACCCCTTCTCTCACGCACTTTATGACGGGCTTCCATGCTGGCTACCGTCCTCATGAATACATCCATTTCAGGTTCAGCGCCAATGTTGGAAAAGTAGAGGGAGCAGACAGCCTGATCAAAGGGGTTGGAGGATATGAAGAAGCAAGAAAGACAAGAGATCAACATTTCAGGTCCAATATACGGGAGGCCTTTTTTGCAGCTGAAATCTACCCTACTGCATTTTTATGGGAAGACGACCCAGAGGACCTCATGCAAAAGATCAGGCCTTACGCTGTGCTGGGTGTTGGCGTTTTCCATTTCAATCCACAGGCACAATATGTCCATCCGGATGGGAGCAGAACATGGGTAGACCTGAAGCCACTGAGAACAGAGGGACAGGGAATGTCACAATACCCCGATAGAAAAGAATACAAACTTACCCAGTTGAACATCCCTTATGGTGTTGGCATACAATATTTTCTCAATGATAATATTGCCCTCTCCTTTGAGATCATCAATAGAAAAACTTTCACGGACTACATCGATGATGTGAGCACCCGCTATATCAGCAATGATGATTTCTACGCCTATTTCGGTGAAGGAACTGAACAGGCTAGGATGGCCATCCAAATGGCCAACAAAACTGCCTTTTCAAATGGCGGAATCTATCAAACAGGATATGGAATTGGATCCAAAAGGGGAACCCCCGCGAACAACGATGCATACTTTGCTTCCGCCATGAAGATCAGCATCCGCCTGGGAAGAAATGAACAGTACCAGAACCATGGCAGAGGGAGTGATGTAAAATGTCCCATCCAAAAATTTTAAGAAACTTCATCAGCACCCAATGATATGAGGGATGGCAGTTTCCCCTCGAAAAAGAGACATCACGCATATTCGTGATCACTTTTTTATTTAAAGCTCATTCTTCAAATAACGAGCAGTATGACTTGCCTTGATCTTCAAGAGTCCATCCGGGCTACCCTGGTACAAAACAGTTCCTCCCCCTTCTCCTCCTTCAGGCCCCATATCAATAATATGATCGGCAACCTTGATCACATCAAGGTTGTGCTCTATCACCAAAACGGTATTCCCCCTGTTCACCAATTTATTCAAGACAGTGAGCAGAAGATTGATATCCTGAAAATGCAATCCGGTGGTCGGCTCATCCAGGATATAAAAAGTCCTGCCGGTATCTTTCTTGGAAAGTTCAGTAGCCAACTTGACACGCTGTGCTTCGCCACCACTGAGGGTCACAGCAGATTGTCCCAATGTGATGTATCCCAACCCTACTTCCTGCAATACTTTCACCTTGCGATATAGATAGGGAATGTGCTGAAAAAATTCAACAGCCTCATCCACCGTCATGTCCAACACATCACTGATGGACTTGCCCTTGTAGCGTATCTCCAATGTTTCCCTGTTATACCTTCTGCCATTGCATTTTTCACAATGCACATAAACATCCGGCAAAAAATTCATCTCAATGACCCTGAGTCCACCTCCTTCACAAACATCGCAGCGACCTGCTTTGACATTGAAAGAAAACCTGCCTGCATTGTATCCCCGGATCTTGGCTTCCGGCACGGCAGCAAACAATTGACGGATATCCGTGAAAAAATTACAATAGGTAGCCGGATTGCTTCTGGGAGTCCTGCCGATGGGCGACTGATCGATCTCAATGACTTTGTCTATATGCTCCAACCCACTGATCTTTTTATAAGGAAGCGGATCTGCCTTTGACCCATAACAGTGCTTGCTCAACAGGGGATAAAGCGTTTCATTGATGAGGGTGGATTTACCGCTGCCACTTACTCCTGTCACCAACACAAAACTTCCCAGGGGGATCTCAATATCCACTCCCTTGAGGTTGTTGCCCACAGCCCCTGTCAGGGAAACATGGTTCCCATTCCCCTTTCTCCTTTCTTTTGGAACTTCAATTCTTTTTTTGTTGTTGAGATAACTGGCGGTATCAGAAGATGAGGCACAAACCTCTGCAGGTGTTCCCTGCGAGACGATCCTGCCCCCATGGATGCCGGCTTTGGGACCCACATCGATCAGGTGATCAGCCGCCATCATGATGTCCTTGTCATGCTCCACCACCAATACACTGTTGCCAATATCCCGCAAATTTTGCAATGCCCCGATCAATTGCTGGTTGTCACGCTGGTGCAAGCCGATAGAAGGCTCATCAAGGATATAAGTAATGCCTTGCAACTGAGAACCTATCTGGGTTGCCAGTCGGATGCGCTGCGATTCTCCTCCACTGAGGGTGCGGGTAGGTCTGCTAAGCGACAAATAGGTCAACCCAACATCCAACAAGAATCCAAGCCTCGCCCTGATCTCTTTGAGGATGTCTTTGGCGATGGCCTGTTGTTTTTTGTCAAGCCTGGATTCAAGTTCCTTGAACCATTCCTGCAATTTGCCGAGGTTCATGTCAGACAACTCCGCAATATGCTTGTCCGCTATCTTGAACCAAAGGCTTTCCTGTTTCAATCTTGTACCACTGCATTCCGTGCAGGATTTCAGCATCATGTATTTTTCTGCCCATTCCCTTACTGCATCACTTGAACTGTCAGTAAACCATCTCATGACCATGGAAGCCACACCAGGAAAATCATCAGGAGCAGACGCGTCAGCCTCTTCCTGCAAACCATTCGGATTCCCAAACAAAACCCAGTTCTTTGCCGTTTGGGGAAGTTCCCTGAAAGGGACCTTCAGGCTGAAGCGGTGTTTCTTTGACAACTGCTCCACCATTTTGTTGTAATAGGAATCCTTGTTTTCTCCCAATGGAAGGATGGCACCTTCTGCGATTGACAAACCTTGATCAGGAACCACTGCATCCAAGTCAATCGAATGTTGCAAACCGATGCCTTTGCAAGCAGGACAGGCACCATAGGGTGAATTGAAGGAGAAGGTATTCGGAGAAGGTTCCTCATAGCTCATTCCCGTATCCGCACACATGAGTTTCTTGCTGTACTGCTTCAGTTTTTCGGTATCCTGCTCCAGGATGAAAATCAAACCCTTGCCAATCTGCATGGCCTGTTGTATGCTTTGGGCAAGGCGGACCTTCATGTCTTCGGTCACCGCCAATCGGTCTACCACCACCTCAATGTCATGAACTTTGTATCGGTCCACCTGCATCTTGGGCACCAAATCTTTCAGCTCGCCATCGACCCTGACTTTCACAAAACCCTTTTTGCGGGTCTCTTCAAATAGTTCACGATAATGCCCCTTTCTGCCCCTGACCAAGGGTGCCAGGATGTTGATCTTTTTATTCTTCAGTTTTTGATACAGATCTGCCACGATCTCCTCATCGGAGAACTTGACCATTTTTTTTCCGGTATGGAAAGAATAGGCTTCTCCGGCTCGGGCAAACAACAAACGAAGAAAATCATATACCTCAGTAACGGTACCCACTGTTGAGCGTGGATTCCGGTTGGTGGTTTTCTGCTCGATGGAAATAACGGGAGAAAGACCTGATATCTTGTCTACATCCGGCCTTTCCATCTCCCCCATGAACTGGCGTGCATAGGTACCGAAGGTCTCCATGTAACGACGATGACCTTCTGCATAGATGGTATCAAAAGCGAGGGACGACTTTCCACTGCCACTGATGCCGGTGATCACCACCAGCTGATTCTTGGGAATGGTAATATCGATGTTTTTGAGGTTGTGCGCCCGGGCACCAATCACTTCAATATAGTCGGGGGTAGACATTTAGCATTGCAAAATTAACAAAATCCCTTACCTTTGCGGCAGTTCTTAATTTTCTTATCCAGAAAGGCAGAGGGATTGGCCCGATGAAGCCTTGACAACCTGTTGCGAAAGCAATAAGGTGTCAACTCCAACTCCGCATTGCGGAGGAAGATAAGTCAGATACTTTTCTCTAGACAAGATCAACGCATCATAGTGAAAGCCCATCTGACTTCAGATGGGCTTTTTTATTGCCTTTCCGGAAGACAACACCATGAACAAACAACAACATATCTATTCATTCAGAGGAGGACTCCCATTGGAATCCGGAAAAAACATCCGTGATTTTCAATTGGCCTATACCACTTTTGGCACCTTGAATACAACCAAAAGCAATGTGGTATGGATCTTTCATGCCATGACCGCCAACAGTGATGCAGCGGATTGGTGGCCGGGGATGGTCGGTGATGGAAAATGTTTTGATCCTGCCCATCATTTCATCATCTGTGTGAACATGCCGGGAAGCTGCTATGGCAGCGTATCGCCCCTAGACAAGAATCCTGAAACGCAAGAGCGCTATTTCCAGGATTTTCCCTTCTTCACACCGCTGGACATGGCAAAAGCCTTTGACCAACTGAGGACTTCCCTTGAAATCGAAAAGATCTTTCTGGGTGTTGGCGGATCCATGGGTGGGCAACAACTGATCGCCTGGGCAGGATGGAAACCGTCCCTTTTTGAACACATCATACCCATCGCCACCAATGCCTTTCATTCCCCCTGGGGCAAAGCCTTCAATGCCTCGCAGCGCATGAGCATAGAAGCCGATCCAACCTGGAAAGAAAAAAACGTAAAAGCAGGAATGGAAGGGATGAAGGTAGCAAGGTCTTTTGCCTTGATCAGCTACCGGCATTATGAGACCTATGAGAAAACCCAACAGGACCAAGACAAAGCACTGGAAAATACAAGGAGTGAATCTTACCAGAAATACCAGGGAGAAAAGCTGGCCAAGCGATTCAATGCGTTGAGTTACTATGTGCTGACCAAAAGCATGGACAGTCACCACCTGGGCAGGGGTGTACTAGAAGCAGAGGAAATACTGGAAAGGATCGAATCAAAAACATTGGTGATTGGCATTTCCTCTGACCTGCTCTTCCCTGTGAATGAACAGCAGTTTCTGGCCAAACACATACCAGGGGCCCGTTTGGAAATCATTGAATCTTTCTATGGACATGATGGCTTCCTGCTGGAGAATGATAAACTGACAATACTATTCAATAAATTTTTAAAAGTACCGTAAATAAAAAAAGATGGGATCAGAAAAAACATTGGTTATTGGCATGTTCGGATTTGGCGTAGTGGGTGAAGGTTTGTACAAAGTACTCAAACAAACCCCCACGCTCAAGGCATCGATCAAAAAAGTTTGTATCAAAAACACCAACAAAAAAAGAAACGCTCCAGCTGAATTGTTCACTTCCGAAAAAAACGATCTGTTGTTCGATCCTGAGATCAACGTGATCGTGGAAGTGATCAACGACAGTGTGGCCGGTTATGAAATAGTGACCACGGCATTGAAGAACGGAAAGGATGTGGTGAGCGCCAGCAAGAAAATGCTCTCCGAACACCTTCCCGAACTGATTGCATTGCAGGAATCTACCGGAAGATCATTGCTCTACGAAGCGTCTGCCTGCGCATCAATACCCGTCATCAGAAACCTGGAAGAGTACTACGACAATGATCTCTTGCATTCTATCAAGGCAATCGTGAATGGCTCGACCAATTTCATCCTGACCAAGATGTTTGAAGAACACCTGAACTTCAAAGAAGCCTTGTTACTGGCCCAACAACTGGGCTTTGCAGAATCGGATCCTACATTGGACATCGAAGGATATGATGCGGCCAACAAATGGGTCTTGTTGCTCGCCCATAGCTATGGCATTGATACGACCATCAACGAACTTCTGTTCAATGGCATCACACAGATCCATGAGTTGGATGCAAAAGTTGCACAATCCAGGAACCAATCCATCAAATTGGTAGCACAGGCGAAGAAACTGAACAATGGAAAAGTGGCTGCATTTCTGCTGCCCCAGTTCGTCGACAGCAACGACCAGTTGTATTTTGTAAAAAATGAATACAATGGTGTGGTGATCGAGAGTGGGTTTGCCGACAAACAATTTTTCTATGGCAAGGGAGCAGGAAGCTTCCCTACTGCCTCAGCCGTACTAAGTGATATTGCTGCTTTGCGATATGGTTATCGTTATGAATACAAAAAACGGAACCAGCAAAAACCTGCTGAACTTTCCAATGATTACCATCTCCGTGTTTATGTCAGCTTTGAGAGCCTTGACAATATCCCCAAGCGTGAATTCAACAGCATTGAAGAATGGCATTCCGGCAACGAAAGAAGCTATCTGATCGGCACCATCCCTTATCAATCTTTGAAGAACGATAATTGGTGGAAATCCAACAATACTTCGCTGATTCTGATGCCTAACAACATCATAGAGAATGCAGAAATCGATGAACTCAAAAAGATGAGCTTGTCACTTGCTGGTTTGGAGGTCTAAGGGAACCCATTAAACGGGAAACGTTGACCAGCTTTACTTTTCAGCCAGCTTGCCAGGTTCCCGGTTGTTGGCCCCTTTGCGGTTCTTGATATCATCCCCCAGGTCTTTTCTGGCCTCCTCAGCCAAAGCCCTCAGTTCCATCAGGATCTGAGGGTTTTGTCCTTTTACATCATGCTGCTCGCCTGGATCGCGGCGCAGGTCATAGAGTGATTCATACATCAACACATTCTCAGGAGCGGGACCGGGATATCCATCCACACCAGGCCTCATGTTCAAATAAGACCGGGAAGGGTGTTCCAGCACCAGCTTCCAATTTCCTTTGCGGACCGCCTCCAGTGCATTGCGGCGATAATAGTAATAAAAGGTTTCACGAGGATTGGCATTTGTATTTCCCTTGAGCACTTCTGAGAGTTCGACACCATCGATCTTGAGTTTGGGCAAATTCGCACCAGTGAGTTTGGACAAAGTGGGAAGGATATCAATGGTCGAAGACAGTTGGTTGCTCACCATGCCGGCAGGAATATTTCCCTTCCATCGCATGATGCAAGGCACTCTTTGCCCCCCTTCAAAAGAAGTTCCCTTTCCTTCCCTGAAACCTCCGTTGGAACCTGCATGATTGCCAAAGTTGTACCAGGGACCATTGTCTGACGTGAAGATCACGATCGTGTTTTTTTCCAATCCCTCTTCTTTCAGTGTCTGCATGATGCGACCCACATTGTGATCCACCTCCTGAATCATGTCTCCATACAAGCCTTGCTTGCTCTTGCCCTTAAAGGCAGGCGATGCGTAAATGGGAACATGGGGCATGGGATGAGGGATATAAGCGAAAAACCTTTGGGATTTATTTTTTTTGATAAAGCGAATGGCTTCGTCTGTCAGCCGCTGTGTAAGCATGCCCTGGTCCTCCAGTGTTGCAATCGTATCGATGGGCTTATCATTTCTGATCAAAGGCAATGGAGGGAACTGTGCCTTGTTGCTCTTGGGTTTGGCAGGGGAACCATCGTAATCCACCGGCCACATGTCGTTCGAGTAAGGAATACCCAAATATTCATCAAAGCCATGGTTCAACGGAAGCATCGATTTATCATCACCCAAATGCCATTTCCCAAAAATGCCGGTCTTGTATCCTTTTTCTTTCAGCATCTCTGCAATGGTGGTTTCTTCCTTTGCCAAACCTACTTTGGAATTGGGAAAAAGCGCCCCACTGATACCGAGGCGGTTGGGATAACAACCCGTCAGCAAGGCTGCACGGGATGCACTGCAAACCGCTTGTGCGGATAGAAAATTCGTGAAGCGCATCCCTTCTGCTGCCAGTCGGTCAAGGTTGGGTGTATGGTAATCCAATGCACCATAACAGGACAAATCCCCATAGCCCAGATCATCCATGAAGATCAGGATCACATTGGGTCCTTGCGCTGCAGGAGGATGGGCAGGTTGCTGAAATCCAACCAAGGAAAACAGCAGCAGGATGGCAATCATTTTTTTCATGTGGCGGTGCTAAGGGTTGTGTTGGCAATCGTATTTTGGGTTATTCAGGCAGCAAAACATTGCCAATCGAAAGAGACCTGCAAAGGGCATTGAAGGCTGCAACATCATTTTTCAACAAAGCATTCATTTCATTTTTGTAGACCGTCCATTCATTGTGCAACTCTTCGTACCTGGCTATGGCACCGGATGTAACATAAGGCACATTGCTGTTCATCTCACCATGCACAAAGATGATGTTGGCACTGAGCTTGTTGACAAAATTGATCACATCATCATAAGACTGGCTTTTCGGCTGGATCAATTTGTTTTCCCAGATGGAGATCTTTTCAATGATGCTTTTGGCCGACTTAACCGCTTCTGCCTTTGACGCATCACTGGAAAGCAAACCTACCATTTCATTCAGCTGCTTCTGCAATCCCTTCATCCTGGTAACAGCCACATGAATATCGGTAACATCCAGCTCCAATTTTTTCAACAACTCATCCTGCTTTGCATATTCAGCATCCGACACATTGATACGGGGATCTGCCTGAACAACCAGTTGCGTAGTCTGTTCCTGTCCGTCTACCTTCAATGTCACTGTATAGATGCCTGGCACAATCCTACCGCCATTGTAACTTCCTTCAATGTAAACATCATCAATGGTAGGCATACCCTGTCGCCTGAGGTTCCAAACAAATCGGTTCAGTCCCTTTTTAACACCCAACGCAGGTTCCAGTTTGAAACTGTTATTGGAATTGCTTTTTGCGGGATGATTGCTGAAGGTTCTCACCAGATTCCCTTTGGCATCTTTCA
>Ga0315899_10003654_pt1 | contig 16763 bp, 14 predicted proteins | sample LakEriMetagenome_2_FD_203518 | JGI IMG/M metagenome (GOLD analysis project Ga0315899, IMG submission 203518) | Freshwater fungal communities from buoy surface, Lake Erie, Ohio, United States - Buoy 4 MA112 | ecosystem: Environmental > Aquatic > Freshwater > Lake | place: USA: Lake Erie, Ohio... | reverse complement strand
TATTGCTTCTTGCCTTGGTAGATCGCTGCCTTTATGTCAACCAGTCGTTGCTCGCATAGCTGCTTCGTAGCTTTGTGATTCTTGAACTCTCTCCTTCCCTCGGCATTTAATCGAATGTAAGCCTTTTCCCAAACTTCCAAGATTTGTTCTGGTGTTGTAATTACTGATTTCATGAAATTCCTCTTTCTCTAGTTCCTCATTTGATTGATTTAAGACACGACTCGGCAACGACCCCCGGTCTTCGTCTTTTTTACGTCTCTATGTAGTTTTCAAGGTGCAGCTATTGCCAACCCGTTAGAGGAAATTTGCGATCGCAAATAATCCCTAAAGGGTTGGGCGGTTTTGAGGTATTGCTCTAGAGGCCTATGAGGCTGGTATGTGGTTCATGTAAGACTCCTTAAAAGATGACCGCGGTGCGATCTCTGATCTCGTCTTCTTCAGTTCCACCGGTGGATGTCCCCGGTTGGCGCGAACTTGCCTGAAGTGCGTCTTGCGTTCCTAACTTGCGAGTTTCCCCACAAGCACCAGGGTTTCCCCTGACTTTCTTCTACTAAGAAACTTGCGTTTCTTAGGACGATTTTTGTACTCGGATGAGTACGAGAAAAAGATAACACGAAGTATTTTGAATCTGCAACTCCAAACACAAACTTTTTTCGTGTCTTCAATTTTGGTAGCTCTTAAAGGTAGCGTGCGCGTGTACATGCATGGCACGCAACAGATCTACCTCCTCGAAATAGGAGACCGTGGACAGCCACCCACAGGCGCAAAGAGCCTGAAAATAGCCACCCTCGGCTTCAAATACAGATCCTGAATGGTCACTAGACATAACAAACCAACCCAAACTGGGCTCTTACATAAAAAGAGACCCGCTACTTCTGGCGGTGTCTTTCATCGCCAGCAGGTCTTCCTTTAGAACCACCGTGCGCGGATCGAGCATTGCGCGGCTTGGTACTAAGCAAGCTAAAGGGCTTAACGCTTAGTTCTGGACCTAGGTCAAACTCTAAAGCTTGTAACTGACAATTAACGTTCGATAAAGACCCCTCGCGATAACTATCTGGGCAGATGGCCCAATTTGGAAGACCTGTCGAGGAGAAACACATGTCTCAGCTAAGAGAACCTTTGATATGTCAGTGGGTTTGGTTAGGCTGGTGACAAATCAAACAGCTAGTAATCCACGCAGAGCGCCTAGCACTAGATGGATTGCTTGATTCGGAGCCAGGGGGAATAAGTTGGCAGCCTTCACATTTATCGACCTGTTTGCTGGAATTGGTGGATTCAGACTGGGGCTAAATGCAGCAGGCGGCGAGGCAATATTTACAAATGAGTGGGACCAACACGCTGCCGTGACCTACAAGGCTTGGTATGGCACGGACGATGTTTCCACTGATGACATTAGGGAATTGGACCCCAAGAAAGACATTCCATTTCACGATGTACTTGCTGCAGGCTTCCCTTGTCAACCATTCTCCATCGCTGGTGTGTCAAAAAAGAATTCTTTGGGAAGACCACATGGTTTTTCTGATTTACAGCAGGGAAATCTATTTTTTGCTATTTGCGACATTATCTCTATTAAGAAACCCAAAGTGGTCCTCTTAGAAAATGTAAAGAATTTAATGAGCCATGATGGTGGTAAAACTTGGAAAGTTATTCTTGAGAGTCTCGATTTACTTGGCTATGAAGTGAAACATCAAGTATTCAATGCAGCCGGTTGGGTCCCACAAAATAGACGAAGAGTATTTATCGTTGCACTTAATCGGAAGCATTTTTCAAAGGAAGTGATAGAGAAATTTGGTTTCCCACCTCAACCAGAAAATAGACATAAACTCAGCTCAATTTTGGAAAAGACTATACCTGACAGAAAATACATGCTTACAGACAATCTTTGGAAGTATTTACAGAATTATGCAGCTGCACATAAAGCGAAGGGAAATGGTTTCGGCTACAAGCTTTACGGTCCCGATGACACGACCGGGACTCTTTCTGCAAGGTATTACAAAGATGGTGCGGAAATTTTGATTAAGCAGCCAGGCTGGAAAAATCCGAGACGACTTACCCCTAAAGAAGCTGCTCGATTAATGGGGTTCAACAACCAAATGGCTAAGACACAGGGTTTTAATAAAGGTTTTCCCCAAGTAGTATCGGACATGCAGTCGTACAAGCAGTTTGGAAACAGTGTTTGCCCATTAGTGGTTGCAGAAATTGCCAAAAAGATTAGTAAAGCACTTAAAGACCAAGAGTACATTGATCGTGGCAAGGAAGTACTTAAAGATCGGAGAGCGAGTTGACGGTCGAAAGAGTACTTGCACAGCGGATCAAGCGGATCGGGAACTCTACTTTCCTGTTTTCATTACCCATCGGATTAGCCCTTCAACTGCTAGAAATTCCGGACCCAGCACACCCTTTCCCAGATAATAGACGCGTCTCCAAAAAGCATGCAATGGATTTTGGAAACTACTGGGAGAGTCATGAATCGGACTGGATTGTTCCACCACTCCTACTTGATTCTTCCTTGAAGTTGAATTTTGAAATTATTTCTAAAAATTCACACGAGACGGAATTAGTTGAGTTGGAACTTGTCAGCGGAGATCGTGAAACTTTAAGAATTTTGGATGGCCAACATAGAATTCTAGGTTGGTACCTTAAACAAATTGAATTGGAAAGCCGATTAACGGATGCCACCTCTGCCTATAACAAATTAATTATTAGCGGAGCAAAAAAAGAATCTGAATTAGTAATGGGCGAAATTGATCGGATTCGAGGAATTATTGAAAGGTTGAAAAACGAGCATGTAGCCATTAATTTGCTTGATTCCCTCACGCCTCAACTCCATCAACAATTCTTTGTAGATATTGCAAAAAATGCCCTAGGCATAAATAAAACAGTTCAAGCTAAATTTGATTCTGCAAGTATCGTGAATCGCGTGACTCAAAATCTCATTAAGAACCATCCCCTCTTTGAAGGCCGAATTGATTTAGAAAAGACAAGTTGCTCGGGTGCGAATCCGAATTTGCTAACGGTTGTAAACGTTTCTGACATAACTCGACATGCTTGCTTCGGCGTTAATCGACAAGTGACTGCAAAGCGAGAAAACAACTACAAGGATGATGTGCTTGAAGAAAACGTGAAAACTTTTCTTGACTCCATAGTTAGGCAGATACCTCAATTAAATCAAGTCATAGAGGGGAGACTGAAGCCTGAAGCATTGCGAGAAAACTACATGCTTGGTTCCGGCACTATTTGGCGTTGTCTATCGGGTGCCTTCTATGAAACCTGCGTCATTATCGATGATGATGAGGGAACGATAGAGATTGATAATTCCCAACTGAGGAAATTTGAGAAGTTTTTAGGTCTATTTGGTGAGAATATGTCCTTACCGATTAGTCGTGAATGGTTTGCTACTAATCTCTTCCCAATCAAGCGAAGCAAAGCACCTTCTTCTAGAGCTCAAGATTTGGAAGCAATGGTTGGTTTGATGTCGGCATGGACCCGCAATGGCAGACTATTCTTTCCGAAGAATCCAAGTGGACTTTAACCTTGAAGCTAAATGATCGGCGGTCGGTCTTTTCAACAGATGATGGGAAGGTCTTGTCTGCTGAAGAGATAATTGAATTGAATGAGGAATTTATGCTCCTCTTTGAGGATTTTGAACTTTCTCCTTCTTACTGGGATGTTAGCTTTAAGTATTACTACATAGATGACTCACAAGAAAAAATTGATATTTTGTTGGTCTTAACAAACAAGCGTCAATCTATTGAAATTGTCCCACCAAATTTTATTGATGCAGACTATTTCATTGTAAATCATTCTGTTATTCCGATACGGAAGAATGATTTTGCGGCCCTTAGTAAATTTCTTCCGACTCTTGATCATGATGGAAAACTAGGCTTCACAGTTAAAGAATTGATGAATTTTGATTTTTTTGCTGCATCAAATAAGTTTGCAATTAGTAACTCTGAGCTGAAGGACTCAATCTTAGCAAGCCCTAATGTTGATTTAGATCAATTTGAAACAGTGCTTACAGTTCAGCCATATCCTTATCAAGCCGTCGGAATTGAGTGGCTGCGAAGCCAACAACAACTGGGCCGGCAAGGAGCAATCCTAGGCGATGTCATGGGTCTAGGAAAAACTCTCCAGGCAATCGGTTTGATTACACATAATGTTAATGAAGGCGCTATAGACAATTTAGTTATCTGCCCCGGAACTCTGCTAGAAAATTGGCGAAGGGAGTTTGTAAAGTTTTCTCCAAACCTCAACGTACTAACTCACTACGGCGCTTACCGTGCAGGAACAGCAGCAAAATTAAAAGGATATGACGTCGTAGTCACCACATACGATGCCTTAATCCGCGACCATTCCATGCTTGCCACCATAAATTGGAATTTAGTGATTATTGACGAAGCGCAAGCAATTAAGAATCCGCGAGCACAACGCACGATAAGATGCAAAGGTCTGCCAAGAAATTTCGGCCTTGCTATCAGTGGTACACCACTCGAGAATCGTCTACTGGATTTATGGTCATTGAGTGATTTTGCAGAACCAGGTCTATTTGGTTCAGAATCGCAATTTGAGAATGAGTTCGAAGGTGTACCAAACGGTGCTGTAGAAGTTAATAAGGTGCTTCGGCCAATACTCCTGAGAAGAAGGCTTCACGAGATTGAACATCAATTACCCGAAAAAGTTGTAATTGATCACCCAATTAAATGGCCGACAGAATTAAATGAGATTTATGAACGTGTGCGACTTGAGGCAATTCAAGAATTTGCAATGGCTGGTGGACTGGTAGCAACTGGAAGGTTGCGAAAGTTAACGACTCATCCACTTTTGATGGATATAGGACCAGAAGATTTGACGACCTTGTCTCCTAAGTACGCATTGACATTGGAAATTCTTGAGGAACTTTTTGCTAACAGGGAAAAGTGTCTGATTTTTGCCAGTTATAAAAAAATTATCGACCGGATTACGGAAGACATCGGTCTTAGATATCCCAGTGCTTTTGTTAAATCGTTGGATGGGCGAACCGAAATGGATGCTCGAAACCCTTTAGTCGATGATTTCAATTCATTTGAAGGCCCCGGAGTTCTAATTTGTAATCCAATTGTTGCAGGTGCTGGATTGAACATCACGGGTGCAAATCACGTTATTCATTACAATTTGGAATGGAATCCAGCCAAAGAAGATCAAGCGACCTTCCGCGTTTATCGTAACGGGCAACTAAAGGAAACATTTATTCATCGCCTTTTTTACATAGACACCATCGACGAAGTAATCGATCAGAGAATACAGTTGAAGCGAAACCTTTCAGATTTGAGTGTTGATGCCAACGCTTCAAGTGATGATTACCTTGCTGGCTTGCAGGTAAGTCCGATTGGAAAACGTGATGATTGAGTCCGCCCTAAAAAGGCTTAGTGACAATGATGTCGGAATAACTAATTCTCATCAAGCTGGGTTTCTGATACCCAAACTATTTGTAAGAGAGGGTCTGTTTGAGGAATTGACCGATCAAGAACTGAATCCAAGAGTTCGTTTGAAGTTCAGAGATTTAACTGATGGAACGGATATCTACTTATCGTACATTTACTACAATAATAAATTCTTTGAAGGGACAAGACACGAATATCGCCTGACAGGACTGACGCGATGGATAAAGACTCATGGACTTAAGAGTGGAGACACCATTCAAATTTCTCGAATCAACAAATACGATTACACCATCGGAATCATAAAGGCTGAAAGAAGACCAAGTTCTTTGAGTGAAGAATCTTGGACAGCGTTGTATGGAAAGGCAGGAAGCAATGAGTAGTGAATTCGAAAAAGTTGAGATTGATGGAAAGAAGTACTACATCGCCCCACCGAATGCATCGAGAATGGTTCGTGCTATGGGACGCCTTTCATATGATTTCGAACAGGCAATTGCGGACCTTGTAGATAACTCCATTGCAGCTAATGCCAGCGTTGTGGAAATTGTCATTGATCAGCGAATTGGGGGAAGAATTTACGTTCACGTTGCAGATAATGGACAAGGAATTACAGAAGGAAACTTGCCCGCAGCAATTCAGTACGGGGCGGCAGATCGTGAAGATGATTCAAGCCTAGGAGTTTATGGATTTGGGTTGAAGACCGCCTGTCAATCGTTTACCAGTAGCTTCAATGTGATATCGAAGACGGCAGGAGACGACACGGTAAACATGATTACCTTCGATGAAGCGGTAATCGACCAACATAACAAATTCCTTTTCGCAGCCGAGTCTGCTCCTAAAAAGTATGTCTCAGAACTAGCAGGATTGACAAATGGAATTTCTGGCACCTTAATTGTTACGGAGAATGCAGATAAAGTTATAACTTCAGAAAATGCGAAAGATGACAATAAAACTAAAAGCTTTTTGTTCGCACCAAATAAAGGTAAAGTCCCCAAGCTTAAGCGGCACTTGAGGAAGACTTTTCAACGTTTCTTGGATGAGTCAGATACCCGCGTTCCTAATGTAAAAATTTTTGTAAACGAAGAAGAAGTTATGCCGTGGGACCCCTTCTGTAAAGCCGAAGGCAACTTCCTAGAAAACGACTGGGTTAGTCCAGTTCTGAAAACACGATCCGGTAAAGAAGGGCGTGTAGTTATGAATGCATATATTCTCCCTTCCCAGGTGGAGTTTAAAGATCAAGCTTTGTATAAGGATGCAGAAGTTGGTCCGAATACTCACGGCGTGTATGTATATCGTGAGAATCGTCTAATCGATCAGGCAACATATTTCGGCTTATTCAAAAAAGATACTCACATGGCAAATTTACGCGTTGAATTCTCTTATGAGGGTGCGCTCGATGAGCTATTTCAAACTGCGCTGCAAAAAGGATCTATGGTCTTAGGTGATTTGGAGGATGCTGTAAGAGATTTCCTAACCCCACTGATTAGGGAGACGAATCTTAGGTCACGAGGCAATGCCCGTAAAAAAGATACATCTGGAATCCATGACCTCTCTCAGAAGCGAATTGCATCTGCGGAGAATCGTGTGAATCATGCGGTAGTCGAAGCTATTGACGACAAAAATGCTCGAGTAGTTTCAAAATATGGTGAAGTAGTCCTACCTATCCACTCAGTCAATGATGGAACGGAAGCTCTACCAATCAACCCTGTCGAGTCCATTAACGATGGTCATCTATGGCAAATGAGACTTCAAAACGGAAAGCAGGTAGTCGAATTGAATAAGGGTCACGAGTTTTATTCAAAAGTTTATTTGCCAAATAAAGGGAACTCCATTGCAGTCCAAGGCCTAGACATTATTTTGTGGTCTCTCGCAATTACTGAAGCAAATTGCACTATTCCTGATTACAAAAAACAATTTCGGGAATTCAGATTTGAGGTTTCACGAACATTACGTGAGCTCGTGGAGTCTCTTCCTGAACCGAAGTATGACGATATAGATGAATAGTCTCATTGCCATACTGGCGAGGTTAAGTTCAGATTTGGGCGTTGAGCTGATTCCCGTTGATAACTCCGCCGATAAATCGAATCCCTATGCGGTTCGCTTTGGAGGTTTAGATCTCGATAAGTCATTCAGGTTAGTTTTATCGAGATCTTGGAAAACGACACAAATACGCCTTGAAGCCGATAGCTTTGCGGGTGAAGTTGTTAAGTACTTATGCAATCAGATAAATACGAATCGCGTTAACATTGAGGCTTCAATAGATGCAAATCAAGACAATTTTAGTTCAATAACTCTAGAACTTAACGGGAGAGCTTTTTTTGGTTCTTGGTCTGGACTTTCAGAGAACCCTGAGTTGACCTTTGAAGTCGAGACTTTAACATCTGAAAGTTCGATCGAATATGGACTACTTAATGAGCAAGAAGAAAGGGTTCTTGAATTTGCCGTAAAGTTAATAGCGTCAGTACTTCCAATTGAAAGGGCCACTTTTCGGCACGCGGACGAAGTATTGGGGTATCCGGAAGGAGCGGTCTCTCAAGTTTTAGTTAATCGATATGAACGAGATCCTCGTAATCGTCGAGAGGCGATTGCGATCCATGGAAAGACTTGCTTGGCTTGCAATTTCAATTTTGCAGAAAAATATGGTGAATTGGGGGACGAGTACATCGTCGTTCACCATACGGTCCCAGTTTCTCAGATGGGGAATGACTATGTAGTTGATCCAGTAAAGGATTTGGTCACTTTGTGTGCAAATTGTCATGCAATGGTGCATCGACATGACCCGCCAATTTCCTTGGCAGATTTAAAGAAAATTCTATCTGACTAAACTGAGAGACAATCGGGACAAATCTCTTCTACGGGTGGAAATTCTTCCAATTTTTGATGTAGTGAATTGATTAGATCATTATCGAATTCTCTTGACTCGCCTAGCTTGTCGCATTCCAAGCAGGTAATTGCCCAACGGTGAAATACGCGTCCCATGTTTTTCCAGTGCTTTCTGAAGATCAGAATTCGTTTTTTCGAACAAGTTGAACAATGGAAGAGTTCATCCACTATCAGGAACCATCCAAGCTCACTAAATTTTTTGTTTGCTTTATTTGAGTCAATCTGTGTGATTGAGATTCCATACAACGTCTTAACCAACTCATACACTGTCCCAGTGACAATAGGTTTTTGCCACGTTAGAGCAAGGTCTTCAGAGAATTCAGTAGACTCATCAATTATTTCCATTTTTCTTAATCTAGAGTAAATGCCTCCTGGAGCGCGACCCAATGCACTTGCAATCTCAGAAACCTTCTTACCCTGTGAAAACATTTTGGAAAGCTTTTGTTCTTCTTCAAATGACCATTTTGACCATGCCTTGGGAAACGCAGATTTTATCTCTGCCATCCTATTTTCAAATTCTCTAGGTGTCACAGGAACATCAATTCCGGAAGGCCATGTAATTTTAGAAATTATGTTTGTCGGCCAGCTGCATTTAACTTCGCCTTCGATCATGAATAGAGTTTCAACACCATCTTGCCTTGCCCAGTCAGCTCTAATCTTGTGTCTGTCTGCAATAAAGGCAAAACCATCTGTTGGGTCAATTCCTTTGACAGGAATTGTGAAGTTAACAACTATAAATTGATCTGGTAGGTTCATTTTTTCCCCTGAACGTAGCAATGCATTCGAATGCTTTCTAGCTTTTATTCCTCCATTTTGATTACTTTTAAGGGAGGGCGTTGTCAATTCTGAGACTAGAAGTATTGAATTCAATTCCTTATTGGCTAACTTTGTGAGGGCACTGTGTTGTATTTGCCGAACTCGCTCACGGGTGAGTTCTAATTTATCTGCGATCTCCTGCAAGGTATGCGACCGCTCGCTATTGATACCAAGTCGTAATTCCAAAACATATCGCTCACGAGAAGAAGATAGTTTGGATATTTGTTCGATAGTCGCTTCATTAGGAAGGTCCATTTAGTCTCCTTGTTACTAGGGAGTTACCCCCAGGATTTATAAAGAAAGCCTAAAGCTTTCGATGGGATAGTCAATTGCGGCCTTAAGTTCAGGCCTTCAACCAATAAACACTCTCCGCATCCCTCTCCAAAATCCCATACTCGATCATGTGACGCCTGATAGCTGCGGTGTCATCGTGGTACTTGGCGATAATCGCGTTGAGTTCCTTCTCGGGATACTTGGTGGTGGGGGATAGATCTCGGGCAATGTGGAGCAGGACTGCGATCTTCTTGGCGGATTTAACGGGGATGGAGATTAATGTGCCATCGGGGTTGAAGAACTGGTCGATCTGATTGGTCATAGGGAAAGTTTAAGTAAGGCTGACCGAAAATACCTGCAAGGTCCGTGGGTTATGTCAGTTGGGCGGAATAGGCTCGCGGGTATTAGCTCACCCACGAAAGGTTTTCCATGAAGATCAAAGAAGTCACCCGTTTACTTGCAGTACTAATTGTTGGATTCATATTCGGTTCTGGATTAACTCCACTGCATGCCGAAGATCCAGTGCCGGCGGGGGAGATTTTGAATGTGTGCATCAATAAAAAGACCGGTGCGCTTCGTGTGGCAAACAAGTGCACAACTGCAGAACGCAAAACTGTTTTGGGTGGCGTTGGTGCGCGTGGTGAAAAGGGAGACAAGGGCGATACAGGTGCGACTGGATTAACAGGAGAAACTGGCGCTGTCGGACCGCAGGGTGTTCAAGGGCCAGCAGGAATTAATGGAGTAAATGGTGCACAAGGTGAACGAGGATTAACTGGGCCGACAGGAGCTCAAGGTCCGCAAGGATTTACTGGAGCAACCGGTGCAACGGGATCAGTGAGTGCGCTTTCAACAAGGCGTCTCGATTTCCTATCTGGTCCTTATTCCCTATGTAATGGATTAGGTACCTCTGCCTCAGTTGTTGGAAACGTCTCCGTTGGCTTTAGTGGAAGCCTTAGTGTTTCACGAACAACTCTTCAGGGGTGTTCCGTAACTGTTTACGCACCGTAAGGCATTTAAGTTGATTCCCGTGGAATGAATCTCGAAACAGTTAAGTGCTCGGTGTATTTCTGTTTCGGGTTTTGCAACCTAGACAAGAGTGCTTTTGCCGCTGCTTCCCCCTGCTCAGGGATATTGATGTCGATGCTTGAAATCTTTGGGAACACGTAGGAACAGAAGTCATCGTTATCCAGGCCTAACACGGCTGTCTGTTCGGGAATGGCTCTGTTTCGTTCTCGCAAGTAGTTGATGACTGCTGCTGCCATCAAATCATTTCCACAAATTATTGCGTCAAAATCTAGAACTGTACTTAACCGCCTAATTTCGATATCTGCTTGCTCGAATGTGAAGCTAGTCGTGTTTACAACATCAAACTTGAGTGATCTTCCCTCAATTTCTGACATTATTTTCAAGAAGCAATTGTTTCGATTTAGGCCAGGAATTGAATCTATGGGGCCATTAAACAAGAGAAACTTCTTTTTCCCTTTGGCCTGTAAATATAAAATGGCCTCTTTCATCCCGTGGTATTCATTAGTACCCACCGAATCCATCTTTGTGCCCCGAATGTGGGGACCAATCAGGACAGTGGGGATGGTTAGTTTCTTTAGTTTGCTGATAGATGCCGGCGAAAAGGTGATTGGCCCAAAGATAAATCCATCTACGAACCCTGAGCCTGCCTTCTCAATTTGTTCATGTATTTCGTCCTCACTATTTGCTGAGGCGCTAAGCAAGATATGATAACCACTTTTGCTGATTGCATTTTCAATGTTTTCTGCCAGCGTGGTATAGAAAGGGTTTGAAATATTGGCCAAACTCAAAAGGATTCTATTTGTCTTTCGTGATCGGAGAGCCTTTCCATCAAGATTGATGTTATATCCGAGACTCTCTACCGCTTTTAGAACTCGCTTCTTAGTGTTTTCAGAACAAATCCCACCATTAAGCACTCTAGAGACGGTCGCCGTTGACACGTTCGCGTGCCTGGCCACATCTGAGATGGTGGACTTGGAAGGAATCATTGTGGGAACGATTCTATCTTTTAAACAGAGAGTTACTTATTGCTGGGCAAAGTTGAATCGATTATTTCCTGTACCCCTTGGATATCGTAGAAATTTGGAGGAATTGAGGCGTCGATTGTCACCATCAAACTCGCCCATCGCGCACCAATTTCAAGTAGCTCGCGCCCAATTGGAAGTCCCAGGGCGTAACCGGTTAAGAACCCTGCCAGAAATGAATCGCCAGCACCGGTTGTATCAATAGTCTTGACTGGAAACGCATCTTGGTGAATGACTCCTGATTTGGTGTACATGTCTGAACCAGACATTCCCCGCGTTACAACGATTATTGGAAAACGATCCAGGTAATCTACGAATGGCAAAGGTTTAGGAATGTCAGAAATAGATCCGATAGCAATATCAGCAGAAATTGGTGGGTTTACATTTAAGGCACCCAAGCCAATAACGACGGTACAACCTAATGACTTTGCGAATTCGACTTCTTCGCGCCATTCATCGTACCAATGAGTGAAAAGCACTATGTCACCCGCTTGAACTCCAGAATCCCTAAATGTTATTCCGCCATGTTTCTTCGGGATCATCGTGAGCAACATAAGAGTTCTTTCACCATGAGGATCAACAACTACTAAGCAACGTGGTGTTGCGTCTTCACCTCTAGTGACTATCAGATTTTCGAATCCGCTATTCCTTAGAACTGGTTCCACGCGCGCTGCAGCATCGTCATTTCCGAGATATGTGACAAAGCTCGTGTCGATTGGTCCCGAAGCTAGACCAATAGCAATGTTTGAGGTTGATCCACCACAACGTTGAATAATTTGGGATGGGGCGTGAAATTGCCCAATTCCAATCTCTTTGTCGAGCTTAAGTACAAAGTCCTCGGCCACATGACCGATTACCCAAACTCTTCGCTTCACCAAATCACCTCTGTTTCAAGCACTTTTCGAGACAGACCTCAATGTTACTTTGATCTGTAGTTGATTAATGTTTCACATGCCGACTTCATTGTGTCAATTTCTCCCCAACTGATGTCTTTCAGCCAAGGGATGCTATAAAAGTTTGCTTTTTTGATACTTTGAGCACAAATCAATGCTCCGGCTTGTGCGGCGACGGTATCTGTATCACCACCGAATTCACATGAAATCCGATAAGCATCTAAACAATCCTTTGCATGATCAACAGCCCACGTTACCGCTCTAAGTGTTTCTAGGGATTCTAAAGTGATTCCTTTTTGGGGTGGTTGCCAGCTGTCATAATTCTTGATGAAGTCCTTAAACTCATTCGGAATGTTTGGAATGGCGTCAACTTCACTTCGAAGTACATCGAAATTAGAGCGGGGACTATTTTCCAACGCTTCGCTAAATAGTGCTGAAGTCAGAACTGCAGCGTAGGCAGCTATAAGATTTTGATGTGTCGCTGTTGCTAACTCCAAGACCATAGCTCGGCGTTCTTTAGCTCTCGAATTTGGGTAGGCCAATCCGATGAGTGATGTTCGCATCAATCCACCATTTGTATTTCCAACCATGGCCATAAGTTCTGGGGGCATGGCGATTCCGAGTGCAAATCGAGTTGTTGGACCGAGTCCGCGTAAATTTGGAACAGCAGCTTTTAGGTTTTCAAGAAACCTTACGCGTGCGTTATCAATCGTTGTTTCAGCAAAGGTTTGAATTGTGATCAGACTTAAGAGGGTATCGTCGCTAACACCGCCGAAAGGCCAATCTGCTCTAGTACCCATTCGCTCGATTTGAACAGGCTTTTTTGTATCCTGAATCTCATATTCAACGCCGATCGCGTCTCCCGCGGCGAAAGCGAGTAGCGAGGTCGCAATCCGCATCTCGGTTGAGTCATTTCCCTCTGATGAGTCCATTTCAGGCATAAGGCCAATGGTTATGAAATCTTTATAATTCATGTCGCGCCCCTCTTGACTAAATCCATACCAGGTGTAGGTTACGTCACAATAATGTAATCGATTACATTTGTCAATGAAGAAGTTCCTCTCGGAAAGGGGTATCGATAGTGAAAAGCAAGAAAGCTAAATATCTGGCGGGGTTTGTCGCTCTGTCATTCTCGTTAACTTCGATCGTATTTGCGACCCAAGCCTCGGCTGCAAAAGTGAATATTACATTTTCAATGGGCACCGGAGTTGACCAAGTGTGTTGGGCAAAATTCATTACTGCAGATTGGAAAGACCCAAAGTTTCAGTTCAAGATTTCAAATAGCACGGGAGCAGATGTTAAGGATCAGACCGCAATCGCTTCTGGTGGTGGACCGGACATTATTTACTCTGCTGGACCAAGCGTTACTTTAAAGTATGCCAAGGCGGGACAGATCGTTGACCTTGGAAAGTATTCCAAGAAGTACGGCTGGGATAAATCCTTTGCCCCTTGGTCACTTTCTTTAGGTTCTTATAAGGGAAAGCTTTATAGTCTTCAAGGAGAAACTGAAGCTATGGTTATGTTCTACAACAAAACCGTGATGGATAAGTTAAAGTTAAAGCAACCTACAACAATTGCTGAATTGCAAACTACTGTAAATGCAATTAAGGCTGCTGGACTAAATCCATTTACTGGGGGAAACGTAGAATGGAAAGGCGTTAACGAATGGTTTATTAGCGCCCTGTTTAATGCCGTAGCAGGTCCTGACGCTGTTTATGCAGCTCTCACAGGAAAGAAGTCGTGGACTGATCCAGCGTTCTTAGAGGCTGTAAAGCTCATTACTGATTGGCAACAAAAGGGACAACTCTCAGGTGGTGTAGATCGTTTCTACACTCTTAAGTTTGATGAGTTTTTAGCCAACTGGGGAACTGGCAAAGCGGTTATGAACATGGAAGGTAGCTGGCGCTTTGGTTCTGCAAGCCAGTACTTCAAGGACACTGGAAATGATTGGTCATGGGGCTCATTCCCAACCAAAAATGGAAAGAGTGTTTACTCAATTGGAGTCGGATCATCTTGGGCTATCAACAAAAATAGCAAGAATCAAGATGGAGCAGCCAAAGCATTGGCTTACATGTTCGACAAGAAGACACAAGGAGCCTTGGCTACTAAGTGCGGACTTGCACCGGCACCAATTGCAATAACTGCTAAAGAGCTAAAGGGTATTGATCCTCGACAGGTTGATTTCCTTGTGAAGATGGATGCTGCTGCTAAATCAGGAAACTTCGGTTACTTGACTTGGGCATTTTGGCCACCAAAAACAGAGCAATACATCATTAATGAGATCGAAAAGGTATGGAACAACAACATGACTCCTGAAGAGTATTTGGCAGGCATGGATAAGCTGTTCCAAACTGAACTAAAAGCAGGAGATGTACCACCAATTCCTGCCAGAAAATAGTTAGAAGTAGTGCCAATGAGTACACCTGGGAGATACTTCCCAGGTGTACTCTTCTAAAATAGGAGATAAAATGTCTATTAATGTTCTAAAGAAGAATCTTGGATCATGGCTTTTTATACTTCCGATTCTTGTAATACACCTTTTTGTGGTGGCCCTTCCAGCTATCTCCACTATTTACTTGAGTATGACCGACTGGAGCGGTGTTGGTGTTCCTCGGTTCACAGGACTCACAAATATCAAGAGACTTTTATTTGATGACGACAATTTTATATCAGCGCTTAAGAACAATATTCGATGGTTGGCATTTTTTCTAACAATCCCATTTGTAATGTCACTGTCTGCAGCATATGGATTGAGTCAGATTAAGCGCGGTGTGATGTTTTATCGCGTATCGCTATTTTTGCCATATATTCTTCCTAGCGTAATCGTTGGCGCGTTATGGGGATTTCTACTCAACCCAAGTAGTGGCCTTACCGGATTCCTAGACAGAATTGGTGTTCCTGGTTTTGATAAAGCACTTTTGGGAACGCCAGATACAGCGCTATGGGCTATCGCTTTTATCGATAACTGGCATTTCTGGGGGTTTTTAACAATACTTTTTCTTGTCGCATTACAAAATGTTCCACGTGAACTATATGAATCTGCCGAACTTGATGGTGCAAATGAATTTCAAAGATTTCGCTATGTAGCTCTGCCTGGTATTAGACCCACTCTTGTTTTCATGCTCATGATGGTGGGCATCTGGTCCTTCTTAGTCTTTGATTATGTCTGGGTTCTCACAAAAGGAGGTCCAGCCGGTTCCACGGAAGTTCTTGGCACGTTGGTATATCGAACAGCCTTTGGTGACTTTGAAGCAGGGTATGCAACATTACAGGGACTTGGAATGGCCTTTTTCGCGAGCGCCTCACTAATTGCTTTTGGAATCCTGCGCAAGAGAGGGTGGGAAATCTAATGAGTAAGATGAAATCACGCCCTTCAGTCTTGAACCTTCCCTTAATCTTCTTGAGCTTGTTTGCTGTTTATCCAATTGCAGTCTTGATTATGAATTCACTCAAATCAAGACAAGATCTAGGGCTAAATCCAACAGGACTTCCAAAAGAGTTTATGTGGTCAAACTACAAAACTGCTTTTGAGACAAGTAATTTTGGTCGCCATGCATCAAATTCGCTGTTTTTAGTGTTTGTAACGGTGGCGATTGTATTAATCCTTGGTGGCTTGGCCGCTTACAGTTTGGCACGACTTAAGCCAAGAGGCAGTAATGGGGTTATGGTCTACATGCTGACCGTGTCCACCTTGCCACTGTGGCTCTATATCGTGCCACTATTCTTTTTGTGGCGGCAATTTGGATTATTGAACAATTACTTTGGCCTTATTTTGCTTTATGTCGCACTCAATTCCCCATTTGCAATTTTCCTTTTAAGAAGCTTTCTCATCAGAATTCCACGTGAGATCGAGGAGGCAGCGATTATGGATGGAGCATCGAAAATGAAAGTTTTCACTAAAGTTCTGCTTCCAATTTCATGGTCAAGCTTTTTAACAGTAGGACTAGTTGTCGCACTCAATGTTTGGAATGAATTTCAAGTAGCATTTATTTTGATCAATGATGAGGAAAAACTACCAATTGCAACAAGTTTCTTTGCCTTCCAACAGCAGTTTGGTAATGACTGGACTTTAACCAGTGCTGTGGGTGTTATGGTCATTATCCCAGTCCTTGTTTTGTTTTTTGTTTTCCAACGCAAGTTCACAGATGGTCTGGTCCAAGGTAGCGTCAAGGGCTAGAACTTTCTTTCTGAAATCGCAATTAATTCAGTTTGCTGTAGGTGTAGCTCAAGTTCGCAGCTATTGCTACCCATGCTTGGTAGGGAAGTAGAGCAAAACCCATTGGGATCGAAGTTCTAAATGCAATGGCCACCATTGGAATTGTGAGCAAAGCAGTGAGCGCTAGTGCGATTGATGCGGCCTGAAGATTGTGTGGGCGGTAGAACTGGAAGGCCCACGTCAGTGCGAAGATAACTGAGAGTGCAAAAAATCCGAG
>Ga0315899_10003652_pt1 | contig 16765 bp, 13 predicted proteins | sample LakEriMetagenome_2_FD_203518 | JGI IMG/M metagenome (GOLD analysis project Ga0315899, IMG submission 203518) | Freshwater fungal communities from buoy surface, Lake Erie, Ohio, United States - Buoy 4 MA112 | ecosystem: Environmental > Aquatic > Freshwater > Lake | place: USA: Lake Erie, Ohio... | reverse complement strand
GGGGTTGTTAACGATAATTTTTTCACCTCTTGTAGTATAGGCTATAAAACTTACGTTGGGAACCGTTGTAATGACTGTTTGATTAAACTCTCTTTCTAAACGCTCTTGGATAATTTCCATATGAAGCAGTCCTAAAAATCCGCATCTAAATCCAAAACCTAATGCTTGAGAAGTTTCTAATTCAAAAGTTAAAGAAGCGTCGTTCAACTGTAATTTTTCCATACAATCTCTTAACTCTTCAAACTCATCGGTGTTCACCGGATAAATGCCTGCAAATACCATGGGTTTAACTTCTTCAAAACCATTAATCATTTCACCTGGATTATTGGCCAAGGTAATGGTATCTCCTACTTTAACTTCTTTAGCCACTTTAATCCCAGTTATAATATAGCCCACATCTCCAGCTCTAACTTCTGCCTTCGGTGTCATGGCTAATTTTAATACACCTACTTCATCTGCATTATAATCTCTACCAGATGCGACAAAACGAATTTTATCATTCTTCTTTAATACCCCATTCATAATACGGTAGTAAACAATAATACCACGAAAACTATTAAAAACACTGTCAAAAATTAAGGCTTGTAATGGCGCTTCCGGATCACCCACTGGTGCAGGTATACGTTCTGCAATGGCTTGTAAAATTTCTTCAATACCAATACCTGATCTACCACTAGCTAATAAAATATCTTCTTGCTTACAGCCTATTAATTCAATAATTTGATCGGTTACTTCTGGAATTTTCGCACCATCCATATCAATCTTATTAATCACTGGGATAATCTCTAAATTATTTTCCAATGCTAAATATAAATTGCTAATGGTTTGTGCTTGTATACCTTGAGAGGCATCAACTAGCAATAAAGCACCTTCACAAGCTGCTAAGGCTCTACTTACTTCATAACTAAAGTCAACGTGACCTGGTGTGTCAATTAAATTGTAAGTATAGGTTATGCCTTTATGTACATAATTAATTTGAATGGCATGACTCTTAATGGTAATACCCTTCTCACGTTCTAAATCCATATCATCCAAAACCTGGTTCATCATTTCACGCTCGGTAATCGTTTTAGTATGTTCTAATAAACGATCTGCCAAGGTACTTTTACCGTGATCGATGTGGGCGATGATACAAAAATTTCTAATATTCTTCATGTAGTTCTAACTAGTCTTTTAATTAAGAGAGTGCGTTTATAATAGCAGTAAATTCAGTAGCTACTAAAGAAGCGCCACCTACAAGTCCACCATCCACATCTGTTTGAGAAAATATTTCTTTTGCATTAGAAGCTTTCACACTTCCACCATATAATATAGAAATTTCATTCGCTACTGCTTCACCATATTTTGCAGCAAAACAAGATCTTATATAAGCATGTATCTCTTGAGCTTGTGCACTTGATGCAGTTTTACCTGTTCCAATAGCCCAAATAGGTTCATAGGCAATGACTACTTTTACGATAGCATCTGCAGATAAATGAAATAATGAATTTTTTAATTGCGCTTCTACAAATGCATTTTGTGTTTCTGCTTCTCTAATAGACAATGGTTCACCGCAACAAAATATAGGTGTACTACCAATAGCTAAAATAGCATTCACTTTATCTGCTAATAAGGCGTCAGATTCTGCAAAATATTCACGACGCTCAGAATGTCCTACAATAATATGCTTCACTCCTATTGATTGCAACATGGTAGCTGAAATTTCACCAGTATAAGCACCCGTTTCTTTTTGATGACAATTTTGAGCAGCTACAAATACATTCGGTTTATTGGAAAGCTTTGCTAAAGCTAATGGAATATATATGGCAGGCACTGCAAAAACAGCTTCTTGATGTGCCCCTAATGTATGCGCAGTAGCAACTAGTTCGTTCAATAAATTCTCTGCTTGAGCAAGAGATAAATTCATTTTCCAATTGGCTGCTGCTATTTGTTTTCGCATAATTATTATAGGAAGTTTAGTGGGCTATAGATGAGCGCTGCAAAGGTAATAAAATTCAGTCCTAATCAGTGATGATTTAGTTGATATAACTGCTTCAAAACCTGTTTTTCGGCCTCTGAAATAGAAAATCCCTTCATTTTTTTCCAATTATGGATATCTTCTATGGCCTTTTCTAATTGATAGCCTGGAATCACCCCCCAGGTGAAATTGGGAATATGCTTAGGAAGTAACCCATTTCCGAATATATTGGCAGAGACTCCTATATATGAACCTGTATTAATACTTGATTGAATGGCAAAACGGCTATAATCACCTACTAGCATACCCATCTTTTGGCCTACATTTTCCCATTCACCCTTGAATTCATTCCACATTTGAATTTCTCCTGCTGTATTCTTAACATTACTATTACAAGTACCAGCACCCAAATTGCACCAATGTCCAATTATACTATCCCCTAAATACCCCTCATGGCCTTTGTTGGAATAGCCCATTAAAATGGAGTTCTTAATTTCACCTCCGGCCAAACAATAAGGGCCAACAGTAGTGGTTCCATATATGCTTGTATTCATCTTTACCACCCCTTTTTTACCTAAAACAAAGGATCCTCTAATAGATGAACCTTCCATAATAAGTGACTCATTTCCAATGTATATAAAACCTTCACTTGCATTTAAATTAGAACATAATACGGTAGCGCCTTTCTCTATAAAAATCTGATCTTTATTAATGACATTATTGGAGGTATCAATAGGCTCAGACTTTCTTTGACTAACTACCCACTTGAAGTCTCTTTCAATGAGTTTGGCATGGTTAGAAAGTAGCTGTAACTGATTTAAAACAAAGGAAACCTCCTCCATTACAATTGGTGGTTTCTCCGCCATGAGTATTTTGGAGATTTGTCTTTCTTTGGTTTTAGTGGCAATCCATTTTCCCCCAGCAGTCATTAACTTCTCGCCTTCATTTAATGCCTTAATGGACTCCATTAATTTTTCAGAGGGAATGCAGGCCACATTGATGAAATATAAAACATCCTCATTTTTTAGAAACTCACTATCCTCATATAAAGCTTGTAAATAGGGAGCTGTATATACTCCACAAGTATCATTTGTATACTGCTCCCACCTTTCTTTAAAACTAAAAATACCTACCCTACAACTAGCCAAAGAGTTAGTTAGTGTAAAAGGGTAAAAATGTTCCCTATCAGCTATATCCACCAAGATATATTGCATTGAATAGTATTTATTGATTGCTTTTGAAAGCATACAAATTTAGTCAAAGTTTAATCAAATAAGAGAACTTCCTAACAGATGTTCATTTTATGCTTATTTTTGAAGCCTAATACAAATTACTATGCAATTCGGCACATTTAATTATCCCGTTCCAGTCAATGAACCAGTATTAAGTTATGCTCCAGGTTCTAAAGAAAAACTTGCTTTAAAAGAAGCTATCGTCTCTCTTAAGAAAAAAGCCTTGGATATCCCTATGATTATAGGTGGCAAGGAAATTAGAACCGATGTAAAACAAGCCATTCATCCTCCCCATGAAATAAAACATACACTGGGTTATTTTCATATGGGTAATAAAAAACATGTTGACCAAGCCATTAGCGCAGGGTTAAAAGTGAGAAATGCATGGTCGAATATGAATTGGGAAGCAAGAGCACATATATTTTTAAAGGCGGCCGATTTATTAGCGACAAAGTATCGTTTTGAAATGAATGCAGCTACTATGTTAGGACAAAGTAAAAATGCTTACCAAGCAGAGATAGATGCTTCTTGTGAGTTAATAGATTTTTTAAGATTCAATGTTCATTTCTTATCTGAGATATATCAACAACAACCTATTTCTTCTCCTGGTATTCATAATAGAATGGAATATCGTGGCCTAGAAGGTTTTGTACTTGCTATTACTCCATTTAATTTTACGGCGATTGGTGGTAACCTTCCAGCCTCTGCTGCTATGTGCGGCAATGTGGTTGTTTGGAAACCAGCCAATACTCAAATTTATTCTGCGCAATTATTTATGCGCATCATGAAAGAAGCAGGACTTCCTGATGGTGTAATAAACATTGTATATGTGGATGGCCCAACTATTGGTGCTACTTGTTTTGCGCATCCCGATTTTGCAGGTGTGCACTTCACAGGTTCTACTGGTGTATTTAATTTTATGTGGAAACAAATTGGAGAGAATATTGCTAAGTATAAATCTTATCCAAGAATTGTGGGTGAGACTGGAGGAAAAGATTTTGTAATGGTGCATGAAACAGCCGATGTAGATACTGTGGTTACTGCTCTTGCACGTGGTGCCTTTGAATACCAAGGACAAAAATGTTCTGCAGCTTCTCGTGCTTATTTACCGTCTAACCTTGCACCCGCTATTAAAGAAAAATTAGTGAAAGCCATTAAGACTATGAAAATGGGAACGGTAGAAAACTTTTCTAATTTTGTAAATGCAGTCATTGATGAAAAATCGTTTGATAATATTTCAAAATATATTGATCAAGTAAAAAAAGATAAGAAAGCTAAAATTTTAGTGGGTGGAAATTATAGTAAAAAACTAGGCTACTTTATTGAACCTACTGTGATTGAAACCACTGATCCTAAATATACCACCATGTGTGAAGAAATTTTTGGGCCAGTACTTACTATTTATACTTACCCAGCTGCAGAGTATGAAAAAACTTTAAAACTTTTAGATAGCACTTCAAAATATGCATTAACCGGAGCGGTGATTGCCCAAGACAGAGCTGCTATTGAACTAGCCACTAAATTACTAAGACATGCTGCGGGTAATTTCTATATTAACGATAAACCAACAGGTGCCGTGGTTGGACAACAGCCTTTTGGAGGTGCCAGAGCTTCTGGAACCAATGATAAAGCAGGATCTATGTTGAATTTGTATCGTTGGTTAAGTGCTAGGACAATTAAAGAGACTTTTAACCCTCCCACTGACTATACATACCCATTTTTAAAAGAAGCGTAAAGGACTGTTTTTTGCTCTATTTTATGGTAGAAAACAGTATATTTGCTGCTCAAAATTAAAGGACTGTGGCCCAAAAATTTTCTAAAGAAACATATCTCTATTGGTACGAACTCATGCAGTTAATTCGTCAGTTTGAATCTAAATCAGAAGAGATGTATAAAATGGCTGGAAAAATCAGAGGTTTTTTCCACGTTTATAATGGACAAGAAGCCATAGCAGCTGGTTGTATGACAGCTACTAATCAAGAAGACCCCTTCATTACTGGATACCGTGACCATGGTTTAGCCTTGGCGAAAGGAATGAGTCCCAATGCAGCCATGGCAGAATTATATGGTAAGGCAACAGGATGTTCTAAAGGCAAAGGGGGAAGTATGCACTTATTTAGTAAGGAACATAATTTCTTTGGTGGACATGGCATTGTGGGTGCTCAAATTGGAACAGGCGCTGGTTTAGCTTTTGCCGAACAGTACCGTGGTTCAAAAAATGTGGTTTTATGTTTTTTTGGAGACGGTGCTGCAAGACAAGGTATGTTGCATGAGGTATTTAATTTAGCCATGCTTTGGAAATTACCAGTGGTATTTATTTGTGAGAACAATAATTATGCAATGGGCACTTCTATTGAAAGAACAAGTAATGTAATTGATATTTATAAATTAGCGGATGCTTATGAAATGCCTTCTGATAAAATAGATGGCATGATACCAGAAGCAGTGCATGAAGGTGTAGTGAGAGCTGTGAAAAGAGCACGTGATGGCGAAGGCCCTACTTTATTAGAAATGAAAACCTATCGCTATAGAGGTCACTCTGTATCGGATCCTCAAAAATATCGATCTAAGGATGAAGTGGAAGATTATAAAAATCAAGATCCTATTACGAAAGTACATAGCTCCATTCTTGAAAATAAATTTGCCACAGAGGCAGAATTAAAAGCCATTGATGATAAAATTTTGGCTATTGTGGAAGCTTCGGTAAAATTTGCAGAAGAAAGTCCTTGGCCTGATGATAGTGAATTATTGAAAGATGTATATATTGATTCATCTTATCCATTTATAGTAGACTAATTTTTAATAAAAATATATGAGCGAATTACACCAAGAAAAACACCCCTTTCTAGATTTTGTAAAGAAAAATCAAAAAGCCTTAACCTATACTTTAACTGCTTTAGTAGTGTTTGTATTAGCTTATTTTGGCTATACAGAATTATATCAAAACCCAAGAGAAGCCAAAGCTGCTGATACTATGTTTACAGCAGAAAAGTATTTTGGATTAGACTCTTCTAATTATGTTCTTAACGGAGATGGAACGAATAAAGGCGTATTGTATGTTATTAAAGAATATAGTGGAACGAAGGCAGCTAATTTAGCTAATTACTATGCCGGTATTAGTTATTACCGTTTGAACGATTACAATAAGTCAATTGAATATTTGAAGGACTTCTCCACTTCTGCTAAACAAGTACAAGCTATCGCTTACGGAACTATTGGCGACGCTTACGCGGATTTAAAAAAGAACGAAGAGGCTATAGATTATTATAAAAAAGCAGGTGGTCATTTCCCAGAAGATGAAGGAATTTCTGCTGAGTATTTATTCCGTGCCGCTTCTTTGTTAGAAATCAATGGCAAGGCAGATGATGCTATTGAAATTTACACAACCATCAAGACTAAATATCCTAAAACAGAAAAAGGCTTCCAGGCCGATAAGTATATCAATAGATTGAAGGTTCAGCCTTAATTTAATACCCAAAAGCTTTTAAAGGCATTCTCCACCAAATGTGGAGAATGCCTTTTTATTTTAGCTTAATTATTAGCTAAGTATTCTTATTTTTGATACATGACAGTACAGCTATTTATACCTTGTTTTATGGATCAATTGTATCCACAAGCTGCTTATAATACCATTAAAGTATTAGAAAAAGCGGGTTGTAAGGTTAAATACAATGAACAACAAACCTGTTGTGGCCAGCCTGCTTTTAATGCTGGTTTTTGGAGTGAGTCTAAAGACGTATGTACCAAATTTGTACAAGACTTTGATGGTACCGATTATATTGTGAGCCCTAGTGCAAGTTGTACAGGATTTGTAAGAAATAATTTTGGTAAAATTTTTGAGAATAACGCATTTCAAAGTCCTGCTAAAAAAGTAACTAATAGAATGTTTGAGCTTTCAGAATTCTTGGTGAAAATTTTAAATGTAACCGACCTAGGTGCTAAATTTGAAGGCAAGGCTACCTATCATGATAGTTGTGCGGGTTTAAGAGAATGTCATATTAAACAAGAACCTAGAACACTTTTATCAAAAGTGGCTGGTTTAGAATTAGTGGAAATGAATGAAGTAGAAACCTGTTGTGGTTTTGGAGGAAGTTTTGCCGTGAAGTATGACACCATAAGTGTGTCAATGGCCGATCAAAAAATTGAGAATGTTATAAATACAAATGCGGAGTATTTAATTAGCACCGATTTAAGTTGTTTAATGCATTTGGATGGACGCATGAAATTCAATGGCAATAATGTACAAATACTTCATTTAGCAGATGTACTTGCTAGTGGTTATTAATAAAATTCCCCTATGGCCTATTGGTTAATTAAATCTGAGCCTTTCAAATACTCTTGGGATCAATTTGTCAAAGACAAAAAAACATTTTGGGATGGTGTAAGAAATTATGGCGCCCGTAATAATTTAAGGTCTATGAAAAAAGGCGACCTCGCTTTTTGGTACCATAGTAATGAGGGTATGGAAATTGTAGGCATCGCCAAAGTAATTAAAGAATCCTACCAAGACCCTACCACAGAAGAAACCGCTTGGTTAGCGGTCGACTTTGCACCTCATGAAAAACTAAAACATCCTGTTAAATTAGCTGACGTAAAAGCCAATACCAATTTAGCCGATATGGCCTTGGTTAGATTAGGAAGATTATCCGTACAACCTGTTACAGATAAAGAGTGGAAAGAAGTCATGAAAATGAGCCAGGGTAAGTAGTAGATACTTTTAAGAATTTATCAATTCATTAATTTTTCAGCACTAATTATGGGGGATATTACTTAAAAAATACATAGCCAATAAGTATGGCAATGACCACCCCTATTATATCTGCAAATATGCCAGCCCATAAAGCATACCTTATTTTCTTAATGCCCACACTTCCAAAGTAAAGTGCAATTATATAAAAAGTAGTATCTGCAGAGCCCTGAAATATAGAGGCTAATTTTCCTACAAAAGAATCGGGTCCTTGGTTTTGAAATATATCTAACATCATTCCCCTAGCCCCACTCCCACTTAAAGGTTTCATAATGGCCACAGGGAGTGCTCCTATAAATTCAGTATTCATTCCTGTGAGTTGAATTAAATAAGTAATTGCATTTAAAACATAATTCATAGCACCACTATCTCTAAATACACGAATAGCCACAAGCATGGCTACTAAATAAGGTATAATTTTTATAATTACTTCAAAACCATTTTTAGCACCTTCAATAAATGCGTCGAAGACAGAAACTTTTTTATAAGCCCCTCCTAGAATAATGCCCACAATAATTACGAGTAATAATCCGCTACCAATGACTTTAGAAAATATTTCTTTATTTACAGGACTCAAAGAATTCACTCCAAATAATACGCCCACCATTATTAATACCAACCCAATCAACCAACCTATTAAAACCTTATCCCATTTTAATTTTTGATAAAACCCTACCATTAATATGGAAGCAAGTGTGGTTCCAATGGTAGCTAAAACGCAGGGTATAAAAATACTAGCCGCATCTTGAGAGCCTGCAGCCAACCTATAAGAGATAATAGTTAATGGGATTATGGTAAGTCCACTGGTATGCAATACCAAGAACATAATTTGCGCATTGGTGGCCTTCTCTTTTTCAGGGTTTAAACTCTGTAAGCTTTCCATGGCTTTCAAGCCAAAAGGAGTGGCTGCATTATCTAATCCTAACATATTGGCAGAAAAGTTCATCACCATCTGACCCATGGCTGGATGATTGGCGGGCACTTCAGGGAATAAACGACTTAGAAAGGGATTCATCCATTTGGCTAGCTTTTGAATAGCCCCTGCTTTTTCAGCAATATTCATCAAACCTAAGAAAAAGACCATGGTGCCTGCTAGTGGGAAGGCAACATCAATTACAGAGGACTTAGCTGAATCAAAGATACCATCGGCTAATAACTTGAAAATGGCTGTATCGCCCAAAAAAACAAGTTTACAGAGGGCAATTATAAAGGCAATCACAAAAAAAGCCATCCAAATAATATTCAAGGCCATAATCTATTGTTTATGGTTCTAATATAGTCATTTTTGAGTTTAGAATTGTATTTTTGCGCTCATAAAACACTAGAAATTATGGCTTTACAGGCAGGGATTGTGGGATTACCCAATGTAGGAAAATCGACTTTATTTAATGCAGTTAGTAATAGTGCCAAAGCACAGGCGAGCAATTATAGATTCTGTACTATTGAACCCAATGTAGGTTTAGTGGATGTACCAGATAATAGATTGCAACAATTAGCAGATTTAATTATTCCCAATAAAATAGTCCCTACTCAATTAGAAATTGTGGACATTGCTGGATTAGTAAAAGGAGCAAGTAAAGGGGAAGGTTTAGGTAATAAGTTTTTAGCCAATATTAGAGAAGTAAGTGCCGTGATACATGTGATTAGATGTTTTGAAGATGAGAATGTATTAAGAGAAGAAGGCGCTATTAACCCTATTGCAGATAAAGAAATTATTGAAACAGAATTACAGCTAAAAGATTTAGATAGTGTAGATAGAAAAATTCAACGCTGCGAGAAAATGGCTAAAACTGATCCTAAGGCCAAAGTAGAATTAGAAGTCTTACAAAAATGTAAAAATCACCTAGAGCAAGGTAAAAGTATTCGCTCTTTAGATTTATCTAAGGAAGACAGACTTGCTATTGCAGATAGTTTCTTATTAACAGAAAAACCTGTGATGTATGTAGCGAATGTGGATGAGGCTTCTATGCATACCGGCAATAAGTTTTCAGCCATGTTAGTGGAAATGGCTAAAGCAGAAGGTGCAGAAGTAATTGTAATGTGTAATAATATTGAATCACAGATTGCAGAATTGGAAGACCCAGCAGATAGAGCCGTATTTATGGATGAATATAAAATGACAGAGCCTGCCTTAAACCGTTTAATTCAATCGGCCTATAAATTATTAAATTTAGAAACATATTTTACAGCAGGTGTGCAAGAAGTGCGTGCCTGGACAATTGGTAGAGGTTGGAAAGCCCCACAGGCAGCAAGCGTTATTCATACCGATTTTGAAAAAGGTTTTATTAAAGCAGAAGTAATTGCTTTTGATGATTTTATTAAATTCAAAAGTGAAGCTGCTTGTAGAGAAAGTGGTAAATTAAGAATTGAGGGTAAAGAATACATTGTAAAAGACGGAGATGTAATGCATTTTAGATTTAATGTTTAAATTAAATATATAATTTAATATTATTTGATCCTATTTCATTGAACTTATAACTATGAAAAAAAAGGCGTTCATTTATTCACTTGTACTATGCTATTTCTTAGTGGCCTGTAATAGTAGTCAAAATAGTACTGAAGCAAACAATGAGAATGCTATAGCAGCCCCTACTGCTTTGTCTTATGAACTTATTAAGGTTTACCCACATGATACTAGCTCCTACACACAAGGTTTGGAATGGAATGACAATAAATTATTAGAATCAACTGGCTTGGAAGGGAAAAGTATTTTGCAATTACTTGATACCAATATGAAGCTAGTGGGTAGTAAAGTAAAATTAGACAAAGAATATTTTGGAGAAGGTACTACCCTATTTCAAGATAAAATTTATCAACTTACCTGGAAGAGCCATAAAGTTTTTGTCTACGATGCCAAAACTTTAAAGAAGATAAATGAACTCTACTGGCCTTATGAAGGCTGGGGTTTGACGCATAACGATACTAGCTTAATTATTTCTACTGGAGAAAGTAATATCTATTTTGTAGACCCTATTCATTTTACGATTCAGAAGACTTTGGGGGTATTTAATCAATATGGTTATTTGAGTAATTTGAACGAATTGGAATATGCCAATGGGCAATTATACGCCAATTTATATGGCAGAAATGAAGTGGTAGTGATTGATCCTGTAAGCGGACAAGTTAAAAGTAGTATTGATTTTAGTAATATACTTTCTCAAGCAGGTGTAAAATACGATCCCTTAAGTATTGATGCTGGATATGTAATGAATGGTATTGCTTATCAACCAAAGAAAAACACCTTTTTTATTACTGGTAAATGCTGGCCTGTATTAGTGGAAGTTCGTTTGCGATAGAAATATTCAAATTATTTCTGTATGTCTATTTTTCTAATCTTCTAATTGAATCTCTATAAATCTTGCTCTAATTTTTTTATTTCATAGATCATGGAGCTTCCTCTATCTGTATTGCGCAATGCTTTTAAATTTGATAGACAACCAATGAAAAAAGCACGCAGCATTCCAAAAAATCCTGATTTTTTATATTTTTCACTCAGTAGGCTTACATAAAAACTGTCAAACCACATAGGTAGCTTTTGTACAATACTCATTTTATGTTTTTTGACTAAATAATGCATGGACAAAGGAGAGAAATGGTATAAATGTCTGGGAACATCGTAGGCAGCCCAATATTTTTTATAATACCCTGCATCATAGCTTGTATAATTAGGTACAGCTATAATAAGACGACCATTTGGTTTTAATAATCTTTGAAATGTTTTCATGTACTCATTCAAATCATGGACATGCTCTAGTACATGCCATAAAGTAATCACTTCAAAACTGGCAGTTTCTAAATCATAGAGTTTTTCTATGGGCAGTAAATGAATATTATAATTTTCAAGGGCTTTCTTTCTACTAGATTCATCTGGCTCTAATGCAGTTACTTTCCAGCCTTTTTTAGACATTGAATGCGCAAAAGCACCTGTGCCAGCACCCACTTCTAAAATATGTCCCTTATGGCCTGTAAATAGCGATTGTACCCAATTCGTCTTTTGCGTAAGTGTATGATTTCTTACTTTATGATAGAGTTGGTTAATGAAGCCATCTTTAGTATCGGTATGAGAAATATAAGACGGAAAATTATAATAAGGTGTAATGGCCTCTTTACTGGGTGCGGGATCGGTGTACTCTAGTGTACAATTGGCACATTGAATAATTTGAAAATCTTCCCCAGTCAATGAGTAATCCTTGGTATGCAGTAAATTAGAGATGTCTTCTTTATTACAAATGGGACAAGGTGAAAATTGTTTATTATTTTCCGGCATTTTTAAAAAGATTTAAATACAATTGCTGCAATGGCCATAATGGATAAAATCAGTGCTATCCAATACCATTGAATGGACTTCTTTTCAACCATCTCTTCACTTGTAGTGATGGGACTTATGGTTATATCTTTAAAATAATGATTAGAAGTGAAACTTGTATTCCAAGTATATTCATCCCCCAATTTTTCAATGCTTCCTAAATTCCCTATGGATAATGTATTGTTATGGGCGTCAAAACTTTTTTCTAAGAATTGCTCAAATTGAATATTGGCTTGTTCGTTAGAGATTGATAAAGCTTCTGCTAAATAGTTATAAAAATGATTACTAGGTTTGCTATTATTTGTTGAAAATGTAATTGTTAATTCAGGTGCATGTAGCGTACCCCCTATCCAAGTGGCTGGCTTTTTACTCAAATGAAGGCTACCTATATTAGTAAGCACTAATTCATTGTTTTGTACAAAATATTGTTCTAATACTTTTTCCATAGTTATTTATGAAACGAATATACGATACCGGCAATTAATTGAACACCTAAAGAGGGATATTCTGCCCAACGCTGATACTTTTTATCTAATAAGTTCTCCGCTTTAGCCCAGGCTTTTAAATGAGTGGTTAATTGATAATTAAACGAAGCGTTTAAAATAAGGGTATTATTTAAATCATAGGCATTGCCTGTTTCATTTTGAAAGGAAGCGCCAGACCAATATTGCACACTGCCATCAATTGACCATTTCTTACTAGGATACCAACTTAAATCTCCATTCAAATTCAATGGCAAAATACCCCAAGCATTGGTATTTTCTTTGATAGAATTAAACTGAATATACTTCGCATTTCCTTTTAAAATGAATTGGTCGTTTAATTGATAACGCATGGAAGTAAGAAATTCCAAGGTAATTGCTCTGTACTCGAAAATAGGTTGGTATTGTAAACCGAAAAAGGAAGAGGGTGCTATATTGTTAATTCTATTGAAAAAAGGAATATTATGGTAATCATTTAAGGATAAACCAAAACTATACTGGAACCTTTTAGAGGCATTGACATAAACATCTAAAGCCTTTTTTACTTGAGTTGTAATTTTTAGGCTGTTGGGTGCAGCTATCCATGGGTTCATCATAGAAAGACTGCCATAATTATTATTGGTTAAAATTGTTTGCCAATTAGCTACTAATAAATAATTAGTGTCATTTAATTTCTTACTAATCTGCACGACGGGAAATAATGCAAATTCATCGGAAGTAAAACTAGGTTTAACCCCTACTTTAATACTAGAATTCCATTTATTTATTTCAATAGTGGGTTGAATGGTGAAAAAAGAATTCGTTTGATTAACGAAATTGGTATGCGTGTACTTATTATAATTATAATTAAAATCTAGGTTTATTCTACCTGTGCCTTTTAATTTAAAACTCATTGGGTTGTACATTTCTACCCATAAATTATTTGTATTAGCTAGCCCTTTAAAATTCTCGAATTTAAGAATTGGATTAAACATTTTATTCATCAATGAATTTTGCGAGCCTTCGTTCACCCATTTTAAAGTGGTTCCAAAATTGGTAAAGGCTTGTGAATAGGCCGCTAAGGATAAACTAGTATTATCAGGCACTAAACCAAACCTATAGCGTTGTGTATTTTGATAAAAAGCCTCAGTTTGAATGGAGTGATTCTCTTTTAGATTGATATTGCCTATATATGTAAAATTCTTATGGTTATACTGTTGCAGATACTGCATTCCATTAGAAGTTTCAAAACTAGCATCAAAAGCGTGGGAATGATTATTTTCATCCATCGCACTGTAACTAGCTTCAAAGAACTGATTATTATAATTACCAAATCCAACTTTTAAATTGGTGGTATTAACTGGAAAAGAAGTCTCTTTTTCTTTGTAAGACCTTGGGATTAAAGAAATAGGTCTATACTGAAAACTTAAATTTTGTGTGGGAACTTGATAATTAAGTACCGTAGTGGAGGTATCGGTTTTATTGATTGCCTTTGTGAAATTTAGTTTGGCTATATTTTTAAGCTGTGGCTTGAAGGCTGAAATAATACTTACTTCTTTTTCTGGAATAGTATCTAGTGTAGGAGTAGCTATATTATTAGATTGCAAAAGTTTTGATAGATCGGCTGTTTCTACATTGAATGTGGCTGTACTTTTTTTACGCACTACCCTATTTTTTTTCTTCGAATTTGATTTTTTAGCCTTCTTTTTGCCTTTACTTGATTTCACAGGTTTCTTCTTTTTACTAGTACCTACTTTTTTACTAGCAGCCATCTTAGCTTTTGTCTTTTTATTTTGCTGGCTATTACCCGCAGTTAAAAAACAGAAAATACAAATGAATAAGAAACTATATTTTAAAAAATACTTCATAATGTTTTATTTAATTGTTGGTGTTTCTGTAAGTTCTTTTAACTTTTGAGCAGCAACAATTTTAAGTGGTTCTATCGTAGCGTTATCGGCTACACTTTTATAAGTAGCAATGGCATTGAAATTATCTTTCTGTGCAACATAAATATCACCTAATAATATATAAGTGTTAGTGACCCAATATTCATAAGAGGCTTGTTTTTTAATGATATCAAAAGCGGTTTTTTCCGCTAAGCTTAACTTATTTTGTAATAAATAAATATTCGCTAATTGAAAATGCGCTTCCGCAGAAATTACACTAGAGCCAGCTTTAATAACTTTGCTAATTATTTGAATAGCGGCACTCGTATCACTAGCTATTAATTTTTGATGGTATATGACCATATTCGCCATCTCCATATCATCCATAGCGCTATTTTTATCCTCCAGAATTTGTTGAGCAATCTTACTTACATCCGTCCACTTTTCAGCTTTATATTGGCATCTTAACAAACCTTTATTGGCTTCTGTAATATTTTCTTTCTGAGTAGCAATTTGCAATAATATCGTAAAGTACTTTTCAGCCAATTCATACTTTTGGTAATTAAAATAATTTAATCTAGCGGCTATCAGGGCTGCTCTTTCAGCATATAAATTGGGTGCCCTATCAGCTATAGTAGAAAAATATACTAAAGCAGTATCATAGTTTTGTTTTGAATAAGCTATTTCAGCAATAAGATTAGTAGCTTCTAGGTTATGAATACCGTTTGGAAACTTCTGTAAATAGGCAGTAAAGCCAGTAGCCGATTCTGTATATCTTTTTTGCTCATACTTAAGAACAGAGGCCCTAAAGATTAATGAATCTTGTTCATTCGTCGTTAAAGGATGGCCATATTCGTTCATAAACTGAACATATAATTCTGGCGTTTGATCCTCTATAAAAATATTTCGTATATACTCAATGGCATTTTCACTTTCTGTTGAATTTGGATAACTGGCATATAAATCTTTGAAAGTGGTAAGGGCCATTTGATTTTTATCCAAATTAAAATATACAATACCTAATTTATAATAAGCCTGAGGGTAAAATTGGGTAGCAGATTTATCTAAGGTTATCTTAGATAAAGGGGCTATGGCATCTTGAAACTTTTCTTGGCTTACATAGGTATCTGCCAATTCCATTCTAGCATCATTAATATAGGTAGAATTTGGATAATTAGATTCATAATTAATAAGCATCTTAATTTTATCGTTCACCTTCCCTATACCTCCTAATATGGTAGCTTTTTGTAAAAAGGCATAGTCGGCATAAGACCAGGATAAATCTATCACTTGCTGATAAGTTGCCAAGGCCTCATTCATTTTCTTTAACATCATTTGGCAATCTGCTACTCTTACATAGGCATCTTGTTGATAGCGATCTAACGCTACACCCGCAGTTAAAATGGAGATTTCTTTAAATTGGATTAATGCTTTTGGATAAGCCCCATTTTTTAAGAAGCAATAACCTAATATATACCTAGCGCTTGCAGGGTTGACTTCTCCTAAATTAATTGGATCTAACATGTATTTTTGTAGATAACCAATGGCGTCATTGATTCTACCCATCTTATAACTTATTTCTCCTAACCAAAAATGAGTGGCAGATAGATAATTAGCATTATAAGGCGCATTTCTTAATTGATTCAATAAAGAAAAGGCTTTTTCTACTTCTCCGTCATTTATATAATTGCAGGATAGTCCATATAAAATGGCAGGATATATTTTTAATAGTTCTAAGGTGGGGGTTTCAATTAATTGATAGGCCTCTAAAGCTTGATTAAAATTATTGGTAAAGGCTAAGGCGGTGATCCAAAGAGATTTTGATTCTGTAAAATATATAGATTTAGGATAATTTTCAATAAACTTATCTAATACAGTCACCGCAATACTATACTCTTTTAGTTCTACTAAAAGTTTTCCATAATTGAATAAAGAAATTTCTTTCTGTGCTAAGTTGATACTTTTAGATGCGCAAAGCATAAAAGCATTTTTAGCTCCATTTTTATCATTCACTTTTAAATAAGCGGTGCCTAATAAGTACATACTATTTTGACCTAAGGAATCATCCACATTGGCTAATTTCTTAAACCCTTCAATAGATTTTTCCCATTGTTGATCTTGGAAATAACAAAAAGAGAGTTGATATAAGTCCTGCACTTCCACTATATCTTGAGCA
>Ga0315899_10003650_pt1 | contig 16775 bp, 9 predicted proteins | sample LakEriMetagenome_2_FD_203518 | JGI IMG/M metagenome (GOLD analysis project Ga0315899, IMG submission 203518) | Freshwater fungal communities from buoy surface, Lake Erie, Ohio, United States - Buoy 4 MA112 | ecosystem: Environmental > Aquatic > Freshwater > Lake | place: USA: Lake Erie, Ohio... | reverse complement strand
GTCAAAGGAGATAAAGTAATCGTTTTCAAGAAAAAACGAAGAAAAGGTTACACAGTAAAAAATGGTCACCGTCAGCAATTTACGGCGTTGAAAATTACAGGTATTAAAGCTTAATTAACGAGATTAACAGTTTAGATCATGGCACATAAGAAAGGAGTCGGTAGTTCCAAGAACGGTAGAGAATCACACAGCAAGCGTTTAGGCGTTAAAATCTTTGGTGGTCAAGCCGCAATTTCCGGAAACATTATTGTACGTCAACGTGGTACGCAGCATCACCCAGGAGACAATGTTGGGATTGGTAAAGACCATACATTGTTTGCATTAACAGATGGTTTAGTTGAATTTCGAAAAAAGAAAGATAACCGTTCATTTGTTTCAATTGTTCCTTTCGAACAAGCGTAAACCAAATATTTCATACAAGATATTTAGCCCTTTCTTCGGAAGGGCTTTTTTATTTTAGTTATTTTGTACTTGAAATGCTAAAAATCATAGAACACAACCTAGCGCTAAGTTTGCTTTCAGGTGCCTTACTTATGGTTTCCTACCCATTTTCTGGAAGCATAACTCCACTTGTATTTGTTGCATGGATTCCTTTATTTGTTGTTGCCTTGCGACTAAAGCAGCAAGCTCGAGGGCTACTTAATTTTTTGGCGTACGCATATTTTACCGCATTTATCTTTAATGTCGGTTCTACATGGTGGATTTGGAATTCTACGGCTGGCGGTGCGTTAATGGCCTTCATTTGCAATAGCTTGCTAATGGCCGGTGCATTGACTATTGGATTCGGAGTGTTTAAGCGTCTAAACCCTGGGTTGTTTCTTATCGGACTTGGATGTACCTGGATCACCTTTGAATTCGTTCATTTCAATTGGGAGTTATCCTGGCCTTGGCTCACGATGGGCAATTACTTTTCAATTCATCCTTCATGGGTGCAATGGTATGAATACACCGGAACCTTAGGTGGCAGTTTTTGGGTAATCGCCGCAAACATTCTTGGTGTCTTACTTCTTTTAAACAGGAAATCTAGGCAATATGCCGTAGCATTCATTTCTATTCTTTGCATTCCACTTTTAATTTCTTTAATGGTAAGCAAGAAGGTAGACATTACTAAATATCCTACTCAATCTGTTGTAATACTGCAACCTAACATTGATCCATACACTGAAAAATTCAACATTGACCCCGCCCAGCAAGTTGAATCCATGCTTACATTGATTCGTCCATACCTACACAACACCTTAGCAATTGGCCCCGAAACAGCCATACAGGAAGCGTTCATAGAAAAAGATTTCAACCAAACCAGAAGTTATAAGTTATTGGACGAATCACTAAGCTCAACCAACAGTTCACTGTTAATTGGCGCCTCTACCTTCCAGCTTTTTGATCAAAAACATTCCGCTGCATGTAAAGCCTTACCCAATGGTTCATTCTATGAGTCTTACAATACCGCTTTGTATATGGCGAATAAACAACAACAATTTATACATAAATCAAAGTTAGTGCTTGGCGTAGAAAAAATTCCTTTTTCCCGCTGGCTCCCGTTTTTAGAGCAACTATCCATCGATAATGGTGGTACATCTGGGTCTTTGGGTGTAGAATCCGAACCCAAGGTGTTCAGGAATGAAGACCAAGCGTATGCTCCGATTATCTGCTACGAATCGATTTATGGCGCATTTGTGGCCGAACAATGCAACAAGGGAGCAACGCTTTTATGCATCATTACCAACGATGGTTGGTGGGGTAATACACCCGGGCATCGGCAGCATAATCAATTTGCTTCATTACGTGCCATTGAAACTAGAAAATTCGTGGTTCGGTCTGGGAACACGGGAATAAGCTCGGTATGGAATACGAGCGGTGAATGCATTAAGCAACTGGGATATGATACAAAAGGCGTACTCACCGCGAAGATGCCCTTAATTAAAGGAAAGACGTTTTACGTACGGTTTGGCGACTATTTGGGATGGGTGAGTGTGGTTGTATTCTTAATATTGGTTGTTATACGTTTTAGGATTCGAAAGAACGTGTAAGAAAATAGGTTGTTATTATATTATGCCCTTTCTCCTTTGCTAAAGCTTCGGTGGAATAGCGGCCCGCTGTAATATTCATGTTTCATAAAATAAAAAAGGGGGGCCTTTCGGCGCACCCCTTCTCCATCAATCAACATCTTATTAATAGCCTGTATTTTGAAGCAGGTTTGGATTTAAGATAATATCAGAAGTAGGAAGTGGATACAATTCCAGGTATGGATCAATTCCAATCCCGGCAACATCTCCTCCTTTGAAAGGCCACACATAGGTAGAACCAGAAAACAAGTCAAAGCGAATTAAATCGGTTCTTCGGGTTCCTTCCCATTGCATTTCACGTGCACGCTCATCAATAATATCGGACAAGGTGACTGTAGCAAAATTGTGGAGGTTGTCTCCATAAGCACGTTCACGAATTAAATTCATGTATTGCAACGCAGTACCCTGATCCGTTAAGCGCAAACTCGCTTCAGCCATCATCAAGTATACATCTCCTAATCGAAACATCGGGAAATCGATGTCTGTATGCGGAGAATTGGCATTGTTAGAACCCGTAAGACCAGCGCTAGTTACATTCTTAAACTTCGGATTTGCGTACCCTTGGGTAAATGTTCCCAAGGTGGTTATTTGTTTCGTTTGACCTGCGGTATAAAACAAGTAACGTGAATCTTCCGTTGTGTCCGCAAATTTATTTACCAAGGATTCTTTTGCTCGCAAACCAGCCCATTTTCCATTAACGCCATAGTCTGCCGCCACCATAGAACCTCCTAACGAAGCACAAACTAAGAAGGTAGTACCACCCCAAGTTTGGGAATACAATCCATCATAGACCACTGGGAAGATAATTTCTGGAGATGTATTGTTATCTGCCAAAAACAATTCTTGGTAACTGTTATCCAAGGTAAATGGACCTGCATCGATAATCTTCTGACAGTAATCTTTACAATCAGCCCATCTTGCCGTTCCGGTATACACCTCTGCATTCAAATACAACTTAGCTAATAAGGCTTGTGCTGCCGCTTTTGACGCATGACCATATACAACAGAAGATGCTGGCGTTAGGCTTGGCTCGACTGCCAAAAGTTCTGATTCAACGTAGTTAAATAAATCCCCGCGTGTGATACGCTCTGGTTGAAAAGCACCCACTTGATCATTTTCATCAACAAATGGAACATTTCCAAATAAATCCATGGCGTGATAATAACTCAATGCACGTAAGAATCTTGCTTCGTTACGGTACATGCGAATCATCTGCTTATCATTCTCACTGAATCCTCTCTCCTCTAACTTAGCATCGCTCGCTTGTCCTATGAATTCATTACACAAGGTAATTTGATAATAAATGCGGTAGTACATACCTTTTACCCATACATTCTCCGCATTGATTTCATTTTTAACCAATTCCGGAATGCCTGGGTCGTTCCAACCACAAACCGCTTCATCGGTCGGTAATTCTTGTAAATTCCAAAGTACACGAACATAGGCAGAGAATCCTTCATCGATTCCTGCAATATCAGCTTGTCCTGCTGGACCTTGATTACCTGTCATCGATAGGCCTGAATACAATTTAGCCAGAACCTTAATATAATTGTTTGGGTCTTTGTACACCGTTTCGGCATTCAGACCATACTTCGGTGACTGATTAAGTTGTTTGTTACATGAGAACCCAAGAAGAAGTATTCCCAATAGTGCAGTATATAAAATTGACTTTTTCATGGTGTTTTATTTAAAAATCAAAGGTTAAGTTTAAGGTATAAACACGAGGTCGTGGATAGAAGTTATTATCAACTCCTCCCCCAACTTCAGGATCTTGTCCGGAATATTTAGTTACAACAAATACGTTTTGTACTGAGAACCCAGCATTTAATCCAATCTTATTTTTGGTGAAGCCAAGTTTTCCAAAGTTATATCCTACGTTGATGTTGTCAACACGCAAGAAATTCGCTTTTTCAAGGTAGTGGTCAGATAACAACTGATTTGTAGTTGTTTTTTGCACCTCATCCTCATAGTACAAGGAACTGATATTGTTTAAGTATTTCTTAGTTCCTTCCACTGCGGTAAACGTTCCACTGTTTGAGTGGATGTTGTTATAAATCGTTGCCCCCAATTCACTTCGCATGGATACTCCAGCATACCATTTTCCATATTGGAAATTCAAGGCCGTTCCTAGGAAAATTTTCGGAGCTACTTGTCCGGCATAATAACGGTCTTTCACGTTGATTACGCCATCGTTGTTGCGATCAACAAAGGCATTAGTATCTTTCCATTTATCGGTTGCTGTGATGTTGCCATCACCGTTCATATCGATGCTTGCTTGTTGGCCCACTTCGATCAAGCTACCGTCTGTATCGTATTGTTGCTCATACAAGAAATACGTAAAGGTCGGATAAGCCACTTGATGAATCAACACTTGATTTCCGATTCCTCCCGCGATACCTCCAACTAGGATACCTGGAGAGTTTGGGTCTTGAATTTGAGAAAGTTTCGTTACTTGATTGATGTTATGCGTTGCATTCACCATCCAATCTAGGCGCATTTTCTTTTTGGCAATAATACCTAAATTCAAACTGGCCTCGATTCCTTTATTTTCCATCCCCCCAACGTTCGTTAAGATTTGATTTGTAAAATTGGTTCCAGCAGGTACAGCTACTGTAGCTAGTAAGTCGGAGGTTAATTTCTTGTACACATCAATCGAACCTGAGATGCGGTCTTTTAACAAGCCGAAATCTAATCCGATGTTGTAGCTTGTGGTAGTTTCCCATTTCAAGTTAGCATCAAATCCTGCAGGACGGAATACCGTGTAATATTGTCCGCCGAAAGCGTATTGCGCGGTTGGACCCCCTTCGAAGTAATTCCCGATGTAAGCGTAATCTCCAATTCCATCTTGCTGACCAGTTACACCCCATCCGGCACGAACTTTCAACATATTGATGGCTTTGACTTTTTTCATGAATTTCTCTTGGCTAACAATCCATGCTGCAGAAGCTGCTGGGAACCAACCCCAACGTTGCTCTGGACTAAAACGTGAAGAACCGTCACGACGCATGGACACGTTGATCACATATCGGTCATTTAGTGAGTAAATGGCACGCGCATAATATGATAACAAAGCATTCTTTGTGTAAAACGGATTAGCTGCAGGAAGTGCAATAACAGAATCTTGGGCTTGATTGTAGGTAGGGTTATTCGGACTTGAAGTATACCAATCTTGGTAAGAATACCCGGCGGTTACATCTAACAATTGATTTTTCAATTTTTCACCAGAATTATAATTTGCATACGCTTCAATCAATTTATTCCCTTTCGTTTGACGGTATTGACTGTAACTTCCTTGACTAAAATATCCTGAGGCTGAAGTAGCTTGTGTTTCCGTATACCCCGTACCTTCTGATTGATCGGTACCAAGGTTTACCACTGCTTTAAGCTGCGGTAAAAAGGGCATTTTGTAGCTCACCTTTGCATTACCGATGTAGCGATTAACCACACTGCGGTCTTCCGACTGCATGATTAAACCCAGTGGATTTCTTCCAGAAAGGGTGTTTGGTTTGTTGTTGTCAACCCATTCAAAATATCCGCCGTACAACGATGTATCTGAGTAAACCGGTTGTGTTGGGTCAAAGAAAGCTGCTCCTAAGGCCCCGCGGTTCGCAAAGAATGCGCGCGATTGAACTAATTTTTGATTCACCTCCAGTTGAAGCGCCCCGTCTAAAAAGCTTGGTGTCATGTTTAGACTCAATGAAGTACGATTCATATTATCTCGTTTCAATAGGCCATTTTCCGCTCGATTACCAATCGATAAGCGATAAGGCAAGCCCTTGATTCCGCCCGTAATTGATATGTTATTATCAGCTACAATAGCATTTCGGAACACTTCACGTTGCCAATCTGTGTTTGCTGTTCCTAATAATGCTTTCTGTGCGGCAGTTCCTTTTCGGTTGATTAACGCACGCAAGGAATCTCCGGTGAGTACATCCGCATATTTAGCAATGGTGGATAAGGAAATTTTAGAATCCAAGACCACCTTCACTTGATTCTGAGTAGCTGAACCTTTTTTTGTGGTGATGATAATTACCCCATTCGCCGCACGCGAACCATAAATCGCGGTTGCCGAAGCATCTTTTAATACGACAAACGACTCAATATCATTCGGGTTAATTAATGATAATGGGTTTGCTGCTCCTGAAATACCCCCATTATCTAAAGGAACTCCATCTACGACAATTAATGGGTCGTTACTCGCATTGATTGAAGTACCCCCTCGAAGTCTCAATGTACTCCCTGAACCAGGCGCTCCATCATTCGAAGTAACTTTTAAACCAGCTACCTTTCCCATTAACAATTGCTCTGGGGTAGCAAGCGATCCTTTTAAAAAGTTTTTCTCATTAATAATGGTAGCTGCACCGGTTAAATCCTTCGTTCTCGTTGTTCCATAACCAATCACAACCACCTCATCGGATGCTTTCTGATTATCCCCAAAAACTAGATTTTTTGTAACGGTTCCGCCACCTGAAATGGCCACGTCAACGGTCATGTCTTCTAATCCAATGAGACGTAGGGTTAACACATAACTTCCATCAGCCAAACCGGTAATTTCATAGGCTCCATTTACATCTGAAAAGGCAACCCCTTTGGTTGGCCCATCCGCCATAACCTTCACATCGCTTAGTTTATTTCCCTTAGGGTCTTCAATTACCCCATTAATTTTACCTGTTTGCGCAAATCCGAGGACGGACAAGGCCAACATAAAAATCAAGGAAAAAGATTTAATAAATAATTGTCTATTCATAATCTTTTAAATTGTTGTTAGTTTTTAATTAAAGTCCTTCCAAATATACTTTTTTTTTCAAAATGTCATTATGACACAAAGAAATTTAGTGGAATTTGATTTTCAATTCATTACCATCCTCCAATATATAAATTAGGCGCGCTGTTTTCGTTGTTGAGTCAAAGGTTATCTTGGTGTCTTCTCCAAGCAATTGATCATTGGTCTTACTAATTATTCGAGGGACTTCGGAAACATTGTGAATGACCAACGTAACTCCTGGACTAAATGGTTTGCAATACGGACTGGTAGATTTCACATTAACTGCCGATTTTTTCGCTGACTTCTTGAGATAGTCGAATTCGAATAAGGTGTAACAATCCCCATCAAAATCTTGCCGTGAATTCCCGTCATCTTCAAATAACTTCCCTTTAGAGGCGGAAACCGTAGGGTCGTAATAGAAATGTACCTCCACCTTATTTACAGAATATTCTTCGGTTGACTGTATTCCTTTCTCAGCCATCGGAATAAAAGCGCCGGCCTTAACAAATACAGGAATATTATCCATAGTCAAGGAATCGATGGTGGGTTCATTCCAAACCATTTCCATTCGAGACCCCCAAAAACAACGCGCCGTAGTTATGAATTGCTGCGGAACAACCCGTTCTTCTGTGTATAGGTTAAACCATGGATTCGAATCTGGAAAATCAATTTTTGCGATTTTTTGTCCTTTTTCGGTTACTGGGACAACAAACATGTCGGGACCCCAAAAATAACAATCAGTTCGTTCCATAAAATCCGTTTGTTTTGGATACTCCATAAAAACAGGGCGCATCAATGGAATTCCAGTAGTTGAGTTCTCGTAGGCCAAGGTATAATTGTAAGGCAATAACCGGTAACGCCATTCGATGGCTTCTTTAGCTAGGGCCTTGGTTTGAGTATCTTTAAAAATTGCTTCGCTTGGCACTTCTTGTTGCGCATGCGGTCTAAAAATCGGCTGAAACACCCCATATTGTAACCACCGGACATACAGTTCGGGATCATCGTTGGCTCCACCAAAGCCACCAAGGTCGGAGTGGAGATATCCAATTCCTTGCAATCCTGCCTGCAGGGTAAGCTCCACTTGAGGTTTTAATCCACCCCAAGTGCGGTTTACATCGCCAGTCCAAGGGATCATTCCGAACCGTTGAGAACCTGAATACCCAGAACGCATTAAAATAAATGGTCTTTTATTGGAAAAATCAGCGCGGTAGCCTTCCTGAATTAACCGAGCCCAATCATGGCCATAGGTGTTGTGTACACGATTAGCTCTACCAACCACGTGATATAAATCATCGGGATGTACCTCTGGTTCTCCTAAATCTCCCCAAATCCCTTCAACTCCCATTTCTATTAAGCCTTTGTAAATGTTCCAAAACCACTGTTTCGTTTCCGGTTTATATATATCAAGTAAACCAGTATTTCCAAAATAAAAATCATAGGTATACGGCTTTTCACCGGTAATGTCTGTGCAGAGTAATTTTTTAGTTTTAGTCTCTTCCCACGTCTTTGAAGTGGTTAATATAAACGGCTCAGTTATTAAGACGGTTTTAACTCCGTTATTTTTAAAATCCGAGATCATTTGTTTTGGATTCGGAAAGCTATCTCGGTGGAATTCAAAATTACCCAAGGTACCTTGGATGGTTGTGCCAAACCAATACAAATCAAAGACAATGGCATCTAGCGGAATGCTGTCGGCCTTAAACTTAGAAACTACTGTAAGAGCTTCCTGTTCAGAATGATAGCCAAAGCGGCTTGCAAAATTACCAAATGCCCAACGAGGCGGGAGCGGTTGTCTTCCTGTCAAACTGGTATAAGATGTAACTAATTCTTTCCAATTGTCTGCTGCGATTACCTGATAGGTTTTTCTTCCACCCGTTGTTTCATAGGTCAGGCTGCTGTCTTTTTTTGAATCCAGGTCTAGAAAACCGGTGTACGAATTATCAAAATGCAAGGCATAAAGGCGATCTGAAATCACCAAGGGCATACTATAGTTCATCTGTTCTGAATGCGTTTCATACCCGTAATGTGCCTTATTGTATAGCGGTAACCTATACCCTCTTCTGTCCATTCCAAGCACCCGGTTTCCGGTACCGAACAACTTTTCATCCTTACTTAAGTTGAACTGAATCTTTTCCATACTGGAATCCACATCATAACCCCATCGTTCAGAAAGCAAGTAACGGCCTTTGTGCCAATAGGTGATTTTAAAGGGATTGGTTTGAATTAAAATAATGGGATTCATTTTCTTATCTCGATCTTCTTTGTGATAAATATGAATAAACGGAGGAATAAAGGTATTGGACGTTGCAGCCCATGTAAACGAATTTTCATCCGGTTTTTTTTCTACGGTGTGAGAGTTCGCTTCATGCTTTTGTCCATTCGGAATAAAGGTGGTTTCAATAATGTTTGGACCATAAGATCGGAAAATGTACTCACCATCTGAAACGGTGACTTTAATTCCAGCAGGAATTGAAGCAATACTCTTAAATTGTCGTGTCGGATTTTGACTCCATGCATTTAGGTTAATCCATATAAAAAATACGAGGACTAAAACCTTTCCTACAATTCGATGATCCATGCTGTTTTTCCTGGAATTGTTAATGATTTCTGCGACATATCAATGAAGGTATCGGATAATACCTCTTTTTTTAGAGGAACTGCTCTAATTGAAAATTTATCTAGGACATCAACAAAACGGCTCGTTGCAATGGATTGAGCATCCATAGAATTATTCAGCACGACCATAATTTTCTTTTCTCCTAAGATTCTAAAATAAACATATACGTTATTCTCTGGAACATACTGCACTAAGGTTCCATCATGAATTACGGCTTGGTTTTTACGCCAATTGAGTACCGTTTTTGTGAATTGAAAATACGCTTCTTGTTCTGGGGTTCGACCCAATTTTGAGCGTTTTCGCACATCATCTTGCGCATAAAATGCTGTCAGTGTGTCGGTATCCCACCCTCCTGGAAAATCTCTACGAATATCCGCATCTCCTACATCTTTAGAACCTTTCATTCCGATTTCCGAACCGTAATATATTTGAGGAATTCCTCTTGTGGTTGCAATTAAGGTAAGTGCTAACTTATAGTCCGCTAGATTTGGACAATATTCATTAAAGCGCTTCGTGTCGTGATTTTCCATAAAAACCAACATATTGTTTGGATTTTCATAGACAAAATCATTTACAAAATTTTCATAAATCCGAGCCATGCCTTGGTTCCACCCTTGATTCCGTTCATTAAACGCCTGCATGATTGCGTCGTGTAAGGTGAAATCCATGACTGCCGGCAGCCCACTGTTATATGAATCCAAGGATCCAATTTTACTGTCCTTTTGCCAATATGAGATTTGTGCTTGATTATGCAGCCACACTTCCCCTACCATATTTAAATAGGGATATTCCTCCATAATGGCCTTGGTCCATGTAGCAATCGCTTCCTTATCATTGTATGAATAGGTATCTACTCGCAAGCCATCTAAACACGCATACTCAACCCACCAAATGGTATTTTGAATCAGGTAGGTTAAGAGCAATGGATTTGACTGATTCATGTCCGGCATGGAAGTATCAAACCAACCATCTGCAGAAGCCGAATGATCCATTGGAGCAGCATATGGATCCATTTGGGTACTAGTTCGATAGGAAGATCGTGTAAATTGATCAAACTGATGTATCCACGTTTTTGTGGGGAGGTCTTGAATCATCCAATGCTTACTTGACCAGTGATTGGGCACTTCATCTTTAATCACTTTGAGGCCTCGTCGGTGGGATTCAAGCACCAATTCCTTAAACCAAGAATTGGTTCCATAGCGCAAATCCACCTTATATAAATCCGATTGAGCGTAGCCGTGGTATGAATACGTAGGTTCATTATCTTCCAATAATGGTGTAGTCCAAATAGTCGTTGCACCAAGTTCTTTAATGTAGTCCAAATGCTCCATGATCCCGGCGATGTCACCACCGTGACGACCTCCTGGTAGCGAGCGATTTCCCGGTTCTGTCATTCCTGGAAAGGTATCTTGACCTGGGTAAACATTCGCAAAACGGTCTGGCATTAAGAGGTAAATAACATCCTTGGTTGAAAACCCTTGACGAACCGCTGATTGGTAAATGCGTTCTTCCAATTTAAAATCAAAGCGCGCAACTTCCTTATTCATGGTATTTGTTAAGGTAATTGGATAGGTTCCTGCATTTTTATCTTGCGTTTCCACCGTGACAAAAAGGTAGTTTGGATTCTCAGTTTTCACAATTCCTAGCACATTCAGCCCTTGTACTTTCACCGTATACTTCGCAATTTGAGGCCCGTGGAGCAACACCTGCACTTGATGGTGTTTCATTCCAACCCACCAATTGGCAGGTTCTACATGGTCCAACACGACAGCTTGTGCCGACAATAGAAAAACAACAAGTAAGGAACTTAACGATAAAAGGGTTTTCATGGGATTACAATACGTTTTCTTGTTTGTCCAGTGGATGATATTTCAATAAACACCTGATTTGTGGGGATTTCATCTAACACTCTTCCCATTAAATCTACGCGCGTAATCCATTGTAAAGGGTCTTCATGCTGTTCTGTTAAACTAACCGAACATGGATTGGTTAATCCATTATAAATTAATTGATTCGTTGCAAACGCACTTCGTTGGGTAATATAGGTATCTAAAGAAGTGGATACGTGGTTACCCCATGCATCTGTTATGGCATCCAGAAAATCTTGGTCTGTGAATCCGTAATCCAATCCTTTGTATGTATCCGCAAGAGCAGACGTACTAATTAGCGCTTGGGTAGCTTCCCAAATTGGCACCATGTAGCCCGGGGTAAAATAGGTATTGATGTGTTGCTGCATATAATATGAAAACCGATCCTTGAAATATGGAACTTGCATCATTCGGGTATACAAAGGGCGTGGCGTATTACTTGGTGACCATGTATAAATATTACGGAATTGCCAATCAATTCCAAACCAGTCTACACCGAAGGTGTTGTCTAAATCGTACTCTAAAAACACGAATTTACCGTCTGATGGACGCTGATAGAGATAGTAATTATTTTTATTGAAGGTATAACCATCCCATTGCCCAACTAATATTTGAAAAGCCAATGAATTTAATAAAAGCTCTACGTCAATTACCTCTTGAATTGCACACGGAAATTCAGCATTGGACGAATTATTGAGCACATCAATGAAGTGAACTAACCCTGAAAAATCGTTGAGCGCCTCATTAGTTTTAAGTTCATATAGCGCTTGATAGGGCGCTTGTCCTACACCTTGGTAAACCATGTCCGCACCCCATTTAGCTTTATAGAGATTTCCCGTATCATCATTATTGAAGCGTGCTTCTATATACTGATCATCGAGGTGTTCCACATTAATATAAAGTCCTTTATATTCGGAATTGATGTATAATTCTACGTATGAAGTTCTTGCGCCGGGAAGACCAGACCATCGGAGCATTTCTTGGCACGTTCTACTCCGCATAATAGACACATCATTATGCTCACCATTGAGGTTTAAGGATTTTAAATCGTACCATTTGAACCCGGGTTGGTACACATTAAAATCGATTTTAAAGGACTTTTTTGCAGATTGCAAGGACGTATTACCACGTAAGCGTATCCCAACGGTATCAATGGTGTCATTAACTACCGAACTCAGATAAACAAAAGAAGCTGGAAATTCAAAGGTAGCTCCTAAACTATCCCCTACCATGGTATTAAAATCCTGAGGATTCATAGTAATATAAATCTTAGCTACCTCATTTTGAAGAAAGGCATTGGAATTCGCTGGGTGTAGCAATTGAGCAAAAAAAGCAAGCGGAAAAAAACACGCGACACAAATAAATTTTCTCATTATTTCACCACGGTTTGATATGCTATTGAATTACCTAATTTAACTAATACCAAATATGTACCTAAAGAAAGATTCAACTCGTCAATAACAAAGTGATTCTCCCCTGCATTAGCCATAGCGCGTTGTTGTTTTATCAGTACTCCTTGCGCATCAAAAAGCTGAATTTCTACCGGTTGAAAATCAAGGGATGTTAATTTGATCGTACAAGAAGATGTTAGAGGAACCGGATAAACCACAAAATCAAACGCAGGATTTTCCAAAGCTTCAATGGAAGCCACTGAAGTAATATACGGTTGGGGTAGGTGAACATCAGTATATACTCGATATTCTCCAGGCTGTAATGGAATGGATGTATTAACATTGGTAACATTCAAGCTATCACCGGTGAAATACTCGTACCACCAACCTGTATGTTGAAAGGCTGGAATTGCCGAGGCAGCGTTCACATCAATATTCACTAAAGAAACCCCATTCATAGTCGGATGATTCATAATCATACGTTTAATGCCTGCGCCAAGACTGGCTTGAAAATCTAAGGACCTAAAGGTTTCATAATTATTGCGCAAGGTCAACATAGCCGTGTATACATCAAGCAATTGTTGGCGTCTTCCTTGCTGAAGGTAATTCCACAAAATCGGTTTATTACACACTCTACACGGATAATCAATATTAACATCATAACCGTACTCTCCAAATTGCCAGATCATTCTAGGTCCAGGTTGTGAAAGAAAAGTAACTGCTAAGCCTTGCATGCGACCGAGCGCGGTGTAGGGGTCTTTTGCATTGTGTGAAGGATTTGAAGCATTGCCATAGGTAATGGCCTCATACATCAAGCGTTGCTCGTCATGACTTTCCATGTATGTTACTAAATGGGGTAAGGTCCAGGTGCGGTTGGTGTAAATCCCGTTAGTGATGCTCGAATTTGCAGGCACCCCTTTAGCTGAATTGTGATAGCCATAGGTTACGTTCCCCCAAAGCATACATCCATAATCTGCTAATTGTTCTTCTTCGTTGTTATCGCACCAGTGTTCAAGGATGATATATTGTTCGGGGTCTATAGCCCATATGCTATCGGCCATGCGCTTGATGTTATTAATCCGTTCAACGCTAAAGCTTGCTGTAGTATTAGCAAAACCTTTCGTAAAATCGAAACGGAACCCATCGATATTGTAGGTTTCAACCCAATAGCGATTAACCTGATCTACATATTCTTTGGTTGGAGCTTTACTGTGATTGAAGTCGTAACCCCAACAATTTGGTGGGTGAGGACATACGGCATTAAACCATGGATTATTTGCTGCAGGTCGGCTATTTAGGGCATCCCAATACATATTCACCATGGGATTTTGTCCAAAGGCATGGTTAAGCACCATATCGATAATGACGGCAATACCACGTCCGTGGCACGTATCTACAAATTCTTTGAATTTTTGTGCTGTCCCGTAATATTTATCAAGCGCCATGTGAAAGGAAGGATTATAGCCCCAGCTTTCATTGCCTTCAAATTCGAAGTTTGGCATCAATTCTATGGCGTTTATCCCAAGACGATCGAGATAAGCAATGGTGTCAATCAGTGTTTGATAGTTTCGAGTAGCCACAAAATCGCGAACCAACAATTCATAAATCACAAGGTCTTTATTTTCAGGACGAGTAAAGGCTGTATTTTGCCAGGTATAGGTAGATGGCGTTGTGTAAAAAACAGAAACAATTCCCGTAGTTAACCCGGTTGGGTATGGAGGTAAATTCGGGAAGGTATTCGCGTTAATGAATGGATCATTATTTGGATCGAGCACTAAGGTACTCAAAGGGTCAGCATATTTTCCTTGATTCGTAATAAAATATTGGTAGCCATAGGCTTGTCCAGGTTGAAGGTTATTTACAACCAGCCACCATCGGGTAGAATCCAAGGAACAATTCATGTGAAATGCTCCCGTAGGTAACCAATTGTTAAAATCTCCTACAAGATACACATGATCCTTCTCTGGTGCATACAATTGAAACAAGGCTGTGGAGTCGTTCAGCATTTGCACTCCATTCTTAGTTCCAGCAGGCGGATTTTGGTAAGTTAGAGGTGGATTAACGGTATAGTAAACGCTATCTTTTATCACGGTAGTTCCATTGTCTGCCTCAAACAATAACAAATGGGTTCCCGGAACAGTAGCGGTAATGTTCGTATTGATTGCCGCTGCATTCGGCGTTGATTGAATCAGCACCCCATCCTCTTTTAAGGTTAAGGTTGCTGGTTGATTCGATTGCGCATTAAACGCGAAATTTTGATTTAAATCTAATAAAGGCATTTGGCTCGGATTAAAAATCGCAGCTTGCAGCCCGCCGTTTACGGGGTAAACGTCGTAATAAATATCGCTTCCATCTGCTTCACGTCCTACCACAGAGCCATTGGCATTACGAAAAACAAAGGCTAGCTTAAGAACGGTGGTATTCACAGGGAATCCATAAAACGCATCGATATCAATGGTGATTGAATGTTTATTATTTCCAAGATTGGTCATTTGCACATTGGGATCTACTTGACCCCAATTCCCTTGAACAAAAAGCCAATTGGTGGGTGAAGTACTTGCTGTTGTAATTACGCCTGTATGGCAATACACCTGATTGGTTCCTACTAATGCACCATTCCCTTCGCTTGCATCATAAACGATGGTAACCACATCATTAACCGTTGGAAATGCTGGGGTAAGTTCTAAAATTTGAGCATTCATCGTTAGGGTGAATAACCCTAAAACAAAAAACAAAAGGTGTGTGAATTTCATAAGGTTAAGATAAAGAAAAAGCCTACGTTTTCACATAGGCTTTTCCAAGAAAAAAATATAAAATTATTTTTTCATCAATTTTCCTGTAACAACATTACCAGCAGCATTTACTTGGTATAAGTAAGAACCTGCCATTAAGTTTGCTGTAGAAATTTCTACTGAATTTTCAGCACCAGTAACTACTGATTTAGTAGCAACTACTTTACCAGACAAATCAAATAATACAATCTCTGCAGTATTTGCATTTGAGCTAAAGTTAAATGTAGCTACGTCAGTTGCTGGGTTTGGAGCAACTGTTAAGTTGCTAATTGCGTTGTTGCTCAAGTTCGCAGAACAAGAAGCAGCACACGCATCCCAACAATACGTTAATGTAGTTGCAGCAGCTGGAATAACCAAGGCACGGTTAATGTTTCCAGAGCCATCATCTACACCACAACCACCAGAAACGATTGTGTTAAGTGGATCTGTACCTTCATTCATTCCCCAGTTTCCATTGATAAACTTGTAATAAAGTGTTTGATCAACAGAACCAGCTGGAAACTCAACAGCGATTTCCCAAATGTTGTTTCCTAGGTCAGTACACGCTGAAGTTGCAGTAGTTGGAGACCAGTCAGCCATTGGACCGCCATTCGCTTGTCCACCCATTGCCGAGAAATTACCTCCTACGCGGATTCCAGTTGCATCAAGTGTTGCGCCACCAGCTACGTAGTTGGTTACATCCACTTGGAAAGTTACGGTTACTTGTGCAGTAGCCATTGCTCCAATAAAAAGAGCAGATAAAAGTGTAAACATTTTTTTCATACACAAAAAATTTAAACGGTTAGTACTTACTTAGTGTCAATTAGACAACTTCAAAATTATAAATAAATTCAAATTTTCAATGATTTTTTGAAAAAATTTTCTTTAAGCAATTGTTAATTAACTAGATATAGAAATGGGACCAAGATAGAGTAATCCCTTAGTTATTAGGTTTTTTGGGGGATTCTCAAAAATCCCAAGGAAGGAAGACCCACTACCTGACATGCCGGCATAAAACGCCCCTAACCCTTTCAATTTTTCAATACCCATAGAAATTTCAGAATGAGCCATGGTAACAGGCTTTTCAAAATCATTCACGTAGTATGCCTGCCATTCACGTAATGCTTTGATTTCACGCCCAATATGGTTAGTCGGATTTGGGACAATGGAACCATATGCCGAGGCTGTACTCACATGTATTCCTGGGTTATAAATTGCGATATACAAGCCGGAAAGATTTACATTCATCGGATGCAGTTGTTCTCCCCTACCTGTAGCCAATGCCGGCTGATTGGCA